>ERZ1046740.1574-NODE-1574-length-15884-cov-28.354097_pt1 | contig 15884 bp, 23 predicted proteins | sample MGYA00383093_ERZ1046740 | MGnify/ENA primary metagenome ERZ1046740 (study PRJEB29581, sample SAMEA5548363) | metagenome | biome: marine; feature: coastal; material: water | depth 25 m | study: Short-term variability in the microbial, nano- and picoplankton... | reverse complement strand
TTTCAAGCCTCCGACAATAGCAGCGCCCCCTGTTACCTGTTGGAAGGGGCCGAGCCTGTCTTGTGTGACATCGACGTTCATACCTCCAATACGTCCTGTGTTTATTACATCAGGATTGTTGCTGATACCCGACACGCCCTGTGGCGTTCTTAATGCAGGAACCTCAATAGGGTCAATGTCACCAATGGTGGTTGTGTCGCGGTCTATAGCAAAGCATGAGATGGACCACTCATCATTAGATGCGTTAAAACTAGCGGATATAGGTAGGTATAGTGATGAATCAAAAGCTAGTCGCTTTCTAAAGATGTCAGAATATATGATTGTCCCATCATAGACCTTAACAGTAGAATAGTGTAAGGCAGCTGCTTCGGTGCAGGAGAGCGTCAGCATGGTGTAGGCTGTTCCTGTAGATCCCTTTCTAAAGGCTACGCCTGCAACCCACGATGTCCCGTTGTAAACAACGATAGAACCAATCTGGAACAATCCTGAAGATACAGAGACGTCTCCGAGCTTCAGCTCTATATTTGAGTCTACCGCGCTGTTGGTATTAGATGCTGAGTATGATACTTTCTGCCCAGCTACTCTACCGTCCTCTAACCTAGAGAATGTGATAATAGTAGACCAGTTCTCTGTCTGATGCCCAGCTAGGGTGTATGCGCTACCAGATGCAGGGTCGTATTTATTATAAAGCTGATGTATCACCGTAAGCTCACCACTTACCGGTAAGTCTGTCGTTATGATAGTTGGGCCAACAGAAGATGCTGTCTCTCCGAAAAATACCTTGCTAAACGGTAGAGAGTAGTAGAAGAACCCTGCTGTGGTAGACCAAGAGCCTGTAGAGAATACCGCCGTTGAAGCAACATTGTATCCGTTAAACGTATTGGTCCAGTAATGGAATGTCCCCGGATTTGATGCGTCATCAATCCTTATCTGTACCTTAAACAACACGGCAATCAATCCGTCGTTTGCTGTTGCTCCTGTAGTAGAGGTGATGGTGTAGTTGTGCGCCCCTTCCATGGATAGCTGAACTCCAGCGCCTGCCTCTATTGCTCCCAGCGTGTGTGTTGAAGCGCCATCAATGAACTTATACGGAGGACTGTTAGGTGATAGCTTCTCTTGAATGTAGTCTATAGTAACCTTGCTGACTGCCGGAAGGTGTGAAAACTCTCCGTTAGATAGCCTAGCGCCTCCCGCTGTTGTCTGATCAAGTGTAATATCGTCAGATACCGATGCGGTAGATATGACTACGCCGTCTTTCTTATATGTGGTAACGTAGCGACTGATTGCTGCGCGGTTACCATACTGCTCAAACACCCATCGACCTCCACTCTGATATATACGAGCGTTGTAGATGATAGCAATCTGTCGCACTATCTCCAACACCTTTGTGTATGTAACGTCTCCGTTATCGTCAACCCCCCTGAAGGCCGTTACGTCTAATCCCTGCTCGCTAAGTGTGTCTTTTGTGGTAGAGTACGTCTGTGATGTTGTCTCCCACCAGTCTACTGATGTCTCAAGGTAAACATCACTAGTTGACCATGATGCCTTTAAACCAATCTTATCAAGGCTTAAACGCAAGAAGTCAGTTATCTTAGTGAGTCCTCCAGCGCCATTGATGGTTAATGGGTTTATGTCAGTGTAGTCAATGTTAGCTAAGAACCCTAAACCATCTGTAGCTTTGATTTCTAGGATGTATGGCATCGATACATCTTCCTGATTTATAAGATCTTGCGTGATCCATCCTACCCAGAATAGCTCGTAACCGCCGTTGTCCTTGAACACCTCAAGGTGGAAGCGTTTATCTTGGTACTCACTGAGGTTAGAGATAAAGGTTTCAAAGGCTGCGTTCTCTACAAATGCCGAGACACTAAGAAAAGAGCTGATAATGGGAGATATGATGTCATCAGTCTCTCCTGTATAATCAAGCGAGAAGCCATTTCCAGAAACAGTGAATGTTGATGTACCACCGAGCCATTCACTATCATGAATCTCAATTTTATAATCGTCACCATTTTGCGAGGTAAACTCGCTTTGAAGCCTTATTGCCATTTAAAATCCTCTGTATCTTGAGCGTTGGCCTGAAGCTCGCTCGTTAGAAATTAGTAAGTCTGCACCCCTTAAGCGGCCCGTGACCGTGATGTTTTGACCTCCAGCGCCGTTCATGAAACCATCGAGCTTATCCAATGGAATGACTGCCTCTGGTCCTCGGCCCTCACCAATCAATGCTAGTGTCGGACCGGTTACGATTCCACCCTCTGCCATTGCCGGGACTGTCCCCATATCTTCGCCCATCTTACTGACTGTAGCACTTGCTGCACCAGCTAGAGCTAATAGTGCCACACCAGCACCAACAGCGACTTGCCACTGAAGGTTCTCTAGGGATAATTTCACAGCAAGTATACCTAGACCTATGTTGATAGCAATTATACCTAGCTGTTTCAATAAGGTAGCGAATGTGCTAATGACAAACATCTTCATATCTTCGGCGGTAGCCTCACCCATTGCCATTGCCCCTGCCATCTCGGACAGTCCTGCAACCATTTCTACTACGGCAGAGTTAATAGCAGCACTCGCAGCGACTGATGCTTCTTCTACAGTTAGCTTCCATGACTGAACTTTGTCTGCTACAGCATTCCATTCGTCACCATAAGCTCTCAGATGCTCAGTTGATTTCTGTATCAACGTATTTTGCTTAACAAGCATTCCAATCGGTGCTAATCCTTTGGGCTGTAAAGGGGCTGAGAGTCCACCGAAAGAAGTTGTTTCATCATCGCCGCCACCGCCACCGCCACCGCCACCGCCGCTTGGTGGTGGAGTCATATCAGAAAGCTCTTTATTTAGTTTAGCTGATGCGTCTGCTGCTTCTTCTATTTCTTCTTTGAAACCAATAATCCACCCTTCAAACTTTTCAATGTCTGCTTTAATGTCTGTGTTCCTTAAGTTATCCCAAAATCCATCGCCGAGCCCTTTTTGCTCCTCACGAAGTTCTGTTATTCTCTTTTCGGCTTTATAAAGTTTTAGTGCTGCATTAGTACCCTCTTCCAAGACTCCAGCAATCTCGCCTTCTAAAACCATTTGGGAAATCCTTACCTTGAACTGCTCGTTGAGCTTTTTTTGCAGCCCAAGGATGTCTTCAAGACTTGACTTTTCTTTTGTAAGATACCCGCCGTATGTTCCGTACTTTGAGTTGTATTCGTTGATAAGCCTATTTCTGGTGGCTTGATCAATGTTTGTCCTCTTTAGCGTATTTAACAGGTTGTTGGCCTCACCCTGATTCTTGATCATCTTTTCGGTGTTGCTAGCCAACGCATCTGATGACATCATTAGCGCACCACCAATCAACACCACCGCTGCGCTTATAGCGAAAAGGATGGGATTAGTTGTAGCCATCGTTATCTTTAGAGCTACTAAGGCCAATCGGAGCTTACCTACCAACAAAATCATAGGCCCTAATGTTGCGGCGGCTAATGCCGCACCAACCATAAACCTCTTGATACCGGGATTTAATTCATTGAACGCCTGAATCACTTTGGTTATGAACTGAACCATTGGCCTAAATGCCACGGAAACAAGCTCGCCAATCTGAATCATAGCACCTTCAGAAGCAGACTTCAGGGCCATCATAGACCCGCTGACGGTATCGTCCATAATTGCCGCCATTTCTTTTGCAGCTCCTGCGGAGTTTTCATACTCTTCCGTCAGTGGCTTTATCTGATCTGCACCAGCGGCAAGGATAAGTAGCGCTGACTGTGCGTGTCTACCAACCTCGTCTTTTGCGTCAGTAAGACCGATGCCTGCTTCCGCCATCTCTTTAAGTACAGCGGTGGTGGGCTTTGCGCCCGCTCCAAGCTCTGAGATGATACGCCTTAAGGCTGTACCGGCCTGTGATCCTTTGATGCCTGAGTTAGCCATCACAGCAAGCATAGCAGAGGTCTGCTCGATGCTAATACCAGCTGACTTCGCAACCGGTGCTACGAACTTCATGGACTCAGCGAACTTCTCCATGTCTAATGCACTCGTACTGAATGACTTAGCCATTACATCGGTGACCCTCCCGGTCTCTGAAGCGTCTAATCCATAGGCTCTAAGGGTAGAACCTGCTACCTCTGCCGCACGAGAAAGGTCTGACCCTGATGCTTGCGCTAAGGCAAGCGTGGCCTCTGTAACCTTTGTGATCTCTGATGCGGTGAATCCTAACTTTGCAAACTCTACCTGTAGCGCCGCAACTTGCTTGGCGCTAAAGATGGTTGAGGCTCCAAGGTCTTGTGCGTTCTTTTCCAAACGCATGAACTCATCTGCTGTCGCACCAGATATGGCCTTTACCTTGGCCATCTCAAGTTGGAAAGACGAGAATACTTTAACTGACAAAGCACCCATCGCAATGATAGGTGCTGTTAGATTTTTTGTTAGACTTTTTCCAGTCTTCTGCATCGCCCTCGCGGACTTCTGCATAGCTCTCTCTGCCTTGTTCAACCCTTTCAAAAGGGGTGCAACATTGGCGAAGAACTTTAGGTTGATACTACTTAATGACGCCACCGAATTTTTTATTTATGGCTTCAAACACCTCACCGCGCGTAAACGCTTTGACTGCGTTCTTAACCTCCCAAGGGAACGATATAAGATCTTTCGGCTTCATGCGCTTCTTTATATGTGGCGCAATAACCACCGATGCAATCCATCGTGCGCGTTCCCATTCCGCACGATATTGGCGCTCTATGGTTTCCGAAAAACCCTTTGAGAGATTTGAAAACTCGCGAGGTGTCATGTCATAGAACTGCCCCGGTGTTAACCCACATTGACCAAACGCAAAGGACTCCAAAGTGTCCCATGTGGACTCTTCTTCGTTACCGTGGACACCGTTGGTGCGCTGGTCATTTACTTTTTTTTGCCGTCACTAAATTGATCGTTAAAGATACCGAACACACGTTCAAGCACGTTTGGGTCTTCGTCAAGCAAGTCAGCAATATCGGACACGTCAAGTTTGAACGTGATCTTATCTTTACGCGCGCCATCCTTGAAACCACACCATGCTAATGTAATGGCTTGGTCTAAGGTGATGTTTTTCTCCATCGACCCAAGTCCGGCAAGTGTTGTTCCCGTTTTTCTTGAGAACTCGCGCAAGGCATTAAAGCCAAATCTAATGGGGTATTTTTTACCCGCTATTTCAATGTATTCTACCATGCTCTAAAGATAAGAAAAATAAGCGGGATGATAAAATCCCGCTTAATTCTTACGATGCGGTATTTTCAGCTAACGCGCCTGATCCTTCAAAAGAGAAAGAGTAAGACGTGTTGTCCTCCATGCCGGCTTCCTGATCCAATGATGTCAAGTAACCCTGTCCTGAGTAGTACTTCTCGTCTGTTGTGGTTGATCCGAATTTGACGTACAAGCTAGTACGATTATTCACATAACCAAACAAATCATCGAAGCCACTCTTTCCAGTGATATTGTAAGACACAAGACCATCGCCACTCAGTGACCATGACCTTTGACCTTCAAGAAGATCACGCCATCCGGCTGAGTCCTTGCTTGAGCTGTCGCGTGTTTCCATTGACGTTGATAGTGAAGCAGAAGTACAGCGGCCTACGGTTGTGTAGGTTATGTTATCTGTGCTGAACTGAATCACTACATCGGTTGCATTCATAATGCTTGTTGATGCTGCCATTTTATTGCTTTTTTTGCGGTTTAACTTTAGGGGCGGGGGCGCTGATAAACCCTGCGGCTATCAACTGTTGTGCAATATGATCAGGTACGCTTACGGTGGATCCTGCCCGAATCACCCGTTTATTCATAATCTCCCAATCTTTGCTCAATTTTAATTCTTTCATAGTATTCTATTTAACGATTCTAAATTGAAGGTCTACTTGTCCACCATAGGTGTGTTCATCTTCTGAGAAGATGTCGCGCTTACCTTCGAACTCACACGACTGAACAATGACACCACCAATAGTAGTGTCTAACCTGACGAACGCGCTGCGGATGTAGCTGACGCCAAGGTCAATGTCTGAATAGTTTTTCGCGATAATAGTTAGCCTCACACTAACGCTGTCAATGTGACTATCGCTATCTTTTGAACCTTCTGTTTGGATAGACGTCACCTCATACACTACCATTGGTGTGGCTTGTGCTTGTGCGCCTATTGACGGAAATATCCTTCCACCGAATAGGGTAGATAGGTTGCTGTTGCTATTGAATATAGACTTAATAACTTTACCTATCATAGCCCCTTGGATTTGATAATCTTGTTGACGTAGCTGTTGGCATCATTCCTAAAGGATAAGATAACCCTATTATAAGTGGATGCCTTCGCTTTATCAGCAAAGCCTTTGTTCTTTCCGTCGTATAGGCCACTACTGGTTAATAGGTAGCCGTAGTTCATGAAGTGGGCGAACCATCCACCTCTTTCTGGGTCGTTGAAAACACCCTTAACCTTTGGACCAACGAACTTAGATGAGAACAGCTTTCTGTTGCTAACCCTTGATGTCATGATTCCAATAGATTTCTTTAGCTGGCCCGGCTTTATCTCAGCGTAAATACCACCCCTTCTGTAAACCTTAAAGGTCTTACCTCCAGCAAGGTCTGTGATGTTGTTTTTCATCGCGTCCTTGGTGATGTTTAATGCCTTTGTCTGCATCTTAGCAAGATCACGGGCATTAACATCATGTCCAATAGCCTCTAGGTTGCGAACGATAGTCTGCATATCCTTAGAGAATTGTGAAAAATCTACACCCACCATCAGTCGAAGACTTTAGTGCTTAATGTAACAAACCTATTGCGCTGGTCGCTGTATATCACGGATTGGATTAAGTATGTGTTGCTATTATATACAACACGCATACGCTCATTTATATCGTTGCGATGGCGCACTGTGAAGGCTACATTCTTAACTGCCTTTATTTGATCTTCGTGATCACCTTCATTGCCGCTTTTTTCTTCAACCTTGGCCCATAAGGAGGCTAGAGTACTGAACGACTGTACCAGCTGTCCATAATCATCAACTGATTCGGTCAGGGTCTGTACAGTTATACGTCTGTCAAGGTCTCCGGGATTCATAACCTAAAAGGTAAAGATTCTAAACGGATTCCATAGGTACTCAGAAGCCGTAGGGAGGCGATGAACGCCGTCCATCCTGTTCTCGTACATAGAGGCGATAGCAAGCATGATACCCTGTCTAATGGGTGCGGGAACGTCCGAAGCGGACGAATACCCAACTACATAGCGGATGGTCACAGCGTTGACCTCGGCGTTTGCCGTAGGCCACGATGTCACCGGATCGAGCCTAGATGGCTGCGAGATCAGGTCGCTTGTGTAATCAGATGACGATACCGTCTGGGTATCACCTGCGGAGTCCAAATAGGAAACGCTTGTAATGCTCTGAATAGGGCTGCGTGACAACGATATGTTGCCCGCAGGGAATGAGTCGCCCACCTCATCGATAGTAGTGGACATTAAAATCTGCCGCGTGTAATTTTCGCACATCTCGCGTGCTGCGGAGATCATGATGTTAAGGGTAGCATCTTCGTCAGAACTGTCCACGCGCAAGAACTCCTTTACCTCGGCAAGAGATAGCGGTTCAGCGGTAGCGGGTGTTATGACTTTAATTGACATTACTTCTTATTTTTTCGTTTACCGACAACGGCGCGTTCTGCGCGTTTACCGGGTGCTTCAGCAACAACCTTGGCATAACCAGCGTTGATGAAGTCCTTGGCCACATCGTTAGGTAAGGACCTCACATCTCCGGGGAGATATGAGAATCCTTTACCTACGATTTGAGTTAAAAACTCAACCTTCATAATTAGGCTTGTGTGATGTACTTGATAGCAGCGCTATTCAACACACCACCGTCAGAACGGCGGTAGGCCAAGAAGGCCGTCGTCAGAGTATCAGCGTAGCGCTCGTCTAAGCGTAGCATCTGGATACCACCAGCGTTACGGACAACGTACTTAGAGAAGTCACCAGCAGCGATAGACTTGCTACCAGTACTGATGTCAGCCATGTCGTTGTTTACATGCACGGGAACGCCAAAAATACGATCAGGGCTTCCGTTCAATCCGGGGGTAAAGATTGGATAGTCGTTAGAAGAACCAACACCTAGCTTACGCAAGGCAGCGACAGTGTTGTCGTTCGCCATGATGGCAAAAGACGCGCTGTTGCGATAGCTCTTGTCTACAGAGTGGATCAACTCCAAAACCTCTTGTGCTGTAACAGCAGTAGCAGAGGCAGCAGTCAAGCCGCTAGTTCCACCAGTAATGAAGCCTTGAGGCTGCGAGCTTCCGGATCCTGAGGTAAAATGAGCATTTTGAGCGCGCGCGATGCGGTTACCCAAAGACTCAGCAAGGTAAGCGTCCAAGTTAAAGGCGCTGTCCTGCAAAAGTTGATGAGATACCTTAACCATACCAGAGGTGTAGTTGTAAGCACCTAGATTCAATACGCCGAAAGTCTGGTCAGATACTGCCATAGATGCTGATTCAGCAAGGATAGAACCACTTACGGAAGTGTCGTCAACTTTAGGGTAAGGAAGAGTGGCACCACCGGCGGTGTTGATTACTTGAGACAAGCCTTCTACGTCACCTTTAAACAAGGTAGCGATGTCAAGAGCGTTCGAGAAGTCCTCCGGTATGGTGTAACCGCCAAGTGAGTCAGTGCCTGCGATTTGAGTAGCTGTGCCACGCATCTCTGCAAGCATAGAACGCTCTTCGCTGTTTAATGCACTTGCACCGTGGCGCAAGAATTTAGAGTAGACAGAACGTCCCTCTACTTTAGCAACCTCTTTACGCTCGGCTACTGCCTCGCTTTTGGTTGCCATTTCACGCTTAAGATCCTCGGATCTTTCTAAGCGGTCGATATCGGCTTTAAGACCTCTTACGTCTTGGTCGATGGAATCAAAGGTGCTATTTTCCTCAGCGGTGAGGCCACGACCTTCTGTTGTTGCTACAGTTACTAGACCGTTCATTTGGTCTACTAAGGCAGCGCGCTTTTCGCGCATTTGATTAGAATTCATAATTCAGATTGATGTGTGAGTATTTTCACGATTAAAGGACGAAGATTAACCTCTTCAGCAATTTCTTCAACAACCTCAACCTCGGCTTTTACCTCAGTCTCAACGGCTATCTCAGATTGTACCTCTATGGCTTCATCTTCGCTCGGATGTTCACGCTCAGTTAATTCTGATGTGGCCGCTTGGTAAGCGGGCAGAACCACCGGGCTTACATCAATGAGGCGTGAAACATTTTCGATGTAACGCGTGTAGTTGCCCTCGTCATCTACTTCCCATCGGTCTTGATCGACCATGAAAGAAAATGAGGATTGCGAAACATCTCCGCGCTCCATAAGCACGGATAAATCTTTTGCATAAGATGTGTCAGGAAGAATAGCCTCATAACCTAGGCCCCTTTCATCCGTCCAAATCTTAAGTGTACCGGCAGATGTTCTGCCTAGTAGGTAATTAAAATCATGATTGAACAATGCTCTTACGTCGTTGTCCATCACGTTATCAAAGGCACGGGGTTCGATGTATTCAACGAAACCGCCTAAGTCTTCTGATACGCTGTTAAATACAGCGGCATAGCCTCTAACGCTCTTACCTGTGCTTTCAGCACGCATGTCAGCGTTACGGCGTTCAAGAAGGTCCACGCCATTGCGTAGCTCCTTACCATAAGACTCAATCGTGTCTACGGCCATCTTTAATGGCTCTGACTCACGGGCTTCAAAAGCATTAAAGTCACCGTTGTATGAAAAGCCGCGGATGGTGGCGATTCCATCCTCCATTGCCATCACGCGGCCTTGGGCGTATTCTCCGTTGCTGTTGGCCCAACGGACAAATTGACCTAATTTTATATCACTCATCTTTTGGTGTATTTTGATCACCCGCCTCTACCATGTTCAATGGACTCAAGTAAATGTCACCATTCTCAAGCGGGTTCATGTTTTCTTTCTTACGAATATCATTGACAGACATCCATCCCCATTGACGCGCTACGGCGTATGCGGTATAGCGTGACCCTAAATCACCTCTTAATAGTCCATCGAGGTTAAACTCAATAAAGTATGCGCTATCACCTCTACTTAATAGCTTGGCATTAAATTCTTGCTCTATACGCACAGCCCATGGTCTGATGGTGTTACGCACGAAAGAAATACCCTGCTCTTCAATGTTTGCTCTTGTAGACGACTGACTGAGATCGCCTAACATGTGTGGTGGGATAAGAAACCAACGGGCAACCTCTTCTACTTGGAAGCGGCGTGTCTGCAAAAACTGAGCTTGGTCTGGAGGTATAATGGTTTTCTCAACCGTCATGCCTTCTTCTAAAATTGCCGTCTTATGGCTGTTCCCTAAGCCAGAGTACCTTGATTCCCATGAGTTCTTTAAACGCTTGTAGGCGTCGTCTGAGAGCCTACCGGGGTGCTTTAAAGTAGCACCTACGTTCGCTCCGTTCTCAAAGAAAGCCTTACCGAACTTATTGGCTGCTAATCCAAGACCAAATGTGTCTTTTGCAGCCGAAATTGGTGAAATACCCAATATACCATCAAATGATAGTCCGGGGATGTGAATCATCTCAAAATCCAAGTATGTCTCTCTCTCATCAACGATAAACACCTTCTCGCCATCTTCAACCGTTACCTTAACACGCGATGGGTGAATAGGGATAAGTTTAATGGCTTTGCCTGCGTTATCGCGCTCAATGGCTATATACGCATTACCATGAAGGCATAAATGCGCCATCATGGTCTCCTTCAGTACCATAGGGGTCATCATCCCGTTTGGTCTATTAAGAAGTGATGCTGTTGGGTGTGAATCACTAACACGTCTTACCCCGCCGTCGTATTGGTAGACATGAAGGGGTAGTGATCCGATTGTCTCGCTTAGGATACGGACAGATGCCCATACCGCCGAGAAGTTCATCGCAGTGCGTTCGTTTACCGTAACCTTTGCTTGTGAAGCACCTAGAGCCTCATAAAGCCACCCGGCAGGGTTACTAAGGTTCGTAGACGGGTTCTCTGGGCTTGTCCTAAAAAGGGAAGCTACACGACCAAGTAATGTGCTATTTTCTGCGATGACGTGAAAAGATAATTATCTATTTGCATAGATACAAAGTATCTAAACCAAATCCAAGGCTATTTAGAATAAATCCAAATAAGATACAAACACGCCTGTTTATAAGTTTGCCTTGACATTGTGCGGGGCGTTATATATGTTTACCCCGTCACCGACGGTTCAGGGAAATCATATATAACGACGCCCCCGCTAGTCCGACGAACTACTCTTCTCGTAAGCAATAATGAGATGGACGAAGTACCCAATCAGATCCTTAACCGTGTCTATCGTGTCATCATTGACACCTACCGCTTGTATACGAGATAGCTTGTCGTCGATGCGACCACTGATGCTTTCCACACCTGTAGCCTTACTGAACACCCTAACAGGATTCTGTAGTGAATCTCCGTAGGTTATATTCTTCCGCACGATAAACTCAGCCAATTCATCCATTATTAGATGGATTCGGGCCTCAGTATTCTTTTTGGTCGACATTATGGTACTTCTTTGCGTTTATAAAGGATTGATACGAGGCGAAGCGGTTTTTACCGAACAATTTGACATGTTCGTCCTCTGTTTGCCTGTAAGCCGTGTATTTCATCCCAAAAGCCGTATTTAGCTTATTGAAGTGATCCACGAACGATTCTAGTGTTGCTCTATCTGGTTTCATTGTTAAATTGATTAGTTAATTAAAGAACTCTAAGTCCCTGATCTTCATATATTGACGACCCGTCACCCTCTCGGTTACAAGTCATCCATTCACCGACAGCCATAGCAAGTGCTACTATACCGTCAATCTTATCTTGTGATCGTGCCTTAGAAAACTTGATATTTAAAGCATCATCAAGTTTAACCTGTATATTGGAAGCCATCCATCTAAGCATGGAATGACCACCATGGTGTAGATTCTTTTGCTTGATCATAACCTCCATCTCGCGGATGGGTGGTGTCATAGAAACAAAGCCCTGACCATAGGGGTCCATATCCAAGCCTTCTCTCATAAGCCTTTGTACCAATGAAGATGAGTTAAATCGGTCAAATGCGGTGCTTTGTAGGTCAAACATCTCCGCAGACTCGGTTATCTTACGAAATATGTAGTCGTAGTCCGTTGAATTGCCGTCTGTGACGATTAAATCACCTTTTGTCACGAAAGCATCGTATGAAGCGCCTGTTTTACCCCTACGACGCTCTACAGCCGCTGAAGACACGAAATTCCATACCAACACCTTCATATCTCCATTATCACGCGGAAATACAAGGCAGAACGAACAAACGTCCTCTGTAGCTGCCAAATCAAGCCCTCCGTAGCACTTTTGCCCTAAAAGGTCAGATATATTGACCTCTCCGGCGCTTTCCATCCAATCGTGATCGGTAATCCAACCCTCTGACGCTCCAACCCATTGGTTTAGGTGAAGCTGCCTGAACGCCACCTCATCGGTGGGCATGATGCGAGCCTTCTCACTCATCATGTCAAAGTAGTCCGGCTTGATGCTGATGCCTAGATTTGGATTTGCTTTGTACCAAGTCTCAGGATCAAAGATGTCATCGTCTATGTCAGCCTCATATATCACGGGCAAGAAGGTGTTATCCTTAACAGCGCCGCTTGTTATCTGTTTGGCATAGCCATAAAGCTCTTTGCATAGGCCACCTTTGTCATGACCGGCGGTAGATATGCCTACAACCAGCGGTTGTGTCCTTGCACCGGTAGATGTGGTCAATACCTCCCATAATTCTCTGGATGGTGCGGCATGTAGCTCATCATACAATACAGCGTGTGCATTGAAGCCGTGTTTTGTCTTAGCGTCTGCTGAGATGGCTTTTACGAAGGAATTGGTCCCATTAAGTACAATACTGTTGCGAAATATCTTACAGCGGTCATACATGTACTTGCTGTTAAGTATCATCTGCTTCTGAACCTCAAAGATGGCGTTTGCCTGATCTCTGTCGGCTGCTGCGATGTATATCTCTGCGCCGGGTTCGTTATCCATAAAAAGTATGTACAGACCCATTGCTGCAATGAGGTTTGACTTACCGTTTTTCCTTGGAAGGAATACGAACGAGGTTCTGTACTGTCTCAGCCCATCTTCATGAACCCTGCCAAATAATTCAACGAGGTATTCCTTCTGCCAATCTTCTAACAGGAATGACTTGTTTGCAAGCTCTCCTTTAACGTGGGTACATATACGCTCAATAAAGTTGACGACCTTCCTAGCCTTATCTTGATCTATCACGCTAATAGGTCTTCAATATCCTCAACTTGCTCCTGTACGTTGATCTTAGCTCTGGATGCAGCGGTGAGGCCATATTCTGAAAGCATCTTCTTTACTCGGTCCCAAGCGTTGGTCATCATGCCCATCTCTGGTCTAGGTCTGAACATAAGGTCACCACTGGGTGTCTCTGTGGTATATGTGGGGCCTTTTTCCCTAATCACGTTGCGAGCCGAGATATAATCCTCCCAAGCGTCTGCTAACATCTGAAGTGCAAAACCATCCAGCTCACTAACAATGCCCATATTGTGCAATCTGGTGGTAATGAAATCATAAGCGTCTTGGCTTACCTCGCTTAGTGCAGCCGGAGGTCTAGGTATTGAAACCGGTGTCTCCATCTTGCTTCCGTGTCTGTCGTCTCTGAATGTGCCTTGCGCTTTAAGCATGGCTGTAGGCGTTCTCTTTCTCCCCATGGTATCAAATATAACTTAAAATATATGACTACACAAATAATAGCATCTGAGGCCCCCCCTTTTTGACAAACTGTGTTTTTCCAAGGAGCATCGATATAAGTAAAATAGTCTGAGAGGTTCAACCCCCCCCCTCCCTAGATGTATTTTAAGCACCCTTAGAGGCACTTTAATAAAATAGTAGTACTCTAACACCAATAATAAAAGAAAAGCTCGCAGAATGCTTTATATGGCTTATGACTATATATATTCTTACACCTTCACGAAGTGTACATGTACATGGGTGTGGCCCCTGTTACCGATAATTGTTATCAGTTTAACCATCTCTAGCTTTGAGTATTCGCTGTTCTTTACAAAAAATAGAAGATCCTCAAAACCATCTCTGTCCTTCTCTCCATAGAAAAGCACTTCGTTATAGTCGCACGGAGTGCCTGTTATCTCGATGTTCATTTATGTGCTTCCTTACCGGACTTGCTATTGTGACACCTATGGCACATCGTCTGTAGGTTGTCCCATGTCAGGGCTAACGTCTCATCTTCGTTAACTCTTACGATGTGGTCCACCACCTTGCCTGCTCTTCCGCATTCTACACACGCAGGGTTCTGCTGTATAAACATAGATCGCAGCTTACGCCAAGCCGTAGAGGTGTAGAACTTGCTGTTAGACTTCTTACGGCCTACAGCGAACCCGCTGCCTTGCAGCCACGGTCTTCTCTTTGGTTTAGGACTCTCAGGCATCAGCGTATTCCCTTACCGTCTGTCTTACTCTTAGAGGTCCTCACGCCCTTGTAGCTGCCTGTAGGCTTGATAAGCTCCCATTCTGTGATGTCTCTACCGGTATCTATACACACATCCATACGGCAGTCGTTATAATACGTTGTACGCACCCTCTGTATAGTGTGTTCGTTACCCTCCGGGTCTATGTATCTAGGCATCTTCTCTGTATGGTTTGGTTAGTGACGCTATGGCTCTATCCATTGCTTCTTGGTCTGCGAAGTGGACGTTCTTGATCTTAGCCATCCATTCTGTAAAAGTTAGTTCTTTCTGTTTATCCATGATATATACATTCGTGCTGCAACTGCCACTCTTTGAGGCAGGTATGGGTACTTACGCCTGATCTGAGCCTGACATATTCTCATGAAGTCTTCTTGCACTGACATAATAGTTCTTTTTTGTTAAACTTCTCTTTCACGTTGAATCCGGGGCATCGCTTGTTAGAGAACTCGTTGTGTCCATGTATGGTCACATGCTCACCGAACAAGGTGCGTATGGATGATATAAGAGCCACCATACTTTCGTACTGAGCCTCGTTCATAGTGTCCTTAGACAGACCATCTATGTCTGTACCGCCAACGTATGCTAGGCCGATGCTGTCAAAGTTGGCTCCGCGTGCATGAGCGCCTGCTAGGTTCATTCCCCTACCGGACGCTATGGTCCCGTCTATGTACACAAGGTAGTGGTATCCTATGGTTGCAAACCCTCTCGCTAGATGCCAACGGGTGACATCTGCTACCGAGGTGTGTCTACCTTCAGGTGTTGCGGTGCTGTGTATTATTATTCTATTTATGTCTCTCATCTTTGAAAATATATTTACCGAAAAACATAAACACCCTCGCTATAACGATCCACAGCACTGCTGAGGCAATTATAAATAGTATCTCTCTCATCATTTCTCTTTATTTGCACAATAGTCGCAAGACTCGTTGCCTGCGTCCTCTTTATCCTCGCCACATATCGGGCATATTATAGAGCATATATAACAGCTTTCGCCCTCACGCTCTGTCTCCGTACCGCATAAGCAGTAGTATTTACCATCATCCCATGGCGCTGCGCCTCCAAACTCACTACTCATCTTTGTCGTACTTAATGGAGTTAATAATCTTGCTATTAAGAAGCTGCTTGATGTGTTCTGGCACTTCAGGATGGCTTGCTATCACCTCCATTATTCCCATCAATCGTTCGTATTTGTTTCTATATTTCATACCTTAACTCTTCCAATATCAATACCTCCATCAATGAACATCTGTTCCGCTTTGGTCCATCGCTCCTTCTTGACGAACATCCTAGGTTCATTGATCCATAATGCTCCACCAATAAGGGGTGAGTCGTTAGCCTCATGTATCAGAGAAATCATCTCAGGCTTGGTTATAGGTACTTGTGCTTTTATATGCAT
>ERZ1046740.1572-NODE-1572-length-15885-cov-5.237587_pt1 | contig 15885 bp, 12 predicted proteins | sample MGYA00383093_ERZ1046740 | MGnify/ENA primary metagenome ERZ1046740 (study PRJEB29581, sample SAMEA5548363) | metagenome | biome: marine; feature: coastal; material: water | depth 25 m | study: Short-term variability in the microbial, nano- and picoplankton... | reverse complement strand
TGTGATACTTTGGGCAAGTTTTAGCATTGATATGGACGCTTGCAAGCGGGGGCGTTGCCCCTCTTGGCCTGCGGCCAATTCACCCCAGGATATTTTCATCCATTTGGAAGACGTTGTTCAGCTTTCTGAACGCCAAGCCCCCGGCATGTCGCTACGAGGGGCGGGTTTTTTGATGTGGTCCAATATTGAAAGAGGACCTTGCATCAGTTTGCCAATGGGGCTGGCTTTGAACTGAGATTTCGCTTTTTCAAACTGCATGACGTTTTCGATGCGACGATCGAGGAATTCCCAAGTGGCTTGATGATCTTCACTGTCATCGCCCAGCCAATACAATACGGTCGACCCATATACGCCCGACAAGGTGGCGCGTTTGCTATACCAGTTAAAATCCTCAGACGTGTCACCCAGAGCCGTCCAAATGGCATCGCAGGTGCCCCAGATCAATTCAGCGCCAGTTCCTGCATATTGCGGCAAGGCAAAAAGCGTAGAGCCACGGCGCACGGCCTCTTTGTCTTCGCAAGCTTCCAGGCGAAAACGGACAAGTGCGGCGACTTTTTCGGAGTACCGAAGATCTGACACATCGGCGTCTTCAAAACGCGCCACCATCAAAGCATCACCGCGTTTGTGAAAGGCCACCGCAAGATCAACGGCGCCACGTGGGCAAAGAGCGTGGGCCAATGCAGGTTCTACATCGGTCTCGGCGATTGCGGCATTAAATGTTGCCGCGGACCAGCCATCAAATGCCACATGCGTCAGAGCCGCATCCAAAAGGGTGTTTTTGGGATCAGTCGAGGTCATGGCATTCTCCTTGGCATTGTGGCGATCCTAAACCGTTGCAAGACACTTTGCCATAGGCCCACGCCTTGCAGATGTCTGCCAGTCAGGCGGCTGCGCATGTACAGCCGCCTTTTGATCTTGGTGCCTTAGCGAGATTTAGCCGCCACGTTTTGCGGCTTTTCTTGCCTGCGCTTTGGCCTCGGCGCGGGCCCGGTTCTTTTTGCTGTTGGCTTTGCCAGCGGGGGGCGGAGGGCCTTTGGGTTTGCCGCCGCGTTTACCACTGGGTTTACCAGAGCGCGCCGGCTTGCCCTCATCAGGGCGACGACGTGCGGGACCATGCCCACCATCTTTGGCGGGTGCGTAGGTGCTGCCCGATTTAGTCCGGGGTTTCCTGTCTTTGGGTTTATCCGTTGATTTCGGCTTTTTGGTGCGTGGTGTTGGATCGTCGTTCCAGTCGATTGGTGCGCTGGACTTGGGCTTTGAGTATTTGGGTTTCGAAGGCTCACTGCGGTCTGGGCGGTCACCACGTGGTTTTGGCCCGCTGCCGGGGGCTTTGGACGCGGGACGAGGCGCCTTGTCGAGGACGGGGGCTTGCCCGAGTTGCTTTACCTCAGCGCCGCCTTCGACTTTCATGCTGTCACCAATCGCCGCGAGGAACCCCGGTACGCTGGCTTTTCTAATCTCGACATAAGACAGATCGTATTGAATGCGGATCGCACCGATGTCGTCTTTTGTCAGATCACCTGCTTTGCAAAGCATGGGCAACAAGCGGCGAGGCTCGGCGTCGGCTTTGCGTCCACCTGCAATTGTGAACCAAACACTGGGGCCAAATTCTTTGCGGGGTTCTGGTTTGGCATCGACATTCGACAGTTCTTCGGGCGCGGTATGGGACGCGCGGAACAGTTGAAGGTAGGCCGTGGCGATTTGTTCAGCAGAGAAGGCTTCCACCAGTTTTTGCACAGTTGCCACTTCGGTTTCGAGTGTGGGTTCGTGCCAGACCGGGTCGGCCAACATGCGTTCTTCATCGCGGATTTTGACATCCGCCGACGACGGCGCGCCTGTCCATTCAGCCTTGAGTTTCGCACCCTGCAAAATGCGTTCCGCTTTTCTGCGAGCTTTTTTGTTGACCACCAGCGCACTGACGCCTTTACGACCAGCGCGGCCTGTTCGGCCTGAGCGGTGCAGCAATGTTTCGTGGTTTGTCGGCAATTCTGCGTGCACAACCAGATCAAGGTTTGGCAGATCGATACCGCGCGCAGCGACGTCTGTGGCCACACAAACTTGGGCACGTCCATCGCGCATCGCTTGCAGCGCGTGTGTGCGTTCAGCCTGAGACAATTCACCGGACAGGGCCACAACCTGAAAGCCACGGTTTGACAGGCGTGTGGTCAGACGGTTGACCATGGCGCGGGTGTTGCAGAACACGATGGCATTTGGCGCCTCGTAAAACCGCAGCGTGTTGATGACAGCATTATCTGTGTCACGGTCAGCGACCATCATCGCGCGGTATTCAATGTCGGCGTGCTGGCCTTCTTCGGATTTGGTAATAACACGGATCGCGTCGCGCTGATAATTCTTGGCCAGATGGGTGATGGATTTTGGCACAGTGGCCGAGAACAGCAATGTTTGGCGCTCTTCAGGGGCCTCACCGAGGATAAACTCAAGATCTTCGCGAAATCCAAGGTCGAGCATTTCGTCCGCTTCGTCGAGCACTACGGCGCGCAGTTGGGACAGATCGATTGAGCCGCGCATGATGTGATCGCGCAAACGACCTGGTGTGGCCACAACGATGTGCGCGCCACGAGCCAACGCGCGGCGTTCGTCACGCATGTCCATGCCGCCCACACAGGACGCCATATGCGCGCCTGCTTTGCCATAGAGCCACTGCAGTTCGCGTTTGACCTGCAAGGCCAATTCGCGAGTTGGCGCAATCACCAAGGCCAAGGGAGCAGAGGCTTGTTCGAACGCTTCGGCGTCGCCCAAAAGGGTGGGGGCAATACTAAGGCCAAATCCGACAGTCTTGCCTGAGCCAGTTTGCGCCGACACCAAAAGGTCAGCGCCTTCTAGTTTCGGGTCTAGAACGGCCTCTTGCACGGGCGTAAGTTTTTCATATCCACGGGCATCGAGCGCGTCACGGAGAGCTTGTTTCACAACGATTTCTTCTTTTTCCAGAGGTTTTGCTCACACAACACCGCCAGTGGGCCTGTCTTCTCTACAGGCCGCCCCATCGTCATCTAAGAGCAACAAACGCTGCACTTAGAACAATTGTCTAGGAATGTATAGCGTGGCGGCTCTAAAACCGCCTTTGAGTTCAGATGTGAAACGATCGCGTCCCCGCTGAAAAGGTCCAAGCCCACAAAAGGGGCAAAAAAATGCGATCGCAAGATGAGTGGCTTCTTTTGAATTGGTCTGTTTCCCTGCATCAGTTCGGCAGGGGAAATGGTCGCGAATTTCGGAAAAAACACGTCAAAACATTTCAAAAGCGGCATATCTTCGGGTCATTTTCGACAAAATTTGGATAACAGGAGGAGGTTTTTTTAAGTCCAAATAAAAGAAGAATTATATCCAAAAACACCCATGAGTTGAGGGCCTGATCTTTCTTTAACGCGTGAAGAAATACACGTCATATGAACAGGTTATCTATTTTTCGGCAAAAAAATCTGAGCCTCTGGGGAATATCGATCTCTGTCAGATTGCATAAATTTCGTTTTCAAAGTGATGAAGAATTGAGCAAATCGTCGCCAAAATAGGCAAACCGACGTAGGGTCAAGGAGCCAAACAGGGCAAAACTGCGAAAGGAATGACAATGTCAAACTCCGTACTACTAGCGATTGACGGAAGCGCGGGCGGGGAAAGGGCGCTCCAATATGCTATGGAACGCGCCAAGCTTGGTGGTGCCAAGCTGATCGTTGCATACGTTATCGAATGGTCACAGTATTCGTTCAACACGCCCGAAGAAAACGCCGAGCGCCACAAACGGCGCGAACAAGAAATCACGCGGGCAACGGACACCATCGTGGAGCCTGCGGCCAAGGTCTTGCGGGCAGCTGGCATTGAGTGCCAATCCGTTGTCACTCACGGTCCTCCGGCGGAAACACTGATCAAGTTGGCCAACAAATACGAAGTTGCGCAGATCGTGATCGGTCGCCGTGGCCAATCGGGCATCAAGGCCCTTCTGTTCGGCAGTGTTGCCGGCAACCTTATCCAGACATCTCCGGTTCCGGTCGTTGTTGTCCCTTAGGGACAACCGGACATTCTGAACAAAAAAGAACAGGGACAGAAAATGACCAAATTTTTCACAGCAGCTATTGCTCTTTTGTTGCTCGCTTTGCCTGCGCATGCAGGTTTTGACGACGCAATCAACGCGGCAACGGCCCCGATCGCCAGCGCGGTTGGTGCTATTGTCTTCTTCAAAATACCCGTCTTTGGCGCACAGCTTCCTCTTGTGGTGCTATGGCTTGTTATTGGCGCGGTGTTCTTCACCTTCTATATGGGTTTCGTCAATGTACGTGGCTTTAAGCACGCCATTCAACTGGTGCGCGGAGACTACGCTGATCCAGAAAGCCCCGGCGAGGTGTCACACTTTCAAGCACTGGCCACCGCCGTATCCGGCACCGTGGGCATTGGTAACATCGGCGGTGTCGCGGTTGCGGTGACCATCGGTGGTGCAGGTGCCACCTTTTGGCTAATTGTGGCCGGGTTTCTGGGCATGTCGACCAAGTTCGTGGAGTGTACGCTGGGTGTGAAGTACCGGCAGGAAAACCCGGACGGGTCGGTGTCCGGTGGCCCAATGTACTATATGAAAAAGGGCTTTGAAGAACGCGGCATGGCCGGGTTTGGCAAGTTCATGGGCACCTTCTATGCGATTGGTATTTTCATCGGCGCCTTGGGCATCGGTAATATGTTCCAGTCAAACCAAGCCTACGTTCAGTTGAATACAGTGGCCGGTGGCGCGCTGGACGGCCTGGGATGGCTGGTTGGCCTGATCCTTGCGGCGGTTGTGTTTGCCGTGATCATTGGCGGTATCAAATCGATCGCGCGCGTGACTGAGAAAGTCGTGCCCTTCATGGCCATCTTTTACTGCCTGTTCGCGATCATCGTTATCCTGATGAACTTCACGTCGATCCCCGCAGCTATTGGCAATATCTTTGCAGGTGCCTTTACGGGGGCTGGTGTACAAGGTGGTGCCATCGGTGCGCTGATCATTGGTTTCCAACGGGCTGTGTTTTCGAACGAATCTGGTATCGGGTCTGCGTCCATCGCCCACGCGGCGGTGCGTACACCAGAGCCAGTAACCGAAGGCTATGTGTCACTTCTTGAGCCGTTCATTGATACAATCGTCATTTGTACCATCACGGCTTTGGTTATCGGCACCAGCCAAGTGGCTGATCCAAACTTTGCCAATGGCGCAACGGGTGTGGCAATGACGTCAGCAGCCTTTGAACGCCAGATCAGCTGGTTCCCATTGCCCTTGGCTTTTGGTGCTTTGCTGTTTGCCTTCTCAACCATGATTTCGTGGTCGTACTATGGGCTCAAGGGGTGGACCTATCTGTTTGGTGAAGGCCAAATGGGTCAGACAATCTACAAGCTGATTTTCTGTGGCTTTGTCGCATTGGGCTGCATGGTTCAGCTGGGGCCAATCTTGGATATCTCGGACGCTTTGGTCTTCCTGATCTGTGTGCCGAACATCCTTGGGCTCTACTTCCTAGCTCCGATCGTCAAGCGTGAGATGGTCAGCTATATGGCGCGTCTCGACAGTGGTGAGATCAAAAAATACAACCACTGACCTGCCTGAAATACAGACGACCTTCCGCCCTGCACCTATCGTGTGGGGCGGAAACTTTTTGTGATATTGCCACTTGCCCCTGCAATTCCGGCACTGAGCCCCTAAGTTAAGCCGAACGAATTATCTGAACAGGGCGCAAGAATATGAACGACACTTATACACCCCCCAAAGTCTGGACATGGGACAGCGAAAGCGGCGGCAAGTTTGCCAGCATCAATCGCCCCATCGCAGGCCCCACCCATGACAAAGAATTGCCCGTGGGCGCACATCCTTATCAGTTGTACTCGCTGGCGACGCCAAATGGTGTGAAGGTCACGGTTATGCTGGAAGAGCTTTTGGCGGCTGGTCACACCGGCGCTGAGTATGATGCGTGGCTGATCAACATTGGCGATGGCGATCAGTTTGGGTCAGGCTTTGTTGATGTGAACCCGAACTCCAAAATTCCGGCCCTGATGGATCGCAGTGGTAAGACTCCAACCCGTGTGTTTGAATCTGGTGCCATTCTGTTGCATTTGGCCGAGACGTTTGACGCGTTTTTGCCGTCTGATCCGGCCAAGCGTCCGGAAATGTTGTCTTGGCTGTTTTGGCAAATGGGCAGTGCGCCATACCTTGGTGGTGGGTTTGGCCATTTCTATGCCTATGCACCAGAAAAGTGGCAGTATCCAATTGACCGCTTTGCCATGGAAACCAAACGTCAGTTGGATGTGATGAACCGTCATCTGGCCGACAACCGGTATTTTGCAGGCGACGAATACACTATCGCCGATATCGCGATCTGGAGCTGGTATGGCGCGTTGGCGCTGGGGCGTTTGTATGAAGCGGCTGAGTTTCTGGACGTGGACAGCTATGAGCACGTGCAACGCTGGGCCAAAGAGATCAATGACCGCCCAGCAGTAAAACGCGGTGTGATGGTTAACAAAGCTTGGGGCGAGCTGGACACGCAATTGCGTGAACGCAATGCCGCCAGCGACTTTGACAATCGCACGCAGGACAAGCTGGAGCCGGAAGCAGCGGAAGACGCGTAAATCACGCCCCTTCTAAAATCATCTGACTTGCTTTCTCGCCGATCATAATGGTCGGCGAGTTTGTATTTCCGCTGGTGATTGTGGGCATGATCGATGCATCGGCCACGCGCAGGCCCGTGATCCCTTTGACCCGTAGTTCTGCATCAAGCGGCGCGGCCTCTTCCAACCCCATGCGCACGGTGCTTACGGGGTGGAAAATCGTGGTGCCAATATCACCCGCAGCCTTGGCCAATTCTGCATCATCTTGCGCAGTCATGCCCGGCATCATTTCCTCTGGATTGTATTTGGACATTGGGCCTTGCGCCATAATCTGGCGGGCTTGGCGTAGTGCGGCGACGGCCACAGCGCGATCGCCTTCTGTCGAGAGATAGTTTGGCGCGATTTCCGGCGCTGCATCGGAGTCAGGCGAGGTGATATGCACATGTCCCCGGCTTTCTGGGCGCAGGTTGCAGACACTTGCTGTCATCGCGGGAAAATCATGTAGGGGCTGGCCGAACGCCTCAAGCGTTAGGGGCTGGACGTGATATTCAAGATCAGCTGTCTCAAGATCTGGGCGCGATTTGGTAAAAGCCCCCAGTTGCGACGGTGCCATCGACATCGGACCAGAGCGTTTCAACAGATACTCGAGCCCAATCTTGGCCTTGCCAAACAGTGAGTTTGCCATCGTATTGAGGGTCTTTGCGCCGTTCAGTTTCCATGCACAGCGCAATTGCAAATGGTCTTGCAGGTTCTCGCCAACACCGGGTGCAGCCAGTTGGGTTTCAATGCCAAATTTTTGCAACAAGGCCCCAGAACCAACCCCAGACAGTTGCAGGATTTGCGGTGTGTTCACCGCGCCTGCGGACAGGATCACCTCGGCGTTGCAGCGCGCCCGCTTTACGGTGCCGTTTTGTTTGTATTCCACCCCAACAGCGCGCCCGTCTTCAATCAGAACCCGCGTGGTCTGAGCATGGGTTTCGACCTTAAGTTTCACGTCTTTAAGGGGTCGCAGAAACGCCTTGGCCGTGTTGAGCCGCCAGCCCTTGTTTTGGTTAACTTTGAAATACCCAACGCCTTCGTTGTCGCCTGTGTTGAAGTCGTCCGTGCGGCGCACGCCTGCGGCCTCGGCTGCGGCCATCCAATCGTCCAGCACATCCCAGTGCAGACGTTGATTGTCGACGTGCCACTCACCGCCTGCGCCGTGCATCTCAGAGGGGCCATCCATGTAGTCTTCGACCTTTTTGAACAAGGGCAGCACATCGTCCCAGCCCCAACCCGTATTGCCCATTTGCCGCCAGCCATCATAGTCCGCCGCCTGCCCACGCAAGTACAGCATGCCGTTGATCGACGAGCATCCCCCCAACACTTTGCCGCGCGGATACAGCAGAGACCGGCCATTCAAGCCTTTGTCCGGTGCGGTTTTATACATCCAGTCGGTTCGTGGATTTCCGATGCAATAGAGATAGCCCATTGGAATGTGAATCCAGTGGTAGTTGTCTTTGCCGCCCGCCTCGAGCAGCAACACTTTGTGGCCTGCCGTACTCAACCGATTGGCCACCACACATCCGGCACTACCCGCGCCCACAATGATGTAATCCCAGCTCATTTTGTATCCTCACCCACAAGCACGCTGATCATGGTGCTATCTTTGTCCGCCAAAGCATCTATCACGTCGAAATGGTGCCGACCTTGTTCCACGACATGTCCGCATTTCCACGCCTCTGCCAGCCAACGCGCCTGATCTAGAAAGGCCGGGCGTTCATCACTGCCGACCCAAGACGTGACGGCGACATCGTGGCGATCGGCACACAAAGCTGGGCTTTCAGCCTCTGCTGCGGCAATATCCAACTTGAACTGGTCATTCATCGACGTTTTCAAAAGCGGGCGCAGGTCTGCAACCGGAGAGATCGACATGACATGCTGCAATCTCTTGGCGACGGCATTTGGCAGCACCCCGGAACACGCCATCCGCGCCACCAGATGACCACCTGCAGAGTGACCTGCCAGGATGATGGGACCGTCCACTTGCGATGCGATCTTGGAAATCGCGCTTGCGACTTGTCGGGTGATGTCGGCAATGCGCACTTGGGGGCAAAGATCATATGACGGGATCACCACGGCCCATCCGCGCGCAAGCATTCCAGCCGCCAGATGGGACCATGATGATTTGTCAAATGCCAGCCAGTAGCCACCATGCACAAAAACAAACAGACCTTTGGCTTTGCCTTCAGGCAAAAACACATCCATCACCTGTCGGGCGCCATCCCCATACGGCACGTCCCTTTGGGTTGGGTGGTCTTTGCGAAATGTTTCTGCCAAGGCCTGCCATTTTGGCGGGTAGTTTTCGGCACCGTCAATAAAAGCCCCATTGGCATACGCGTCATCCAACTCCATTTCGCACCTTTTTTTGATCAAATCTGGACTCATGGGAAGTTCTGGACAAGGTTAGCCGCAAATGCTTTGCCCTTTCGAGTGAAATTCCCGGAGACCATGATGCTAGATACTGTTACGAACCTCAAATCCCTTCTGAAAGATCCATCGCTGCTGGAAACCCGCGCCTATGTTGGCGGTCAATGGGTTGATGGCGACAATGGCACATATGACGTGACCAACCCGGCCCGCGGCGACGTGATCGCTCAAGTTGCTGATCTGAGCCGCGCACAGGTTGCAGGTGCCATCGCGCAAGCCGAGGCCGCGCAAAAAGAATGGGCCCAGTGGACTGGGAAAGAACGCGCCGCCACGTTGCGCAAATGGTTCGATCTGATGATGGCCAACCAGCAAGATCTGGGCACCATCCTGACCGCAGAAATGGGCAAACCGCTGGCCGAAGCCGTTGGCGAGATTGGCTATGGCGCGTCGTTCATTGAGTTCTTTGCTGAAGAAGCCAAGCGCATCTATGGCGAAACCATTCCCGGCCACCAGCGTGACAAGCGCATCACGGTCATCAAACAGCCCATCGGTGTGGCTGCGTCGATCACGCCTTGGAACTTTCCGAACGCGATGATCACCCGCAAGGCTGGCCCTGCGCTGGCCGCTGGCTGTGCTTTTGTCGCCCGCCCCGCCGCCGAGACACCTTTGTCGGCCATCGTTCTGGGTGTTCTGGCTGAACGTGCGGGCATCCCGGCGGGTGTGTTCAACGTGGTGCCGTCTTCGCGCGCCAGCGAAATTGGCAAAGAATTCTGCGAAAACGATGCAGTACGCAAGTTGACCTTTACAGGGTCGACTGAAGTGGGCCGTATCTTGCTGCGTCAAGCGGCGGATAGCGTGATGAAATGTTCGATGGAGCTGGGTGGCAACGCGCCGTTCATCGTGTTTGACGATGCCGACCTGGATGCCGCCGTGGAAGGCGCCATCATGTGCAAATTCCGCAACAACGGACAGACATGTGTCTGTGCCAACCGCATTTACGTGCAGTCCGGCGTGTATGATGAATTTGCCGTCAAACTAAAGGCCCGTGTGGAAGCCATGAAGATTGGCGACGGCCTTAACGAAGGCACCATCTTTGGCCCGTTGATCAACGCGGACGCCGTGACCAAAGTTGAGGAGCATATCGCGGACGCCACAGCAAAAGGCGGCGAAGTGATCCTTGGTGGGAACCCATCCGAGTTGGGTGGCACATTCTTCCAGCCGACCATTGTCACAGGCGTGACCAAAGACATGCTGGTCTCGACCGATGAAACCTTTGGGCCGTTTGCGCCGTTGTTTAAATTCGACGACGAAGACGAAGTGATCGCCTTGGCCAACGACACGATCTTTGGTCTGGCGTCGTACTTTTATGCCAAAGACCTGAGCCGTGTGTACAAAGTGGCCGAAGCTTTGGAATACGGTATTGTCGGTGTGAACACAGGCATCATCTCGACCGAGGTCGCGCCGTTTGGTGGCGTTAAGCAATCGGGTCTGGGCCGCGAAGGATCGCACCACGGCATCGAGGATTACCTTGAGATGAAGTACATCTGTATGTCTGTCTAAACGGCATTCAGATCAAGTTTCTAAGGGGCGTCCTGTGTGGCGCCCCTTTTTCTTTTAAAAAAATTTCAAATCTAACCAAGGATTGACCTTTCCAGTGCGTCCTATACCCAAGATGCGTATGGAACCGAGTGATCAAAGACTGGCCAAAGAGGCCGCGACTGGGGATGGTGCGGCCTTTGCCACGCTCCTTGCGCGCCACTACGATCGTGTCTTTGCCATGGCCTTTCGTCTAACCGGATCGCGCGCCGAGGCCGAAGACCTGACACAGGATATTTGTGCGGCGCTGCCCGTAAAAATGGCCCGTTTTGACGGACAAGCCCGGTTTACGACGTGGCTTTATCGTGTGGTGGTCAACGCAGCCCATGATCGGCGACGACGGCAAGCAAGCCATGCCAAGGCGGCTGATGGCTGGGGCGATTGGGAATTGGCCCGCCAAGCCGCCAATGCCGAGACCGCAGAGCGTATTGATTGGCTGACCCACGCCATGCGCGCCCTACCCGATGACTTGCGTGACACGCTGGCATTGGTTCTGGACGACATGACCCACGCAGACGCCGCCGAAGTGCTTCAGATTTCCGAAGGCACCGTCAGCTGGCGCATATCCGAGGCGAAAAAACGCCTCAAGGAATTGAAAGAAAAGGAGGAAAACGCATGAGCGATGACTTCGATCTTGATGACCTCAAGGCGGCGATGACCGCTGCAACCCCGACACCGGATGACGCACGCAAGGCAGAAAATCTGGCGCTGGCGCAAAAAAACTTTGATCGCTTCCAAGGATCGGCGGATGAGCCGCGTCCTACCTCTGATGCCCCAAAACGGGGCTTGTTCAGAGGAGTATTCTCAATGCTACAAACTTTCCCCGCCAAAGCCGCCCTGACCGCCACCACTGCTATGGTTGCCGTGGGTATGGTTGTGTATTTGCCGAACCTGACAAACACATCTGATTTTGATGACCTGATCCGGGTTGAACGCGATGTGACTGCTGTTGAAGTTGAAGAACAAGTTGTCGTGGGTGCGGTTGCAAAAGACGAACGCCGTAAACAAGCGGCGCCCGTGGCCGAGGCTCCGACGACATCACTTGCCGCTCCTGCGCCGCAACCAAACGGGGTTTTGGATTATGACAGTGCGGCAGGGTTCGCCGTGTCCGGTGAGATGGCATCGGCGGAACCGTCGCTTGATGTGATGCACATAGAACCCAATACCGAAGCCTTTCCCGAGGCCGAGGCAAACCCATTGAAAGTCACAACCGAAGATCCGGTGTCGACTTTTTCGATCGACGTCGATACGGCATCGTATGGTATTGTGCGAAACTCGATTGAGAACGGCTATCTGCCACATGTGGATGCTGTGCGCATCGAAGAGATGGTAAACTATTTTCCCTATGATTACGCCGCCCCAGCGCACGGCGAGGCCCCGTTTGCCACACATGTCACTACCTTCCAAACCCCGTGGAATGATGGCACCCAGTTGGTACATATCGGCTTGCAAGGGCAACTGCCTGCTGTTGAGGATCGCCCGCCGCTGAACCTTGTGTTTCTGATCGACACGTCCGGCTCAATGAACAGCCCTGATAAGCTGCCATTGTTGAAGCAAAGCTTTGCGTTGATGCTGTCCGAGCTGCGCGATGAAGACAGCGTGGCCATTGTCACTTATGCGGGGTCTGCAGGTCAGGTTTTGGCGCCGACGGCGGCCAGTGAACGCGCAACGATCCTTGCGTCGCTGAACCAGTTGGATGCAGGCGGATCAACCGCCGGCCAAGCCGGGCTGCAACAGGCCTATGCCACCGCCGAAGCGATGAGCGAAGAAGGTGACGTGAGCCGGGTTATTCTGGCGACAGACGGGGATTTCAACGTCGGCCTTTCCGATCCAGATGCCCTTAAGGACTACATTTCTGACAAGCGCGACAGTGGTACATATCTGTCTGTGTTGGGCTTTGGTCGTGGCAACTTGGACGATGCCACAATGCAGGCGTTGGCCCAGAATGGAAATGGGCAAGCAGCCTATATTGATACACTGAACGAGGCGCAGAAGGTGCTTGTGGATCAATTGACGGGCGCGCTGTTTCCGATCGCCAATGATGTAAAAATTCAGGTTGAGTTTAATCCGGCGCAAGTCGCTGAGTATCGCCTGATTGGCTATGAAACGCGCATTTTGAACCGCGAGGATTTCAACAACGACAAAGTGGACGCAGGCGAGATTGGCGCAGGCCATTCGGTCACGGCGTTATACGAGATCACGCCTGTGGACTCGCAGGCCCGCTTGACGGACCCGCTGCGTTATGGGGCTGAGGCCGATACCGATGGGTCAAACGAGTTTGGCTTTTTGAAACTGCGTTACAAAGCACCGGGTGCAGACACCAGTCAACTGATTGAAACACCCATCACAGGAACGGTTACGGGCACAGCTGAGGCCAGCGCGGACATGCGCTTTGCTGCGGCCATTGCAGGGTTCGGACAGCTTTTGAAAGAGGACAAATATCTGGGTGACTGGAGCTGGGGCGATGCGATTGCTTTGGCCAATGGTGCGCGCGGAGCAGATTCTTTTGGGTACCGCGCCGAGGCCGTGCAGTTGATGCGTCTGGCCGAAAGCTTGAGTGCGCAACAGTAGGTCAGAACGGTATCATTGGGTCGGGCAGGTTTGCCCGGCCAACTTTGACAGAACGTTATCGTTTGGCCGCGACAAAGCCAAAATACAGAGCCATGCCAACGGCTGATATACCACCCGTCCAAAACAGCGTGTCCGTGTAGCCAAAGACATCGGCCAAAAGCCCCAATATCCCGGCCCCAAGCGCCGATCCACCGGCCGCAACCACAGCCCAAAGGCTCATCACTCGGCCCCGCATTTCATCCTCAAGCACCAACTGGATCGCCGTTTGCATTGAAATCGCGGTGAGCGTTGTCACAAAGGCCATGGCCGCCGCGACCCCCAATGCCAACTCCCAAATGCTGACCGCTCCGAGGAGCGGCACAAGACCAAGCCCTAGCAAAACAAACGCAAGCGTAAGGCGCGGAATTTCGTCCGGTTGTTGGGGTGACAGAAACCCCTTGAACACACCGCCGATAAGCGCCCCAACCCCAGTTGCCGATAACAATACGCCAAGGCCTTCTGGCCCGCGTTCAAACACACCGTCCGCCAATGGAGGCAGAATTTCCAGTGTGCCACGCGCAACCAAAGACAAAACCGCCACAGTCACCATGGCACGCCAGATCACTTGGCTGCGCCAGACGTGATGAAACCCGGCAGCAAGCGCAGTTGAAAATGGCTCGGGTGTCGTGCTGGTTTCGCGACGAGGTCGCAAGGTTAGCAAAGTCAGGGCGAAGACATAAGGCAGATAGAACACCGCCTGCACAAAGAGGGTCGTTGTCACACCAACTGTGGCAATCAGCAGCCCGCCCAGCGCTGGCCCCGCCAATCGCGCGACATTGAAATTGATCGCCACGATATTGACGACAGATCCGATCAGATCACGCGTTACAAGGCGTGGAGAAAGAGTCATTCGTATGGGATGGCTGGCCGACGCCGCGATCCCGGTGGCCAGTGAAAGTATAATCATCCAAATGGGAGTGAGCCACCCCAAGGCCACGACGCCAAAGAAGGCCACGGCAATCAGGAAGTTGACGGATTGTACAACGATTGCTGCGCGCTTGGTATTCAAGCGATCCGCCCAAACGCCAAACAAGGGTGACAGAAATATTGCTGGCGCAAACTGCATGAGGGCGACCAACCCAACAAAACTGGCCGATCCGGTGAGGTCCCAGGCCAACCATCCGCTGGTCACGCGCTGCATCCAAAGCGACAGCAATCCCACAAAGCTGCCACCTACATATATCCGAAAATTCGGAGATTTTAATGCCGCAAAACTCAAAAGCGCGTCCCTATTTTTGTGCAATCCGGGCACACTGGTTTACCCACGCTGATATGGCAAGCAAGCAGGCAAACGGAAAACCCCCAGCCGCAAGCGGCCGGGGGTCAGTTTTAGCGAGTTAACCGTGGGATTAATTGACAGCCTTTGCGTCAACCACGTCTTTTTCAATCTGTTTGCCATTGGCAATTTCAATCCGGCGCGGCTTTAGCGCCTCGGGAATTTCACGTTCCAGATCAATATGCAGCATCCCATCTGCATGGCTCGCGCCTGTCACCCGCACATGGTCGGCAAGATGAAAGCGGCGCTCAAAAGCACGTGTGGCAATGCCGCGATGCAAATAGGATTTCTTGTCATCCTCGTCTGCTTTGCGGGCGGTCACGATCAGTGCGTTTTCCTTCACTTCGATCCCCAAATCTTCGTCTGAGAACCCGGCAACTGCGATTGAGATACGATAAGCATCTTCAGCCGTTTTTTCTATGTTGTAAGGGGGATAGCTGGCTTGGGCCCCATCGCTGGACTGTACGCGGTCCATCATGTTCGCAATTTGGTCAAAACCAACCGACGAACGGTATAGGGGTGCAAAATCAAAACTTCTCATGGGTTATCCTTCATCATAAGCGACAACAATTTTACCTTCCTGACGGACAGGCAATCTCAACCAAGACCCGATCATCGGCACCTTGGTTGTATTTAGGTGTGAATGGGAAATTAGGATTTCAAGGGGCTGTTAAGCGTTCTGTGTTTTTGTACGCTTCTCAGCATCAGAAACGACCAAAAACCGCCCCTTGTGCGCAGGCGCAAGGCTTAGGGACGGATGAATTTCGCCCCGGACCCAGATTTGTCCGATGTCTTTGGGAAACGACGCACGACGGGCAATTGTGGCGTGGCTTCCAACTCGGCCATCAGGCGCTCTAGCGGGCCTTCAAGCACAGTTCCAAGCGCGACATTTTCATCTTCGTATGTGGCCTTGGCTGACACAACAGAGACAATGCGCGCTTGGCCATTCTCGATGGAAAACACAGGTGATCCACTGCTGCCGTAGTCCACATTGCACGACATGATGTAGACGCCACTTTGCTGACCAATGACGGAACACATCTGTTGAAAGGACGGGGCGTTGGCGCGATCCCAACCATAGGACACAACCCCCACCCGACTTCCGTCACGAAGCCTGCCAGCCGTTTCAAAAGGGATCACAGTTGTGTTGCGGATCGGTTGATAAAGCTGAAGGATCGCCAAATCATTGATGACACGTTTGGCCCCCGCTTCACCGCCAAAATTGTATTCGGGATGCTGAACCGCGCGGCGGATCGTACGGTAAGCTTCGGCGCGGCCATTGCGCCAACCAGCGCGAAATTCGATATGCTCCGCATTCAGGCGTGTGCCGGATTCTTTATCATAAAGACAATGCGCCGCTGTCAAAACCAGATCAGGCGCGATCAACGCCCCAGTGCAAAAGCCACGACCATTCAGTTCGAGCCGTC
>ERZ1046740.1570-NODE-1570-length-15886-cov-4.719159_pt1 | contig 15886 bp, 5 predicted proteins | sample MGYA00383093_ERZ1046740 | MGnify/ENA primary metagenome ERZ1046740 (study PRJEB29581, sample SAMEA5548363) | metagenome | biome: marine; feature: coastal; material: water | depth 25 m | study: Short-term variability in the microbial, nano- and picoplankton... | reverse complement strand
CAGCAACACGCTTTCCAATATTACCGGCTTCCTGCTTTACAATAATGGCCAAGGTTCAGGTGAAAACTTCGGAGCAAACAATCTAGCTGTTGTTCCAGAGCCTGGCACTTATGCACTCCTCGCAGGCCTCCTCGGCCTTAGCTACGTAGCTATGCGTCGACGCTCGTAATACACTTTAGCACTTTTCAAAAGGGCCGTTGATCTTCTGACCAACGGCCCTTTTTATGTCCAGATATAGAGACCTATCGATTCTGATGCCCCAAAAAACGAATCTATCCCTACTACTCCTGTTACTAGTCAGTGTGATTTCGAATGAAGCTGCGGCAAGGCCGCGCAGTATCGATTCAATACGTATTCATGCCACAACCATTACTGAGAACTCAGAACTCCCCCTAGCTCTAGTAACCAAACGAGACGCAGGCATACGCGCCACAATCCATACCGCAGGCAAGCTGACTCGCGCAGTCGTATTGTTTGATGGTAATAAAATCCACCTGATACAAGAGCTTACAGAGGCAGGCAGTATCAAGGAACTCAACGGAGATCACGCGGCCGAAAATTTGTTTGAAATGCTGACAATAAACCCAGACTTCCACTTCCAATCAGAAAAACTCAGCTATCAAACGTCGATCTTGAATGGATATAAAATTGAACTGCTTCGAGACGAAATAGTCACGCCTACGGGCATTGAACAACAACCCACGGAGGCCAATCTATATATCAAGAACGACTCCAAGCTAAAACTATTACGAACGATTCAGTATATCGAATTCTTCCCTCAAGAGGATTCCCCCTTCCATCAGCCTAAAAGAATTACATTTACTGACCATACAAACGCATCAAGCGGAGAAATAATTATCAACGAAGTCTCCTACAACTCCGGCATTCCCGACTTCATTTTTGAACTGCCGAAGCCGCTTCAACCGTAGGGAGAACAATACACCAAAGCCCCCTAGTTCAAACTCGGCCCATCGACCCAGATGCTTTCGATCTGCACGACCTTAGGGTGCTGTTGCGCGCCGAATTCATTCTTCTGCAATTGGCCAACGACCAAATCAACGCCGGCGCTGCCGACTTCACAATTATTCTGCCGCATGCCTGCTAGGTGCGGAATACCGACGTGCCAATCCAAGTGAACCAGGCCGACATCTTTCGGGATCTTTAAGCCGTCTTCAACGAGCGCGTCATAGAGCTCCAACTTGTTCGTGAGCACCACATCGGGCTTTAGCTTCCGAATCGCCGCCACCGCGGAAGCGATGTCCGCTATATTCAGAGGCAATAGATCCAATTGGTCCTTTTTCGGCAAATGCCGGGACGCACTGAAAAAGCCCGAACTGAACTTTACCTCCAATAAGGCATCATCTTTTTCAGGCACCACCAACAGTGGACGTTTGTAGCCAGACTCCAAAACTTTCAGTGTGGCTCGGCGAGCGGTCAGATATTGATCGTTCGACGAACAATTAAGCTGGTTGTTCAAATGTGTCACACCGATCACCGCACAGGCGAAGTCATACCAAAATTTAGAGTAACCGGCATGGATCGTATCCAAGTCCAATGCCGCGATCAAAATGAGCCCCCGGATGCCGCGCGTCTCGACGATCTGCTTCAGACGTTCCGGGCGCATATCCGGCTGTTGCAACCAGAACTCTTCGATGCCATAGCCCAGTTGCTCGCCACGAAGCAACACGCCTTCGCGCAAGCGACTGAAGGTGTGATTCTGGTTGAGCTCTTTCATCGGCGAACAATTGATCAAACCGAGGTTGGCCTGAAAGGTCGGCTGACGACCGGCCCGGAGCTGTGTCATGAGCGAGTCCACCACCGGATTACGACGGTAGCCCATCTCATCGGCAAAGTGCTGAATCCGCACACGCGTCGCCTCCGGAATACGAGGATCATTCCTCAATGCGAGTGAAACAGCCGACTTGCTCACACCCGCAGCATTCGCGATCTGTTGCATATTGGGGCGTCGTTGAGGGGATTTAGACATAATTGGACAGTTGAACCATGTTTTAGCAAAGTGTAACGACTGCCGCTTGTCGACAGTTGAATAACCGAAAAACCTACGAAATACAGGCTATTTTGAGCCCGAATGGGAAGAATTGTCACATGTAATCATCTAACAACGAGACAGCCACTCGACAGTGAGCCCTTCGCATGGTTAAACTGTTGAATTATGGAACTCATTACCCTCGCGGCGAAACATAGCTAGTATGGTTTAGAAAATCCATATTCGGCCTACATTTTAATTAGGTCACTTAGCCCGATGCCCCTCTCTATTCATAGACACACCTGCTACGCCAAAGCGTTCCTTTTCTTGCTACTCTGCTTGATTGGCCGAATGAGTCACGGCGAAGCGATGCTCCAGTATTTCAACACGGACTGGGCAGAGATCACACGCAAGATGCCGGAACTAGCCGAGGCGGGTTATTCATCCCTCTGGCTCCCTCCCCCAACCAAAGGCAGTGGCGGGCTCTCCGTCGGCTACGATATGTGGGATCCGTTTGATCTGGGCGGCAAAGACCAGCGCAACACTGTCCGCACACGCTACGGCACTGAGGCCGAGCTGCTCGAGCTCGTGCGCGTGGCACACCGCTTTGGTATTCGCATTTATTTCGACAACATCATGAATCACCGGGCCTTCGACATCCCGGGCTACAACGAAGACACCCCGATTGACGTTTACCCCGGCCTCGTGCCAGAAGACTTCCACCTCAAGACCACACAAGAAGGCTTCTACCGCAAGTGGGACAACACCCGCGACTGGAACAGCGCCTGGCAGGTGCAAAACCTGGGCCTCGCCGACCTGATTGATATCGCGCAGGAACCCGGCACCACCAATCAGAATTTCGGCCCGAACGAAGGTGATACCTTTCCTAAAATCAAGCTAATCCGCGACCTCGATCGCCCCGAGCAATATGCCTACGACAAAGACGGCAACTATATCGGCTTCGGAGGTCTCCTGCCTCTCGCCGAAGCGCTGCTCAACACCGAGGGCAACCCGACACCGGATGACGCTCAGATCAAAATCCGCGCGCAGCAATACCTCACCGACAACTCTGGCGTCTACGAGGAGTATGTCGAAGCCTACCTCAACCGCGCCGCTCGCTGGCTCATGGATCGCACTAAGGCTGACGGACTGCGCCTCGATGCGGTCAAACACGTGCGCGCCGATTTCTTCGGAGCCACCTATGGCGAAAACAAAGATAGCGACGACTACGGCTATTCTGGCCAAGTGCAACGGCAGTTCAACCTGACCCGCGGCTTCAGCGATGCGAACCACCGCGACACACTATTCGATACCGAAGCACCGCGCGACGATGCCATGCTCTTTGGCGAACACCTCGGCGAGCCTCCCGGCTATGGCCCCTATTTCGATTCCGGCATGCGCTTGGTGGACAATCCGCTGCGCCAACAATTCAACGATCGCCTCGGTAGCCCTTGGAACGGCCTCAACGGCTTTGATAGTTCCGGTGCCGGTGGCTTCGATCCCTCGCTCACCGTGATGCACGCACAGAGCCATGATAACGACTACGCCTCCCGCCGCGAGCTGCAGCACGCCATGTATTTCACCCGTGCCGGCCTCGGGTTGCTCTACACGGACGGCAACTACCAAGCCGAAACACTCGGTGAATCCGGCGGCGCCTTTCCGCGCCATTCCAACACCTCCTTCCTCGGTCAATGGGATGACCGCCGCGTGCCCAATATCCTCTACATCCACGAGCAATTCGCCCGTGGCTATCAAGTCGGCAAATACTCCGACGGCGATGTCATTATCTATGAGCGCATCGATAAACGTGAAAATGGCGGCATGCCCGATGGCGACGGCGTCACCATGCTCTTCATGCTCAATGACGATTACTCGACAGGGCACGGACGCAGCTTCGGCACCAGCTTCCCGGCAACCGCCGGAGGCAGCGACGCTTACCTGTATAACTACTCCGACTATGGCGGCGGCTTCTACAAATACGCTTCCGACCTCACCAACGGCACGACCGTCATCCCGGCTGGCGGTTACTTTGTATTCGGCTGGAAAAACCCCGATCCCTCCAGTCTCTGGGCGGCTTCTGGCGGACGCCCCATTACCTTCTATCAAAGCGGCATCGAAGTCGACACGGTCGATATCCTCCGTCGCGATGGTCCCAACGGCGACGCGGACTTTCACGGCGATACGCTCCCACCCGAGAGCCAGCCAATCATCAGTAATCCCGAAAGCGACGACTATGCCTACACCGCCACCATCCCCCGCATCACTAATGGTAGCGATCTCGACATCATTGTCCGTGTGGATGGCTCCGCCGAGAATGTGCTCTTCAAACTCGACGGCGGCATTGACCTCAACGGCACACGCCCCGTGTCGACCAACGTCGGCGTCACCAATAACGACCCCGTCAACCGCGACCACCCGCCGGCCCTGTCTTGGGATATGTTTCTCGGATTCGAGCAACCGACTTTCATCAAGCGTATCCACCCTGAACTGTTTGCCGCCAAAGTCACCGGCGTTCGCGACATAACCGGGTCCGTCGGTGCCGAGACTTTTTCCAAGACTATTGGCACGGCGGGATTCACAATCAATGAAGGCAGCGGCACACGCTTTACCGATAGCGACACGGCCAGCTTCCTCTTTCACGATCCTGAAAGTGCCGTCACTGGCGACGTCAGCGTCACGGACAATATGTTCGATGACGACGGCAACAACATCACATTTTGGGCGAAGACCAACTCCGTCGGTGCGAACTACAAAATGTATGTCTACTACACCAGCGACGGTAGCTTTCCCGAAGGCGCGGCTGGCAGTGGAAACGGCACGACTCAAGTCGTCGAGCTCAACTATCAACACAACGACGACGGCGGCTCCACAGATTGGTGGATGTCGGCCACCATCCCGACCCCGCCCAGCAGCACCACGCTGCGCTATAAAATCTCCATCTTTAAAGAGTTTGCCCCCAGCTGGTTCCCCGGCAACGCCGCCTCAGTCGATCGCAAGACCAAGATGCTGACGCAATTCGAGATCAACAACTTCGATGCAACCAGCGCCACCTACTACCCGCACTTCGACTACGCCACTGATCCCGGCGGCACACCGCTAACCACTACCGGACTCGAAGAGGGCATGCACGTGCTTCGCGCTCGTGCATTCCTGAATCGCTCGGGCAAAGCATCCATCTACAACACCTTTATCCAAACCTTCTACTACGACACTCAACGCGCTCAGGGTGAAATCCGCTACCCCGAAAACAACGGCGACACCATCGGTGGCTCCAACTACGGCGTGGTCGTGCGCACCGACAACACCGTCGAGGAAGTGTGGTATCGTATCGAAGATTCGGATACGACTAATGACGACATCAACACCGGTGGCAGCCATGGCAACGGCGTCGGCTTCGAGCCGTTCACCGACACCAATCAAAACGGCACACGCGATACCGGCGAAACCTTCGAAGACCTCAACGGCAATACTCTGTGGGACACCAACGATAGCAACATGTGGGTGCGCGCGACCGAGCGCACGCCGAGCCTCAACATCACCCCGACTGATCCAGATTACGCCAAGGAGTGGCGCTTCGACTACATCAACGTGCCAGCCACAGGCACCGCCGACATCAAAGTGCGCCTGCGTGAAGTCTCTTCCGCAGGCTTTGAGGACTTCAGTCTAAGCGACGCAGCGGGCCACTACACCACCCTCACCCGCACCGTTAACACCGCGGGTCCCAACGAGCGCATGTTCATTGCGTTCCCATCGCAAGACAGGCAGATCGTCGATGATAGCTACGTCATGAAAGTCTACTTCAGCCATTCGCTGGCGAATGGACTCACGGAGCAACAGCTCATTGATCGCTTTCTCATCAGCATCGGCTCAAACGAAGTCGGCAACGCAGGCGAGCCGCAAAGCCGCGACAACTACTCCATCGTTTACAATGAAACAGCCGAGTATCACGCCCTCGCCTTCCAGCTTCCCAATCTCTACAACGATCTACCGAGCTACGATCACAAGATCACCGTAACGCATGATCGCCCCTCTCCCGCCACGGACTTCGAATCGACTCGGGTCGTTCGCGCTCTGCCAGTTACCACGCCGCGTGTATTGATCGTCAATCCACCGGAACTCGATTCCGACGGACGCACCTTTGAGATCGTCTTGCCTGACATCCCGACACCCGCACCGGAAGACCGTCAGTTCACCATTCAAGTCGCCACCAACCTCGACGCGACCAATGTAAGCCTCAACTTCGTCGACCTCAAAGGCTCCAGTATCGGCACCCCCTCCACTAGCGAAGAAGGCAACAGTCAGTTCTGGGATTTTCTCTGGTCGGACATCGCCGAAGGCACGTATCGCTTCACCGCCACCGTGACCGCCCCCGGTGGTAGCGCGACCGCTGACCGCAACACCACCGTCCTGTTCCGTGAACTCGTCGACGAAGACGACAGCGATACCGACGACGATGACGACGGCCTGCTCGATAACGACGAGAACACTGCCCAGTTCCTGCCAAACCAAAGCCCGGACGGCGGCGTTACACCAGCGCCGAAGCCGAACCCCGAGCAATGGACCAATGGCGAAGTGCACGTCTACTATGCGTATGGTAAAACCAGCCCATTCTCGCCGGACAGCGACGGCGACGGTCTCCCCGATGGTCTCGAAGTCGGCTGGCGCACGATCTCAGGCGATCCGCCAACAGACATCACCGCAAATACCGACGGCGACGCCTATCCGAACTTCATCGCCGACCTCGACCCGCCCTTCTACAATACGCTCGATAACTACGGAAAAGTTCCCGACGTCGATAGCCAGAGCCTCGGCGGCGACCGCGCCAAACAAGTCGGCGGCACAGTCACCGATCCCACCGATCCAGATACCGATAACGACGGTATCCAGGACGGCATTGAAGATGCCAACCGCAACGGCTGGGTAGATGGCGACGGTGCCAGCATTGATCCAACCTTTGATCCTTGGCTCGCGCGCAGTTGGCCTGACGGCATCCTCGACTCCGCAGACACATGGCTCGAAACCGATCCAAACAATCCCGACACCGACACCGATGGTGCCAGTGATGGTTATGGTGAAGATACAAATTTTGACGGTGTGATCGAAGGCGACAGCAATGCCGACCGTGTATACGATACTGGTGAAGTATGGTCCGAAACCGACCCGCTCAATCGCGACACCGATGGCGATGGCCTCCCCGATGGTTGGGAGAAGGACAACGGCCTCGACCCGCTCGATAATGGCGTCGACAGCCTGCGCACTGCAACCGCCGCAGATGGCGATCCCGATCAAGGCGGCAGCGGCGACCCCGACGGCGACGGCTTTGATAATGCCACCGAACTCGCCAATGGCACACGCCCGCTGGAAGACGACAACGTGCCGCCACCACCGGCAAATTCGATCATCATCGGCCCCGGCGACGACAACTCAGTGGGCAACGTTGCGAATCTCAATGAATTCACTGATTGGACGATCGACGACTTGCTGGCACTCGACGAATACGATGGCAATGGCACCAACAATCAAGGCTCCGACACCTACAAAGCATATGACGGCTTTGATAGCTCTCGCGATATCGTAGCGTTCTACTTCCGCGACGGTGGTGGCGACGGTAAGGTCTATTTCCGCTTTGATTTCCAAGACCTCAGTGCCTTTGCCGAAGAAGGGAACCTCGATGCTTACATCGTAATCGACACCGGTAACACCTCGGTCGGTGAGTCCGCGCTGCCCGAAGAGGTCGATACCCGCACCAATATGTTATGGGAGGCGGTCGTCGCGATCTATCAAGCAGACAACGGTGCAGTGTATATCGACACCGACTCCGGCGATAACACCACCGCCATCGGTGAAGATCTATTTGCCAAGGGCGTCGTGCGCCGCACACAAGCGAGTGCCGATGGGTTCGGTCAAGCCTACTTCAATTCCGAACTCGATGCACTGGAAGCATCCATCAGTCGCCAAGCATTGCTCGACGCGGGCTGGAACGGCAACCCCGACAATCTTAACTTCCAAGTTTACACCACGCGCGACGGCATCGACAACTCCGGCCCGGGCGCTGGCGATATTGGCGGCCGCAGTGACGTGCGCGATTCGATCCGCAACGACTTCATCGCCTCTTCTTACTACAAAGATCAAAGTAACCTTAGCGGCGACAAGAGCATCCTCTACAGTTGGTTCAGCCGCAGTGGCGACAACGACCGCGGCAAACGTGCGAAGGTCGCACTCATCGCCCATGGCAATCAACCGATCCGATCTGCCAACGAAATGCACGACCGCATCAATGACGATGCCGGCGCTGGCTACTTCCGCCTAGTCGATGCGCACGATGCCTTCGATGCCGCCGTCAATCTGCACATTACACCGACCCTCGCTTCAGCGCTCCAATGGGCGGTCGTCGACCCATCCCTCGGCAAGGACTACCGCGACGGTCCGACGCTCAACACCCGCATCAGCGCCCTCCTCGTCTCTGGCGATGCCATGCTCTTTGGCACCACCTTTGCCGACCAAGTTGTGCCGTTTGCGAGCGCTGCATTTACACAGGACAGTGTGGATCTAGCGGATACCGTGCTCACCCAAATTTATAGCACTGCCCCATCCTCCAACATCTTCTGGCCCGCGGAACGCGTCGTCGACGACAGCGTGCTCGCCACGATCAACTCGATGGGATTCACCCACACCGTAGTCGATCAAATGCGCCACTATTTCAAATGGTTCGGCCGCACCAACGCACTCGGCGAGGCAGGCTATCGCATCAACGAGGTCAATGGCATCGAGCTCTTCCCGATCCACGACTTCGCCAGCACCTTCCGCTTCCTCAACGAAGACAGTGGGCTCAACCTCTCCCTGCGTGAACTACTCAGCCGCCGTGCACGCAGTGGCACGACCGACCAAGTGCTCAGCCTCCTCAGTGACTGGGAAGACTTCCGCACCGGCACCAACGCCGACGCCTACGACCTCAACTTGCGCTGGCTCGCCAACCGCCCATGGATCGAGCTCGTCACCCTCGATGACGTCGCCAGCGGCCAAATCGACCTCTCGCAACCAGCCGACGGCATCGGTGATAACTGGGGCACAGTAGATCGCGGCACAGGTCAGAGTTTAGCGAGCACCGCCAAAGACTTTATCGACCATGCCACACAGGAAGATTACGCAAACTGGTATGACGGCCAAGGCGGCCGCGAGGAAGGCCTCTCTGGCAAAACCTTCGAGGTTCGCTCTGGTATCAATTTACCGGATACATTCGGCGAAGTGGGCATCAGCGGCATTGCCGACGACGCATGGAATGATGTCGATGCAATCAGCAGCAACGACACCGCACAGCTCGGACGCACCGCCGCGCACGCGGCGATGTTTGTCACCGCCTTCCACGACCAGCAGAATAACGACCTGAGCAAATTCAGCACTGGTGCCTACATCTATCCAGATACCGACTTCAATAACCTCGCCGATTTCTCCAAGCGTGCCCAATCGCAGATGCGCTTTGCCGCGCTCTACAAACGCGTCGACACTTGGGCTGCCACTCCGCCGGCAACTGCGACTGCAAGCGCCGAGGATATCGACCTTGATGGAGAGAACGAATACCTGCTCTACAACGCCACCTCCCTCGCCGTGTTCGAAGCCATCGGTGGACGCTGTGTTGCCGCCTTTGCCCGCAATGCTCAAAGCGGCGCAGTCTATCAAGTCATCGGCACTCAACCGACCTATGCAGGCGGCGAAACCGAAGACGAAGGCACCGCCAACGTCGATGGCAGCGACATCGGCGCACGCCGCACCTCTGCCTTTAAAGATTGGTTTGCCGACGGCCCAGGCGGAGCTACCACCCAATATATCAACAGCATCTACACCGTCGCAGCCAATGGCAGTAACGGATGGACGTTTACCGCGCCCAGCTCACGTATTATTAAAACCATCACACTCGACGACACCCTGCCAGAGCTAGAAGCCGCCTACACGCTCGACGGCACCAACGTCAATAAGCTCTACATCCGCAACGGCCTCTCACCCAATCTCTGGAACTTGATCAGCCGCGGCCAATACGACCTCGACCCACTCAGTGTATCTGCTGGTCGGATACGCCTCGCCAATCGAGGCGGCAGCGAGCCCGTCGTTGCACAAATCACCTACGACTCAAATACAGAATTCAACGGCGACGCCGTCGACGATGTGACAGGCGTCACCGAATGGGACGCACTCAATATGCGCAATCAAGCCCTCACCCAACAAGTCGAGCTCACCAATGTAGACGGGCAAAACAACTTCTTGATCACCTTGAGCCTCGAAAGCGGCACCACCGATAACGACAGCGACGACTTGCCCAACTGGTGGGAGCTCGACAACGGCCTCGACCCAGAGAGCGACGTCGGCTCTGACGGCACCACAGGCAACGACGACGGCGATGCCTACACCAACTTCGAAGAATACGTGCTTGGCCTCGACCTCGGAGTGGCAGAGTTCAACGGTCTACCGCAGGGGCTGATTGAAACCAACGGCAGCGGTGACTTCACTGTGACCTTCCCCGTTCTCGCCGGCCGCAGCTACCGCGTCTGGTATGTCGACGATCTCACACAGACTTGGCAAACCGCAGGCAGCAGCTTCAGCATCACCGAGGACGACCCCGCCCACGTCTGGACAGACGATGGATCAGCCACCTCACCATCCCCTTCCACCGTCGATAAACGTTTCTTCAAAATAGAGATCACCCGACCATAGCCTCCTCCGATGAAAGCTCCACTTACAATCACCGCACTTCTCCTTAGCGCTGCCAGCCTAGCGCAAGCCGTTGGCTATCTCGAAGTTCGTGCACCCGGATACGACTTCCGCAGCGCTGAATACACCACGACCCATGTCTTCATCGACGAAATCGTGAGCACCACTGCAGACATTGAGATCCTGTGGAATCTCACTGACTTCAATAATATCACCGACGTTGAAGTCTTCACCAACGTGAATCGTCGCGACTTGGCACGTGTCGACAAAAACAGCGATGGCTATGCCGATGGCATCCATCCTGTCGACGGCAACAGCATCACCGATTCAGCCGCAGATGTAAATACAACGACCGGCCATTACTACGCCCCCATCAACATGACGGACGGTGATGCCAATAAAATCTACGAGCTCACCCTCCCCGCCTCCAAGACAGGAGCCTACCGCCTGACAGCTCGTTTCAAAACTTCCGACTCCATCACAGAGAACAGCTTCAATCCCAGCAACTGGATTTGGTATGGGCTGCGCGACCACGCCGTCGTCGTCTCACCAATCGATGCGCGCACCGTGCGCCTTTACGAGATCAATGTTTTTAATATCGAAGCCTCCGGCGACACCTTCGCTCAGCGCTCGACCTTCGAAGACTTACACAACGGCACTGGCGGAGCCCACAATGCCAGCAATCGCTGGGATCTCACCTACCTGAAAAACCTCGGCATGAATTGGCTCTGGTTCCAACCGATCCACCCCAACGGCATCGACGGTCGCGAACCCACTGATGGATTTGGTGGCTCAGGCTCCCCTTATGACCCAGGCAGCCCATACGCGGTTAAAAACTTCTTCGAAGTTAACGAACTGATGACGGTTAACTACAATGGCTCCAATACCACTGCACAAAACAGAGCCGCCGCCATGACAGCCTTTCAAAACTTCGTCGTCGCCGCCGATACTGAAGAAGTCGGCATCATGCTCGACGCACCTTTCAATCATACCTCCTTCGATGTCGAACTCGCGCAAATCGGCGTAGATCTCTTCCAGCCAGATGGCCAGACATGGAGCAAAACCGACGAGATCCGTAACCGTGATGCACGCTTCTTCTCTTCCGAGGGCAATTACGGCAACCGCGCATCCAGCGCTGCAAATATTGCGGCAGGCCCCGACCGCTTCGACTTCGGAAAATGGCAAGATGTGAAGGACGTCTTCTTCGGTCGCTACGATTCACTGGTCGAATACGACTCTGAGCCGGAACGTTCCAGCTATACCAGTGAGAACGATTGGTTTGATATTACCGATACCGACTGGACTAGTAATGATTTCACCAGAGACAGCACTCAATGGAATATGACTCGCTTGGTCTGGGACTACTTTGCCGAATACGCGATCCACTGGCTCAATCAAACAGGCTACACAGCTGGCACCGCCAAGACCGAAGCCAATCGCCACCTCGGCATCGACGGTCTTCGTTGCGACTTTGGCCAAGGCCTCCCTCCCCGCGCGTGGGAATACATGATCAACGTCGCACGTCAGCGTAAGTGGAACTTTGTGATGATGTCCGAATCACTCGATGGCGGAGCCGTTACCTACCGCTCCAATCGCCACTTCGATATTCTCAACGAAAACATCACATTCCCGCTCAACTCTGCAGGCGATAAAGCAGCTTATCAGTCCATCTTCGATGACCGCCGAAACGCTTACGGTCAGGGGTTGGTATTGATGAACAATACTTCACACGACGAAGCCACACCGAGTGATCCTTGGGGAGCCGTCATCCGCACCGCCGCAGTTGGCATGATGGATGGTGCTAGCATGATCTTCCCCGGCCAAGAGCTCGGTATAGCGGGAACTTATGGCTACTCTCATTACGAGCTCAATTTTGGAAAACAAATCCCGCACTTCAAGCGCTGGAATTCGATGATGCCGATTTGGAACGACGGAAACTTTGGCAACGACCAACTCTACCCCGTCTATTCAGGCATCCAATCCGCACGTAAGGACAGCCCTGCCCTCACCAGTTCTAACCGCTGGTTCCTCAGTGGTGACGGCAATAACACCAAGATCTTTGCTGCCGCGAAATACGAAACCGCCAATGCCTCTCCTGCCACCAGCGATGTAGTGCTAGGTTTCGTCAACGTCGATCGCGACAATACCCATAGCGATAACTTCAAGATCCCCGCAGGTCTCGCACCTCTACTCGGCTTGCAAGACGGACGCACCTACAACGTCAAGAATACCGCCGCTTACACCGCCCAACAAGCCAATCGCCGCGATCTCTGGCTCTGGGGCAGCGGCATCACTGGAGCAAACCTCAAGAGTAACGGATTCTTCGTTTCACTCTATAAAGTGCCCACCGCAAACAGCACTTGGATCGCCGAACCCTACGAAGCTCAATACCTCAAGGTTTACGACGTCACACCTCCGCCCGCTCCCACGCAACCAGCCAATAGCACTGGCAAGAGCTACGTGCTCAGTGATACCGTCACCTTCACTTGGGCCGCATCTCCTTCCAATACTGCGGACGACAACATTACCTCCTACAAGCTGGTGATCAAACGCGTCGGCAGCGACGAGACCGTGTTCGACCAAAATGTCGGCAACGTCACCAGCTATGCTTACACCGGAGCACATGGTGACAATCTCTACGCCTACGTCCTGCCGATCAGCGCGGCCAGCATCGAAGGAGCCGCCAGTAGCGCCAGCAGCGCCGTGCAACTGATCGATCCCGACGGAGATCTGGACGGCGACGGTATGAGCAATGCCGATGAGGAGACCGCAGGCACCGACTTCAACGACAATAGCTCAAAACTCGAAGTCGTGGAAAGTGTCGTCAATGCAAGCGATCAATTCACCCTCTCATGGCCGAGCATTCTCGGCATCACCTATGGCGTGCAATCCAAAGAAGACCTCACTGCGACCTCTTGGTTTAGTGAACCAACCGGAGCAGGAATAGCAGGGACTGGCAGCATCATTGCTTGGAGCGATCCGGATCCAATCAACCCAGTTACATTGATGCACAAATTCTATCGGGTTATTGTTGAGTAATCCATTAGAAACTCAACTGTAGGGCCTTGGCTCGCAAAGCATCGCAATTTGTCAAAGAGACATCACCTTTTCAATAACTTATACACGTGCGTCCACGTTCATTCACGGTTTATCTTAGCCTTCTTTTCGCATCGGTGCTCACCGTTCATACGGCCATCGCCACCCACGCCCCCGATTGGGCCAAAGACATCGTCTGGTATCAGATCTTCCCCGAGCGCTTCGCCAACGGCGATCCAAGTAACGACCCTACCCGCGCCTCACTCAGCGAGCCGCAAAAAGTGCCCCACTCCTGGCAGGTAATGGATTGGGATGCCGACTGGAACCAACGTGCCGACTGGGAGCAATCAGTCAGCCCACACTTCCACGACACCCTGCTAGATCGTCGCTATGGCGGCGACCTCCAAGGCGTGATCGATAAACTCGACGACCTCAAAGACCTCGGCATCAATGGGATTTATTTCAACCCGATTTTCTACGCCGATTCCCTACATAAATACGACGGCAACAGCTTTCACCATATCGACCCGCACTTCGGCCCCGATCCGCAGGGCGACCTCGCTCTCATCGCCTCAGAGACCAGTAGCCCACGCTCCTGGAAATGGACCGCTGCCGACAAGCTGTTTCTCGAACTGCTCAAAGAAGCCAAGGCCCGCAATATCCGCGTGATCATTGACGGCGTATGGAACCACTCTGGGCGCGACTTCTTTGCCTTTGCCGACATCCGCAGCAAGTTTCAAAAATCGCGCTACGCACGCTGGTATGACATCACTAGCTTCGATGATCCCCGCACTGCGCGTAATGAGTTCGACTACAATGGTTGGTATGGCTTCAAGAGCCTACCGGAGTTCGCCAACGACCCGTCCGGTCAAAACCTCGCCCCCGGCCCGAAGCGCTACATCTTCAATGCAAGTAAACGCTGGATGGACCCCAACGATGATGGCGACCCCTCAGATGGCATCGACGGCTGGCGTCTCGACGTAGCCGAAGAAGTGCCGCACGGCTTCTGGCGTGAGTGGCATGCGTATATTCGCGAGCTAAACCCTGCGGTCTTCACGTCCGCCGAGATCTGGGGCAGTTCGGCTGACTTCCTCAGAGACACGCATTTCAGCTCTGCCATGAATTACCGAGGCTTCGCCATCCCCATCAAAGGTTGGTTGATCGATGGCAAAATCGACGCCAGTGAATTTGCCCAGCGCCTCGACGCAGAGCGCCAAACACATTCAGGCGATACACAACACATTCTGCAAAATCTCATCGACTCACACGATACGCAACGCGTGGCATCCGCCATTGCGAACCGCCATCGTTTTGCAGAATACAAGAATGCCGACTGGTTCGATTACGACGACGGCGAACGCGTCAACGCCCGCACCCACGGCTACAATAACAATGCCCCCGACGCCGATGGGCGACGCATCTGGAAAATGCTCGCCCTCTTTCAAGCCACCTACGTCGGCGCACCGATGATCTACTACGGCACTGAGATCGGCATGTGGGGCGCAGATGACCCCGAAGACCGCATGCCCACCGCATGGAATCGAATCGATTCTGATATGCACCAGAGCTACCAAAGTGCCCTCGCCCTGCGCCACCATTTCCCCGCCCTACGTCGCGGTGACTTCAAAGTCCTCGAAACCCGCGACGGCTCACAAGTTTTTTCCTTCGAGCGCAGGCTCGACCATGAACGTCTCGTCATCGTCCTCAATCGTGGTCACGGCGACGCCAGCCTCGGAGACGATTACCTCGATGGACTGGAACTCATCTACGCCACCGATGAACGCGCATCCAGCAAGCGCCTTCCCGCACTCAGCGGCGCAGTCTTTGCAACATCCACTGAATAACACACAGAGTCCCTTATGTGTGTCCTTCACGACTACTGCCGTTGGGGATATGCCTTGCGACACAGACCGGTCACGTCAGTGATCGTGGCACTTCCCGGGCCTGCTGGGTGTGCCCATTGAGCTTTCATGCGCGAGCGCCAAGTCAATTTACTGCCGAACAGCGCAACCAACTTATTTGTTCAGCCCGCCCACCATAGCTCAAGCTCTCAAGCCGATGATATTCAACCACTTAGCAGGTTAAAATCGCGCAAGCAGCCATACTCCCCAAATCCACTATTATTAAACAACAGCACCTCCCCCGGAGCCGACTCGGCAA
>ERZ1046740.1569-NODE-1569-length-15904-cov-8.286390_pt1 | contig 15904 bp, 12 predicted proteins | sample MGYA00383093_ERZ1046740 | MGnify/ENA primary metagenome ERZ1046740 (study PRJEB29581, sample SAMEA5548363) | metagenome | biome: marine; feature: coastal; material: water | depth 25 m | study: Short-term variability in the microbial, nano- and picoplankton... | reverse complement strand
CGTTGATATACAAGTCAAAACAAAGTCTTTTTGGAGTGTGGTGGAGATGGGGGGATCTGAAACTAAGCTCGAAAGCCCTATTGTTAATATGTTTGGGTGATTATGTTTTGAATATGGGTACCAAAATGGGTACCAAAAATAACATGCTAAACTAGAATGCAGATTTCTATTGCAGCGTGTAATGCTTCACTTAATACTATCTACAAAAGAGGACCTTGGATTATGGAAAATACAAACAAACTAGACTTGAACGATGAAAATACACAACTTGCCCTAGATCTTCTGGTCAAGTTTACACCTGACCAAATTGATAGGTTGCTAAAAGCAGCTTCGGCATTTAAATCTGGTAATAGCCTTGGAAAACTTAACTTAGCTATTCAAAATACGTAAATACACTCATAGGTTTTTCCTGAATTGACATGCATCGATGTTGTAATCTTAACCGCAGGACCAATTAAGAAGTTATGAACCTATGGAAGACTGCCATGCGATTAAAATTCCAGATATTAGACAATGAGTATTCTCAAACTGCAGCTAGAGCAACATGTTCACAGATACTAGGAAAATACAATATCCGCGAAAAGCTTATGGATGATGATTATCGTTTCATTAAAGCGGCTTTTCAAAATCATCACTATGAAAAGGAACGAAAGTTTCCAAGTCCCATTGTTGAAATCGTTGTTGTGCAATCAGAAAGTGGATCAAATAAGGAATTTGAATTTGTGCTGCAAAACATGACTATTGTGAGAGCAGGGATCTCCAAGTGCTTTTTGACAGAAAATGGCCGCAAAAAAACCGCAACGAAAAACATAAAGGATGCTGTTAGGCAAACTGTTAGACACCAACAAGATGAAATGCGATATTTGTGTCGAAAGCAGGACCAAGTGGTTTGCAGTTTATGCGGAGAAGTGATTTTAGACCCCCTTAACGATTTACATGCGGATCATGCAGGAGAATTTGAGTTCAATGCTATTTTAAGTTTGTGGTTAGAGGAAATGGGGATAGATATACTGTCAATTGAAACCGAAGATGTGCCTGGTTTTGGTTCAGTGCGCCAATTTAGAGACCAACAATTGGCAGAAAAATGGATCTGTTTTCATAAAAAGAAGTTTAGACCAATGCCTGCTCATGCCAAATGTAACTTGATGAAAAATAAAAAAGTTTAATAGAGCTTGTGTCTATAAAGAATGTATTCTATATTTAAAAAGTGAATTATCTAATTCAACCTTATGTGAGAGCCTATAACTAGGACTGGTTTGACCCCCCACATATTGTATCCGCAGCCAAGGCAACCTTGGTGGGCGAGTATTGTCTAGCAACGATTTAACGATTTAACGATTTTTTGACAGCTTCAGCTGTCTTGTCGGTCGCGTTAGTAATCTCGCTAGGACGTCAATACTGCCAAAACGAGTTTCCTAAGTAGCGACTATCATATTCATATTTATTGATAGGTATACGTTATGAACTATACACCAACACTACATAGTCAATTTATTTCCAAAAAATTAAAGGCTATCCGTAAAGGCTATCAGCCTCTGTTAAATTTAACTCAGAAAGATATGGGGAAATTAATGGGGGGAGGGCAATCATTTTATTCGTCAATCGAGCGAGGAAAGTCTGAGGTGACACATGGTGCCATTTGTTTGATGGCAAATCTTGTTAATGTGTCGCCTTTGGAAATAGATCCTTATTTTTTTGATCCTTTGCGATTTAAATTTGATGGAAACGAATATTTGCCTGAAGGCATGCTGTTTTTGGCATACGACAATCAAACGAACACTATGGTCTTAGGTAATTCTACTACCTGCAATCCCTTGAAAAATCAGGATTTAGTAGCAGTTTGGTATTTAGGCAAGTCATCACAATCTGAGTTTTTAGATGTGCTGGCTTACTTGATTAACAACAACTGTATGTCCATCGAGGGTGATATTTTGTTCGACTGCTATGGCGTGGAAAAATTGCTTGATTCGTATTTCTTTGAGGAAAGCGAACCTGACGAATCTATTCTGTAGATACGAGAAATTAGCGTGGCGGTAGTTTATGGCTACTGTCACGTTAGTTTTATCCAATTTATTGATTAGTATTAATATGATTGCCATTCTTTGATAATAAGGTGACTATAACAATATATATTCAATGGCGGAAAGGTGGTGTAATGACCCAGTAAATACCTGCACATGTTATAGTCGCTCCAGAAATTGGAGAGAAACATGTCAATTGAACCTGAAATCAAACGTTGGACAGCTAAGCGCAAGGCTGAGTTAATAAAACAGATTTACCGTGGTCAAACTACGATACCAGAAGCAGCTAGAACTAATGACATCACCCAATCAGAGGTAGAGAAATGGATGGATGATGCCGAGGCTGGTATGGAGAATGCCCTTAAAGCAAATCCCAAAGATGTATCTGAACGCTACGAAAAACAAATAAAAGACCTCCATGAAGCCTATGCGAAGCAATGCTTCAGGTAAAGTTCTTAAAAAAGTTGCAAAGCCTGAGCGACCAGGAAGAGCGCTGATCGGTCAGGCTGTAAAAGAGCTACGCAAGGCTGGTGATGCCATTACGGTTTCTCAAGCCTGTAAATGGAGCGGTTATTCACGCCGTAGCTGGTATTACCGCTCTACCAAGGGTAGACCGAAGGTGAATGAGCATCTGGCTGCCAGAGCTAAGCGTGTGATTGACCAGTTGCCTTATGCTGGCTATCGCACAGTTGCTTGGTTGTTGGGTGAAAACAAGAACACCATTCAACGGTTGTTTCAGCTTAAAGGTTGGCAGGTGCGTAAGCGTAAGTCAGGGGCTCGTCCTCGAGTACAGGCCTTACCTTCAGTGGCTAGCCGCCGAACGAGCGCTGGGCTACGGATACGGATATGGCCCGTGTGTGGTGTGGCCCTTTAAATCGCTGGTGTGCGCTAACCATCGTCATGGATTGTCATACACGCGAAGCACGGGGTTGGCGACTTAGCCCAACTGGCAATGCAAAAGGTGCTGAGGCAGCCTTAGAAGAGGCCCTGATAAACCGATACGGCATATTGGCCCCTGCTAGGGATCGAATTACACTTCGATCTGACAACGGTTTGGTCTTCACATCTAAGCACTACACTAAAACCGTGTATCGATACGGTTTAAAGCAGGAGTTTATTCGGCCGCATACACCACAGCAAAATGGCATGGTGGAACGACTAATACGAACTGTGAAAGAGCAGTGCATCTGGCTTCATAATTTCAACTCGTTGGATGAGGCAAGATACATTATCGGGCAGTGGCTTCGTTACTATAACGAGCAGCGCCCACATCAGGCATTGGGTATAAAAACACCTAGTGCTATATTTAAATTAGCGGCTTAGGTGTGCAGTTTTTGCTGGGTCATTACAGTGCTTTCCATTTCTATTTCTCTGATTGAACATTGATCTATATCCTGTGGTGCGTGGTTATTTTAATGTTTAAGAAAATTTCCCATATCATATTTCGCTTACTATGTTATAGATAAATATAGTGAATATGCTTTTCGTTCTTTGGAGGAATGTGAGATGGCTGTTGAAATAACTGACCTTACAGGCGATACGCCTTATTACTTTGATCATACACATGGCCACGTAGTGATAGATGATCCGTCTGGAAATGACATAGTTTATTTCACCTTGGGTTCTAATACGTCATCCGAAGGCTTTGGGGAGTTTATTCGAGACGGCTTCGATTTGCTGTATACCAGCGCTAACGGCGTTGCTAGTTTACGCATAAAAAATCACTTTAATGGTTCCCCAGTTGAATATGTTCGTTACATAAATGATGGTTCAAAGTCGTGGAATGATTACACGCTGGCATTGAATTCTAATGTGAATCAGCCCTACCTTGAAATTGATGGAGCAAGTGAAGTTATTGGTGGTACCAACGGTGATGATGAAGTTCATATAAATGGTGCAGGCCAAAAAGAAATTTACACAGGTGCTGGAAATGACACTGTTGACCTTAATTATGGTGGCGCCTACGTAGACATGGGCGATGGCGATGACTACTTATTTGTTAAACAGCAAGGATGGGCTGGTGGTGGAGATGGTATCGATACCATTCATTTCAAAGGATCAAGTCAATCCGGTGTAATCGCTAACTTGGACGCTAATGCTACCCATAACGGTGTGGCTAGTGGTAGATACTCCTTCAATGCTCAATCTGGTGATGCGGGCTTTGGAGGCTTTGAAAACATAAAGGGCACTAATGGTGATGATTATTTATACGGAGGCGATCAAAACAATGAGCTTTATGGGGCTTTAGGTAATGACTGGCTAGCTGGTGGTGCTGGTGATGATCGGTTATATGGAGGTATTGGGGATGATGTGCTGGCAGGTCATGAAGGTATTGATCATTACTATGGTGGTGCGGGTCAAGACTTGTTTGTTAGTCATCTAGAGCAATGGCACGGCGATACTATTTTCGATCTGGAGGAAGGGGAAACCATTTATTTGTCATCGGACTCAGTTGGCATTGCTGAATCAAATATTTCAATGAATCAGATAAGTGCTGAGAAATATGAATTTACTGTTACCAGAACTGGTTTGTCGGATGTGGTATTTACCGTTTACTCCAAAGCGGTAATTAATGGCTTTAGTGTCACTGTAAAGCAGCCGACGGAAGCTGGGAATTATGTTCAAACTATTCTCTCATTTGATACGACTCCTGCAATTGAAGGGGCAGGCAATATAAACGGCACATCAGCTGATGACCTTATTATAGGCTCTGAGGCTAATGATGGTATTCGAGCCTATGATGGCAATGATGTGATTTATGCAGGTTCTGGTAATGATTATATCGATCCAGGTGCTGGCAATGATTATGTTGCGTTGTTTGCGAATGATGCTGTTTCGACTAGTCAGATTGCAGATAGTCACGGCGGCCATGTCGTTATGGGGCAAGGCAATGACATTATTGACTTCAAGAGAGGAGAATGGGCTTGGCTTAACTATGAAACAGGTACTCAAAGTGCGTATATAAACTTTACCAATGCGTCTTATACGTTCAATGATGGTCAAGTTAACGCTGAAGTTGTGGGGGCTTACCAGGCCATTGACAGTTATGGTGATACTGATAGCTTTATAAATCTTGGTGATGGAAATCATAATGGTGCGCATTTTTGGGGTGGCGACTATGATGATCAATTTGTCACGGATAGGCATGTATGGTGGGAAGCAACTAAGGGTCATGATGAGGTTATATTTGATATAACCAAGGGAGGCTGGGTTGCTGCAAGTTGGGATAACCAAGCTGTACAGTGGGACCTTAATCAAGGCGAGCTTGAGCATAAGTTTATAGGTGAAGCAGAAGAGGGCGCGGCGCACTCCATTACCATTACTAATGTGAACAACCTTGCTGGTAGAAATGGCGATGACACATTAATAGGCAACGACTCTAACAATACCCTGATAGGCGGTGATGGTGAAGACACGCTCTATGGTGGGTTAGGAAATGATGCTCTACTAGGTGGGGCTGGTGGTGACAAGCTCTATGGTGGGGCCGGTGATGATCGGCTGTACAACTCCAACTGGGTCAGCTCAGGCAAGCCAGATAATGAAGGGGTCAACGAACTTGTTGGTGGTGCTGGTGATGACCGATACTTCATAGATACGCGTTTGGTCGGCAGTACCAAGGTTGTTGATGCTTCTGGTGTGTCGGATAAGGTGTATTTCATTGATTACGAGAACAGGGATAACAAGCAGGCCTATATTGACCAATCCACAGGTGATTTTGTCTTTGAAAGCCTCAATGGCCACAAGGTTACCATTGAATCGGATGCGTCAGGAAGCTTGGGTATTGAAAAGATTGGTTGGACATCTTCTGGCTACAACGATGTTCCAGCATATACGACTGACTTGGATTTGGTGTCTGATCTTTCCAATGTGACGGATGGTCATAATTGGGTAGTAGGCTCATTGGGAAATGACACGATTATCATCAACAGCCATGCAGGGCTTACGTCGAGCTCCTTGGTGCCTGATTTTGAGTATCTTGTTACAGCCAATAGTGGTGATGATGTTATTACTGTCAATAGTGTATTACGTGGTTGGGTTTCTGGTGGTGATGGCAACGATACCATAACTGCAAATACCGGCACCAAAGCCTATTTTAACGCAGATGCTGGTGATGATGTGTTGATAGGTGCAGACCAAAACGATGAGCTCATTGGTAATTCTGGTAATGATGTTCTGACTGGGGCTGGTGGCAATGATTATTTGTCAGGAGGGTCAGGTAACGACACCTATGTTTTTGACATAAACTCTGGGCACGACACCATTGTTGATAGAGCGGGCATTGATACACTGAGATTTGATTTATATAACGCTAATGATGGTGGTACGTATATACGTGATGGTAACGATTTTATTTACCAAAAAAATGATGGCACGGCTGGATTCACTATTGAGGACCATTTTGCTGGTAAAGCGGTAGAGAAATTGGTTTATACCTCTACGGGCTCAGACTGGTGGGCACCAAGCATGTCGTACAATTTAAGGGCCAACACTGAGCTAACCAATGATCAAGAAATCGTAGTTGGAACTGAAGGGAATGATGTAATTAGTTCTACTAAGTTTAGTGGCACTCACGATCTCATTTATGCAGGCAGTGGTGATGATGTGATTACTACTAGCGGTCATCACATGGTAACAGCAGGCAGTGGTGATGATACCTTGTCGATTGATGCGTTAGGTTGGATAGATGGTGGCGATGGTGTTGATACTTTGGTTATTGATAGCCCAGATAGCGTAACCGTTAACCTGTCTACCAATGATGAAAGTGTGGCTTGGGGTGTTGCGGGGCAGGAATACACATTCGTCGGGGCTGGCTATAACAAATCTGTTAGTAGGTTTGAGAATGTAACGGCCGGCGTTGGTGATGATATTCTGCAAGGAGACGAGCAGGCCAATATTCTTAGAGGAGAAGCTGGTGCAGATCAACTACATGGCGGGGCTGGGAATGACAAGTTAGTCGGTAGGGATGGCGATGACTTGCTAAAAGGAGGAGCAGGCAGCGACATATTAAATGGTGGCTCAGGTAGTGACACATTCAGAGATAACCTGGCAGATTTCAACGGTGACGTTATCTTTATGGAAGACGTTGGCGATCAATTAATTATCCAAGATTCTAGCTTAACTATAAGTGACGTGACTGTGTCTGAGGCACGTGCGGGCTTATACAACTTTGTTATTGATGATGGTGTGGCTGCACCGGTGGCCTTTATTGTGCATGCCAAGCAGGGTTATGTAGGGCTTGAATTGTCAAGTTATAACAATGACACTGGTACAGTAATAAGAATCACCCCCGATGATGGTGTCAATACGATCATCGGTTCTTCTGACGATGAAGTTTTGGTTGGTACTTCTGGTGATGACGATGTCCATGGCAAGGCTGGTGATGACAAAATTTACACCTACGCGGGTAACGATCGCATTATTGCTAGTGATGGTATGGCCGGTGAGGAAATATTTGATGGCGCGGGTGATGACTTTATTCAATTAGCTCACTACTCGGACAACCCCGTTGACTGGTCTGGTGGCCGTTATCATGCCAGCCCTGGTAACGACACAATTGATTTTGGATCATCTAATTGGGCTTGGGTCCACTATCATGACAATGTTGATAACTTTGACACTGCCAATGGTGAGGCTGTGATTAGTGATAGCATGGGGGCTTTAATCAATTTTACCTCGAGTGATCAACAGATAGATGGGGTGACTGTAGCTAGTTATACAGTGCGAGATAACTGGGGTTATACAGATACCTATATTGGTAGCGAAGCTGTTCTTGAAGGACACTTTACCGGCTCAGAGCATGATGATCATATGATTTCTGATGGCAACCATTGGTGGACGATTAGTGAGGGGAATGATTCCTTTATTGGTGGTGCCGATGCTGGGTCTACCTTGTCGGCGTCTTATGTTGGTGATCTGCAAGACCTTAATTGGTCATTGGTTGAATCTGGATCGTCAACTGTTAGCTATCGCTGGTTAGGTGATACAACGGATAGTGTTTTAACTTATGAGAATGTCAGTCACATATTTGCTGGTGTAGGTAATGATTCACTAACTGGTAATGCTAGTAGTAACCAACTTTATGGCTTTGACGGTGATGACACCCTACATGGTATGGCCGGTAATGATGAGCTATTTGGTGGTGAAGGTAATGACACCTTGTTAGGTGGAGAGGGTGATGACCGTTTGTATAATCGCCAACAACATCATGATGATACCCGTAATGTGGATTATGGTGTGGATGTAATGAATGGTGGCCTAGGAAATGATATCTACTACATCAGCGGCTATAGTACAACGGGGTCTGTCACCATTTCGGATGACGGGGGTGTTGATACGCTTTATGTAGAAGATACCTTAGGTCGTGATGCCGGTGACTTCTATATCAATGGTAGTGGTGATTTGGTTTATGAAACTAATTTAGGGCATAAAACAATCATTGGGAAAGATGCATCTGGCAGTTTTGTTATTGAGAAAATAGGCTGGTACGCGAGTGGAAAAAGTGGTGTGTCGGCATACTCAAATGTTCATGATATTGTCACTGATTTAACGGACATTCGTGATCTTAACTCTGTAATAGCTGGTACACATGAAGATGACTCCATTGTTGTTCATGAAGATGAATATCGAGCCAATGATGGTGGCTATGAAATTTATGCTAATGCTGGAGATGACATCATAAGTGTAGCAACGACACGCTCAGGTTGGATATATGCAGGTATAGGTAATGACACGGTTTCTATACAGGAAGGCGGCAGTGGCAATGTTACGGGGGATGCCGGTAATGATAAGCTAATCGGTGGTAGCCATGGGGACTACTTTAATGGTGGTAACGACAATGATGTGCTAATTGGTAATGGCGGTGACGATAACTTACATGGGGGTGCTGGCAACGACCACCTGATCGGGGGTGACGGAAATGACAATTTAGAGGGGCATGATGGCAGTAACCGGTTAAGCGGTGGTAATGGCAATGACGTCATTATTTCTATGGGAGATGCGGATTATTTGGTTGGCGATGCTGGTGATGACGTATTCCAATTGTCGTCAGATGGTCAATGGACAGGCCACTATAATGCCCGCAATGTTGATATGGGTGATAGCGTTGGTACGCAGGAGAAAGTTGGTCTTGGTGGTAAGTTGCGCTATAGCCAATCCATAGATGGCGGTAGTAACTTCGATGTTCTTGAGTTATCAGGTGGTGATGACGCCTTTTTCCTAGATGATGTATACAGTGGTTTTTACATTGAGTTAGGTGAATCGGCAGTAGCTCGTGTAATTAATTTAGAGGCAATTAAGTCTGGGGAAGGCAATGACATTATTGATCTAACTAGCAGTAATTTCAGTCTATCTAATGATACTGAAATAGATGCTGGAGATGGTGATGATGTGATTTGGGCAGCGTCTGGTGATGATTTCATTAATGGTGGCGATGGCTCAGATATCCTGTTTGGTTCAGCGGGGGCTGATGTTGTTGTAGGGGGAACAGGAGCAGATAACTTCCAGTTCACTGCCACCTCGGACATTGATGTGTTATTGGACTTTGTCGCATCAAGCGGTGATGAGCTCCACTTCTACGCTCGTTCAGGTTATAGCAGTTCCTCGGCAGATTTATCCTTAAGCAATGGTGTTTTAACTTGGGATACTGGTGACAACGGCAATATTGTGACAGTGGATATGAGTGCGACCATGGACTCTAGTGATATTAGTCAACTACTGGGAAGTATTCAATTTATTGATATTGTATAGCCAATGTGCTTTAGGGCTTGGTAAAGAGTATTATTCACTAATAAGCTTATCAAAAATATCCTGCTTTGTAGGGGGGATAGCTAGATTCGAAACCAACTATACCCCCACCATTTCTCGAATTCTGATAGGTTAGGCTAGGGTGTCCAGCTCGTTAGTAGTCGGGTTGTTTAGGTAGCGTTGCCATATGTGCCTCAATACTTGCCATGACGTGTTCAAGGCGATGCATGTGCTCTTCTGGTAATCCGTCTTCTGCCAACTCGTCTAGTGCCTCATAAACTAGGTCCCTGAAAATCTGCTCAACTTCCTGGCAGCTCTCTACACCCATTGCTAGCGAGGCGGCCTTTGGTGGAAGTGCGAGTAACTTGGCCCTGGCGTTTGCAAGCATACCCTGCCAAGTAAGGACAACCATTTCCGAAGGGATAAGTTTTGAGCGTAGTTCATCTAGCTCCAAAGCCACCTTTTCGGCTTTCAATCTGGTTAGCTTGGCCCGCTCCTGGGTGTAATCTAGGTCGCTATTTGAGCGTTGGTCCAGCCAGTTAAGGAGGGCGCCAAAATCAAAGTAGACCTGCTTGCCTTCTTTGGTATGTGGGCAACCTTTACGACGCCAATCATCCAGTGTGGTTAGGGCTACATTCAGCTTTTGTGCGGTTTCATTTCTGTTTAGTTTCATGGTGGTGTTCTCGTTTTAAAATTTGTCACTAGCGAAATCCTGCGCACGCGAAACACCCTTAAAGTGATTGGCTAGGAAGGACCCGCTGCTTATTAAAGAAATATTTTTCTTACCTCCAGAAAGCACCGATAAAACCTATAAATCTCTTGGGTTAGTAGATAAATCGGTATTATCGGTTTTATAGCTAGGCTGTTACTTCCTAGCAAAAAAGATAAATCGGTTTTATCGGTATATTTCCTGGGTATAAAAAGTTTTTAACCTTCGCAATAACTTGGGTGCTTGTAGTAATCGGCGGCCGGTTTGGTGGAACCAGACTCGACCTTTTGCAAATAGCCATGCTCGCAAAGGGTGTTAAGCGCTTCATGTATTTGCTCTTTGGTCGTTAGTCCATGCCAGCTCTTATTGTTGATGGCGCTTATTCGGAATGGGTCCGGCAAGCTGTTTAAGCGTTTTAATAAGCAATTGGCGCTATTAACTGGGCTGTCTACAAGCGCGTATACGCGCCTTGCATGGCTCTCTAGGTATTTGCACCAGGCACCAGCTTTCTTGGCAGACTCAATGCCTATATTGCCTCCTGGTGCGCAATCTACTGCGTGAATAATCAGTGCCAGGCTTGCGAATAAGGACACATATTTAGCTAGGTGTGATTCGAGCTGCGGGCTTAACTTTGAACTTCTAACTAGCCTCTGGTTCTTGTCGTACCACTCGTTAAAGTATGCTTGCGCTTCTGGCAGAAATTTAAGGATAGTTGGGTTCTCCAGCTGGCCTTCCAGTTCATCTAACCTTGCGAAGATAGCAGCTACCTTTTCTGTGGCTTCTCTGTCAGGCGGTCGGTCTATGTGTTTGTATTCCTTTTGGTCTGGGTAGACCATTAACTGGAAGCGTTCTATAAGCCCATCGTCGCCCTTACCTTCCTTTTGGGCAGCAAGGTATGGTGTTAGCTTGCCTGGCTGAATGCCCCCTAAAAGGCTTAATGTGGCGCTCTCAATGCGCTGCGTGCCGCGGCCTATACGGTCATACGTAAAGCTGCCAGTGCCTGACCAACACTCTAAATAGAATGCCCGGTCTGTTGCTCTATCTGGTTTGTCTAATGCATTAAGCCAACCTGTTAGTTCATCCCTAAATAGCATTATTCCCATAGGGTTACCGCCAAGTAATTCGCCTAGTTTCTCAACAGTGGCGTCATTAACAATGTAGCGCTTACAAATTGGAGGGTCGGATTCTGTCAAATCTAAAGATGCCATTAGTATCTTTTCGGCCTCCTTGCTATTGCCGTTGGTTTGCAACTCTTTGATGCGCTTCTCATCTATTTTGCTAGTGATCTTAGCCATTTTTCTTTTCGCTAAATGGTCTCGCATAGCCATGGAGTGTTGCAGAGACGCTTCTGCCTCAAACTGGTGCAATGGAGCCATGGCGTTCTTTAAGGATGGTGTCTTTTTTGCCGATGGCCTGCCAACGATTGCGCCCCATAGGTTTGGCACAACTATCCAGGGATCATGACGCTTAGGTGAAATACAAAGCTTTCTGCCAATCACCGTTGCTAGGGATACCATCACGCCCACTGCAACGTAATCCGGTGCTGAGTTGTCCATACGCTCGGCTACATCCAAAACGAAATCCCGTAGCGCATTAGGAAGCATTTCAGCGTCAAACTGTGGTACTGGTAAAAGCTGCACCTTAATGGGCTTGGGTTTGGCTTCCCACTGTAAGCTTTCTTGCACCTCATACTTAGAAGGTGGGATGCTTTTAGGGGTTTGCATGCCAGCTTTAAAGCCACTAGCTAGAGTCTTCTGTATTTCTGTAGTCTCTAAGCCACATCTTTGCGCAGCAGCAGTCAGAGCGTTAATGGCCTCATTATGATCTACGTTACCACCAGCAACATGCCCAGCTATTTTGACGCAAGCTTTGTTAAACCGGTCATTCCTTGTTCCTTCTACAGCGGAAGCTACTTCGTGGCATTCATCCCCTAAGGCGGCCTTGCCATATGCGCAAGTCCCTATGGTCGGAACAACCTTTGGGGGGCTAAGAGGCAAATCTTGTGACTTCGACAATTCTGGCTCTGTTACAAGGTTTAATAACCAGGGTGGCATTTCTGGCAAGTCTGCATATTCATTCTCGAATTCGTAAATAGCACCACTATAATGGATGGAAGGCGGGGCAGCGACTAGGCCGCCCGCACTACGGGTATCAATTCCTAGGCCTGCCACTTTTACCTTGTTGCCTACATTCCCACCTTTAGGGTGTGCAAAATATAAGTGATAGCCATTTCCAGTTTTTACCTTAGGTCCTGGCGGTAGCTCTAGTTGATTAGTCGATAGGTGCCCCTCCCATTTGGCAGGCTCATCAACATCAACAACGAAAAGCCCGCTTTTAGGACCTGTTGCGATGCCAATGTTGTAAGGCGTCTCTCCCCAGCCAATGGCGATACGATTGACATCAGTTGTGGCGTCCTTGCACCCGTGGTTGAATCCAGGGCGATATGCTGGTGCCTTCCCCCTTTCTTCTAACGGAATGACATGAATACCCCTATTAGCGTATTCAAGGGCCTTTGCCAGCATTTGATTGTGTAGGCTAGTCATTTTACTTGCCCTCTTTGTGCTTGAAGCTTTCGGGCATGTGGTACCAGTGGAAAGTCTTATGTCTACTGTGACTCAACGTCTCAACAATCGAATGCCCCTTCAGCTTTAGCTGCTCTATGGCAGGAGCAATATTGACTAAGTGCATGCCAAGATTGCATGAACAATCTAGCTTTTGCTCCTGAGGTATTCCGACAGGACTTGGGGGAAGTAGGGCCAGTAATATGGCCTCTTCAAGAAAAGTTAAAGTGCGATCTAGTGCATCACATTCTTTGCTATCACTCACCAATGTTAGGTGGATAGACTGGGTTCTGTTAGACTTATCGTTGTCTAGTCGATAAGGGCTGCTCTTCGGGGTGGCCTTTTTCATTTATACACCCCTCTTGTTTTCTAGCCAAGATTCGACGTCATCCTGCTTCCATCGGAGCATGTTGGATGATAAGCGCATTCCCTTTGGGAAGTTTCCGTCTCTGGTCCAGCGATATAGTGTTGTCCGCGATATCCCGAATTTTTTCTGTACTTCGGTTTGGTTTAGAAAAGTGTCTGTGTAGTGTTTGTTTTGCATGATAACCTCCATTGGCTTGTGCCTAAATGTAACTACGTGGTTCATGCTACGCTGGGTTGTTTTTCCCCAACGATCAATTAGGGAGGATTAAGGGATTATGTCTGCGGGGAACCAATTCATAATGGTTTTTTGGGTTCTCATAATGCCGTCTTCTTTAAGGGCTTCCGAGGTCTTTTGAGCCGCCCACGTTCTGTTTTTGGTTGTGTGTTTTTTCTCGCTTTCACTAAGGTAGTGGACGAATATAGGGCGAGCGATTTCTTGTGCTTCCTGACGAGCGTTCCTTTTTTCTTTGTTGGCGGCATCGATTTTTGCTATTCCGGCCAAGAAGGTTGGTTCCATTTCGGCAATTACTATCTTGCGAGCGTAGAAGCCAATATGCAGGGCGAAAGCGAGAGCTAATGCATTCTTTTCACTGGCTGATTTGCTTTTTACGTGAGCTATTGAGTTTAGGATCTTGAAAGCAGCAACAAATCCTCCATTGCGTTTGGCCGCCATTTTGTATTCTTCTGTTAGGCTGTGACCCCATTCCCAGCCGTCACAGTCTTTATAGTTGATACCGGAGTTGTCTAGGTATTTGATAGCTATTTTTTTGTATCGTTCTAGTAAATATTCGATATCTGTGGGTTTAGTGATTGCGCCCATATTGTCGAACTCTTTTAACATTCGTTCTCGTTCCGAATCGCTCATGGGGCGTTCAATAGTGCTGCTGTATGTGACATCTTGAAGCAAGCTCTTATGTTTTCCTGTAGGGTATTCTTTTGTTGCTGGTCCAGTTCTGCGATTTGTAACTTTTCTTGCCATTGGTTATTACGTCCTTGTTACTAGATTAAATGACTGTTCTAAGTCCTTTGGTTCCCGCTGCCAGGCTCATATTGCCAGTTGCAGCTTCGTCTATATGGCTGCTCCACCATTCCATCATAATACGCCTACGTGGCAAGTATTTAGCGTGGTTGTAGCTGCGTCGAGTTTCATTAGGATCGACGTGGGCTAGTGTCATTTCTATTACGTCATAATCAAAGCCTTGTTCGTTGAGTGTGGTGCTAGCCAATGCGCGCATACCGTGGGCGGTTAACATGTCTTTAAAGCCCATTCGCTTAAGTGCAACGTTTGGCGATTGCTCGTTGGCATGCCTTAATGGGTCTTTCTGGCTGGGGAATACATGCTCTAAGTGGCCGCTAATAGGTCGCATGATTTCTAGCAAGGCAACTGTCTGCGGGGTTAGCGGTACTACGTGCTCCCTTTTCTTTTTCATGCGGGCAGGGGGTATGGTCCAGGTCATTTGGTCTAGGTCTATTTCTTCCCACCTGGCACCGGCTGATTCCATGGGCCTAACCATCGTATGAAGCTGCCATTCAATCATTACCCTGGTGGGTAGCTTAATACTGGCCCTATTTAATGTCTGCATAAGCAATGGGAGCTGGGTAGGCTCAAGGGTAGGGTTATGCTGTTTAACTGGCTTGGCAAAGCGCTCTCTAATGCCTGCCAGTGGGTTATGGTGAATAACGCCCGTGTTTACAGCAAAGGTCATTATTTCGTTTAACCGTTGGCAAAGACGCTTTACAGTTTCCAGGTTGCCTCTTGCTGCTACAGGTTCAATGGCGGTGATGGCCATTGGTGCTGATATTTCACTTATAGGGCGTTGACCAATGAGTGGAAATATATGCCTTTCTAAAGATCGCCAAATATCCAGGGCAAAGTCATTTGTTACCTTAGTCTTCTTAACTTCAAACCACTGGTTGGCCACGACAAGTAGGGTGGTGGTTGTATTCGTTAAGGCCTGTTGATTCAGTTCGTCTCGGTGGGTCTTAGGATCTATGTCTTCTGCAAGCAGGGATAAATATTTGTCGCGGGTATCGCGAGCTTGTTTTAGTGTTGTGCCAGTTGTGTAACTTCCAAGGGTTATTTTGGCTCGCTGCTTCGTGTAAGGTTTTTGGTATCTAAATATCCATTCTTTTGTTCCACTAGGCCTAACTCGTAACCCTAATCCCTGAGTATCACTTAATACATATTCCTTATTAGTAGGTTTGGCACTACGAATCTGCGTGTCATTTAAGGGGGTGGTTGCTCTTGGCATGGCTCAACCTCAAATACTCTGTTTTTGGTACCCAATAATTATAAAAATAGGGCTGGGGTACCATCTTGGGTACCATAACTATGAAACAGAATAGCACGGAATGAAAAGTTTAGGCACATAAAAAAGCCCCGTATCCGTTGATATATGTGGATATGGGGCTATAATTGCGTTTCGTGTTGTTGCACGATGTGCGGTGATTGGTGGAGATGGGGGGAGTCGAACCCCCGTCCGTCAGTCCTCTGCCTTTGGATC
>ERZ1046740.1568-NODE-1568-length-15913-cov-7.909446_pt1 | contig 15913 bp, 16 predicted proteins | sample MGYA00383093_ERZ1046740 | MGnify/ENA primary metagenome ERZ1046740 (study PRJEB29581, sample SAMEA5548363) | metagenome | biome: marine; feature: coastal; material: water | depth 25 m | study: Short-term variability in the microbial, nano- and picoplankton... | reverse complement strand
CCCAATCGCCTTGATCAGACCAACTGTGCGCATTGCATTTTCCTTTTAAAGGAATATTTAAAGCAAGATCTTTGGCATGGGTTTGCGCGACAAATGTCAGCGAGGGCGACAATGAAATTTCTTCTAGCCCTTTTGATGCTCTGTAGTTTGAGATGAGCTTGTACAATTTCGCCTCTTCCTCATTCAAATTATTTATGCCGGAGGAATTGAAACTTGAAAGTAACACTAATAGAATAAATCCAAAAAGCAATTTCATGAATGGTAAACGGAAATTTTCTTGTGCTTATTATAATGCAATATGATGTGTTCAGATAATAATTAGAGGTGACCGAATAAAGCATAACTTTCGCAACATGAACAGCATCATTTCAAAATTTTATTCGGCATTTACTTCTTTAGATGCGGAAGGTATGGTGGCGTATTACCATGATGACATTGTTTTTCAGGACCCTGCTTTTGGTCAGCAGAAAGGAGAGCGTGCTAAAAATATGTGGAGGATGTTGTGTCAATCTCAAAAAGGAAAAGACTTTAGAATGGAATATTCTGATGTCACTTCTAAAGGTATTTATGCTAGAGCCCATTGGGAGGCACACTATAATTTTTCGCAAACAGGTAGAAGAGTGCACAACAAAATAGATGCATCGTTCAAGTTTAAGGATGGTTTAATTGTGCAACATGATGATAGCTTTAATCTGCACGCATGGGCAAAACAGGCTTTAGGATTTAAAGGAATTGTTTTGGGAGGAACAAGTTTCTTTCAACGCAAGTTAAATGCTCAAACAAATGCTATGCTGTCCAAATTTGAATCTAGATAAAATCATGAAACAGGTCCTTTCCATATTTGGGTTTTTTCTGCTTTTAGCTTGTCAGCAGCAATCGGTTGACCAGCCGGAAAAACCAAATGATCAAAACGTTGTTGAAGCTATAGATCAGCGCAATGGAGTATGGATTACTGTATTGGGCAATGTGCAAGATGGCGGTTCTCCGCATATGGGTTGTGAAAAAGAATGCTGTCGAGAACTCTTTCAAAATCCTGATAAAGAACGAAAAGTGTCTTCTCTAGGGGTAATAGATTACGGCCATAACAAGAGTTACATTTTTGACGCGACTCCAGATTTCACATCGCAATTGAAGTATTTAAACAGAAAGATGTCTGTTGGTGCGAACCTGATAGATGGTGTGTTTCTGACACATGCGCACATTGGGCATTATACGGGCTTAATGTATTTAGGCCGCGAAGCCATGGGTGCAGATTCCGTTCCTGTATATACGATGCCACGGATGACCAACTATTTAATAAGTAACGGACCATGGAGCCAACTGGTAGAGTTGGGTAACATAGAGTTACTAGACATGCAAGAAGGAGATACTCTGATTTTGAGTGAGCTATTGACCGTTACCCCTTTCACTGTTCCACACCGAGATGAATTTTCGGAAACCGTGGGTTATAAGATTATTGGCCCGAGAAAAACGGCTCTGTTTATTCCAGACATTAACAAATGGTCGCTTTGGGAAAAGAGTATAGTGGAAGAAATTGCCAAAGTGGACATGGCCTTTTTAGATGCTACTTTTTACGATGAAAATGAAGTGAACCGAGATATGTCTGAAATCCCACATCCTTTTGTGGTTGAAACGATGCAGCTCTTTCAGAATGCAGATATCCGCGAAAAGCGAAAAATTACGTTTATTCATTTCAATCACACAAATCCTTTGCTCGATATAAATTCACTAGAAAGTGAATTGGTACTGTCTAAAGGGTTTAATATTGCAACTTTTGGTGAGGAATTTGCGTTGTAATGAAACGAATAACAGGAACAATTAGAAAGAATGTAGAAATTGATTCGGAAGTTGAGGTGGTTCAAAAACATCACCAACGCTCCGGAGAATTGACACATGGTTTTGTGAGAAGGCTTTTAACAAAGTCACCCAATCATCCGCACGGCATAAAAGTTATGCTCGAAACCGGAGAAGTTGGTCGTGTTAAAAATGTTATTATTAACGAAGATTATTTACCCTAGTTACTGCCCTCAAAAAACAATCATAAGAATGAAGATACAATTAACAATTGTGGCCATGGTATTGGCAATAATGCCAACTTTTTGTCAAGAAGAATTTAGAGATTGGCATTTTAAAGATGCTAAAGCAGATAAAGTTCCGGGTATTTCATATGCTCAGGCGCTAACTTCTGTAGAAGGAAAAACTGCAAAACCGGTTATTGTTGCTGTAATTGATGGTGGCATAGACACCACGCACGAAGATTTAAAAGCAAATCTTTGGATCAATTCCATTGAAATACCAGGCAATGGAATTGATGATGATGGAAACGGATATGCGGATGATATTTACGGGTGGAATTTCATTGGAGGTCCGGAAGGAAATGTAGAAGAAGAGACCATGGAGTTGACGCGACTATACCGCGACTTCAAAATGGCAGAAGCTGATGGAACTCTAATGAGCAACTCTGATGATTGGGCAAAATACACTTCTATTAAAGAAGAATATGATACGGAGTTTAATGAGGCAGATGAAATGAAAACCTATTTTGAACGGTTAGAGCTGATCTATTCAATTAGCGATGATTTGTTGAGTAAGCATCTTGGTAAGGAAGATTATACGATGGCAGAGGTGCGGTCGATAAAAACCACAAATGAAGATTTACGAAATGCTCAAGAGTTTTTCATTCTTGTTGAAAAAAATGGATTGCAAAAATCTGACATTGACGATGCTAAGAAACATTTTGATACGATGGTAGATTACTATTTAAATTTAGATTTTAATCCACGAACGATAGTAGGAGACAATCCCGCAGAAATCAGTGACAGTTTGTACGGAAACAACGATGTAATGGGTGGAGATCCATCTCATGGAACGCACGTTGCTGGAATTATTGGCGCAATACGAAACAATAATTTAGGAATGGATGGTATTGCAACAAATGTCAAGTTAATGACCATTAGAGCGGTGCCAGATGGTGATGAGCGTGATAAGGACGTGGCGATGGGAATTCGTTATGCGGTAAACAACGGAGCTGACGTTATCAATATGAGTTTTGGAAAATACTATTCTCCACATACCAAGATGGTTTTTGATGCAATTGCATACGCAGAAAGGAATGGTGTGATTATGGTGCATGCCGCAGGGAACGATGCTTCGGATATTGATAGCAACCCTCATTTTCCTACTCAAGAATTTGGAGCAAGCAATGCTGAAAATAAATATTGGATTGAAGTAGGCGCAAGTTCAAGTTCACCGAAAAAGCAACTGCCTGCAACATTTAGTAATTACGGTGTAAAGACAGTAGATATTTTTGCGCCTGGTGTAGACATCTATTCTTGTGTGCCAGGAAGTAAATACAAAGCGATGAGCGGAACAAGTATGGCTGCACCCGTCGTTACTGGAGTTGTTGCATTGATTTTAAACTACTATCCGGATTTAAACAAGGAACAGGTAAAAGAAATTATTGTTTCCGCAGGATCTGATTATTCTAAAAAGAAGGTATTAGTGCCAACTGAGGAAGGTAAAGCTCCAAGAGCTAAGTTCAGTGAATTGAGCAACAGTGGTAGAGTTTTAAACGCGTCTGAAGCATTAAAGCTATCAAAAGAGACGTTAAATTAAGGCAAGAGCTATGGCGAAAATGACCAACAATTACATCATCAGAAGAACAAAACACATCTTTAGCTTGAATAACCCAAAGATGATAGAGATTTTTAATTCTGTAGGTTTCGACGTAACTAAAGAACAAATCGCTGGTTGGATAAAACGCGATGATGATCCTGAGGTGGTGCTCATGGCCGATACTGTGCTCGCTGCGTTTTTAAATGGTTTTATCATTGAAAAGCGCGGTAAAAAAGAGGGGCCGTTACCAGTGCCTGAACAAGAACTAAACAACAATATTGTATTGCGAAAATTCAGGATTGCACTGGACATGAAGGATACCGATATGCTCGATATTTTTAAATTATCGCACACGCAAATTAGCAAGCACGAACTCAGTTCTTTCTTTAGAAAAAAGGATCACAGAAATTTTGCTTACTGCAAAGATCAGTTTTTGCGAAACTTTTTTCATGGCATGCAAGCCAAATACAAGGACGGGGTTTCATACGATGAAGATTAATTAGATTTTCATGGAGAATTGGATAACTGTTGCAACGTTTACTTATCCCACAGAAGTAGCGCTAATAAAAAGCTATTTAGAAGCTGAAGGGATAGAGTTCAATATGAAGGACGAGTTAGCCATTCAAGCCGATAATTTCATGTCTAACGCTATTGGCGGAGTAAAACTTCAAGTGACATCTGAAGATTTAGAGCGCGTAAAACAAATTGTTATTGAGTTTGGCTTTACACCAGATCAGGATTTTGTGCCTTCGCCTTTTTGGACCAAGTTTGATGAGGTTACTTCTAAAATTCCATTTGTGAGAATGCTAAAAGTAGAGGCCAGGTTTACAGTTATATCTGCTGTGTCATTATTGCTTTTGGTTAGCCTTATTTATTTTGGAAACTAACTCTTCTAATGAAAGTGTTTATTATCCTAAATGCGGATCAGACGAAGTTTCTAAACGAAGACCTTCAGGCTGAGCTTTTGCATTGTCGTTTTTACTTTTAGGATTTCCATTAATTTTCATCAAGGGGAAACGGCATTGTTTTGATTGTCAAAATGAGTTTTAAGAATTGAAAAGAAATAGAGTTCTCCAGATCGTTTATATAGCCGTTACCATTGCAATGGGCTTGTTTTCAAGAATGGGCTATTTGCCAGATGTTCTCTACGGTTATTTGGGCGATGCTTTGTATGCACTCATGTTATTTTTTATCGTTGGTTTTATATTTCCAAATTCATCTACGTTAAAAGTTGTGCTCATTGCGCTTTTGCTTTGTTTCGCCATAGAGGCAAGTCAATTGTATCATGCCCAATGGATTGATGCAATTAGAAAAACTAGAATTGGAGGTTTAATTTTAGGGTTCGGTTTTTTATGGAGTGACGTGTTAAGCTACACCAGTGGTGTGTTGATTGGCGCTGTGTTGGAAAGTAAATGGTTGGTTAAATACAATTCAAAATGAATCTAATAGAAGGTGAGTCGTTTGTAAATCAGGATTTTTCTAAAAGTACTTTTAAGCTTGGGGAATATGAAAACTGTGTTTTTCGCATTTGTAATTTCTCTGCAGTTGATTTAAGCAATGTTGAATTTTTAGAATGCGGGTTTGTTGGTTGCGACTTGAGCACGATTGTGGTGAATAAAACGGCTTTTAAAGACGTTCGTTTTGAAGACTGTAAAATACTTGGTGTTCAATTTATACACGTTAACCCATTCTTGTTAGAAATGGCATTTAGCAGCTGCATGCTAAACGATTCTGGGTTTACCAATTTAAATTTAAAAGGAATTCACTTTAAAGGATGCAGCATGAAATCTGTAGATTTTGGTGGAGCAAATATTTCTAAAAGTGTATTGGATAATTGCGATTTACTCGGAGCATTGTTTGAACGCACTAATTTAGAGAAAGCAGATTTTTCTACTGCTTATAATTTTCAATTAGATCCAGATGAAAACAAATTAAAAGGTGCTAAATTTTCAAAAGACAATGTAGAAGGCCTTTTAGGGAAGTATAAGGTGAAAATTCAGTAATTACCTCATTTTCGCCTTAAGAATCTGATATTTATTGGTGTTACCAGACGCTTTGTAAGCTTTCAAAAGTGTGTCTCCAATATTGTCCTGTTTTGGATTTATCGCATATGCGGCTTCATAATAGGGAACAGCTTTCTTCACATCTTTTGTCGCAAAATAATCACCAGCCGCTTTTTGAGCTTCAAAAGATTTGGGTTCAACTTCGGTACCTTTCTTATAATCAGCTTCAGCTTTAGGCGTGTCTCTTAAGTGCAAATAGGTGTCTGCTCGAATTACATACAAGCGCCCATTGTTTGGATATTTTTTAATGGATTGAGAAACGGTTGCTATGGCATCTTTTTCGCGATTCGTGGCAATTTGATTGTTGACATCCACCAATAAAATGTCCTCACTTTCAGGATAAAGTTTGCGGTATTCGGCAATCTTGCTATCTACCATTTTTTGCTTGCCTTGTTTCTTGTAAATCTTTAAAGTGAGCGCTGCGCACTGATACGTTTGGTAACCCCATGAAATGCAAGTATCCAAATACGCTACTGCTTTGTCATACTCTTGAAGTTTATCATAGGTCACTGCAACATTTAAATAGTTTATAGAATCGGTGCGTTCTTCGTAGTGGGATACGTCCATCGAGGCGAGGAAAAACATTTTGGCATCTTCAAATTCTTTTTGTTTGAAGCGTGCTACTCCTTCTTGGCGTGAAGTCTCTCCTAGCTTTGTCAGACGGTCGCGAACATCGGCCCAAGAGTCTTGGTCTTTTTCTAAGTTTATAGAATTGACATAGCCTTTTATGGCTTCTGTAGCGTAGACAGGGTTTTTGTTTTTTGAAAACGATTCTTCGTAAATCCTCCCATAATAATACCAGGCGCGTTTGTGTTTTTGAGCCAATTCATCTTGCATGGCCTTGTCTATTTTGAATCTAGCCTCGCCTAAATTCCCAGCCTCCATTTCTTTATATGCACGCGTAGCCATACTGATTTGGGCCGAAGAACTCAATGTTGAAAAACAAAACCAAACGCTAAGTATAAAACCGAATGTTCTTTTCATGCTTATGCTTTTACCAATCCAGCTCTTTTTAAAAGTGCCTCAACCTTAGGTTCGCGACCTCTAAAAGCTTTGTACAATTCCATCGGGTGGATGGTACCGCCACTGGATAAGAGTGTTCTGAATTTGCTTGCTGTTTCTTTATCGAAAAGTCCTTTTTCCTTGAAGAGTTCAAACGCATCGGCATCTAAAACTTCGGCCCATTTGTAGCTGTAGTAACCTGCGCTATATCCGCCTTGAAAAATATGAGAAAATGCACAACTCATGTTCGTGCCTTTCATCGTTGGTAGAACTTGAGTGGGTGCCATTGCTTCATTTTCAAAATCTCCAACGCTAGTTATTCCTGTTGGATCTCCTCCGTGCCAAGCCATGTCTAATAAACCAAAACTCAATTGTCTTGCCGTCATATAGCCTTCTTGAAAAGAAGCGCTGTCTTTTATTTTTTGAATGTACTCTTCAGGAATGGCTTCGCCAGTTCGATAGTGCTTTGCAAAAAGGTCTAAACATTCTTTTTCAAAACACCAGTTTTCCATAATCTGCGATGGAAGCTCTACAAAATCCCAATACACATTTGTACCGCTTAAGCCTGCATAAGTTGAATCTGCTAGCATCCCGTGAAGGGCGTGGCCAAACTCGTGAAACAAAGTGGTAACTTCATTAAAAGTTAAGAGCGAAGGCTTAGTAGGCGTAGGTTTTGTGAAGTTACATACAATTGAAACCAACGGGCGAATGTTCTCGCCACCTTTCCTTTTCTGGCTTCTGTAACTTGTCATCCATGCCCCGTTTCGTTTTCCCTTGCGCGGAAAGAAATCAGCGTAGAAAATAGAAACCAAACTGCCATCATCATTTCTGACTTCGTATGTTGAGACATCGTCGTGGTATATAGGAATATCGGTACGCTCGGTGAATGAAATCCCATAAAGTTTTTCGGCAACCTGAAACGCCCCATCGATTACGTTTTCTAGTTTGAAATACGGTTTTAATAATTCATCGTCTATTTCGTATTTCTTTTTTTTGAGTTTCTCAGAATAGAAACCAAAATCCCAACGTTTCAGTTCTTCCAAGTCATCCAAGTTTTTGGCAAATTGTTTTACTTCTTCAACGTCGGTTTTTGCAGCTGGTTCGGCATGAACGAGAAGGTCATCTAAAAAGCTTTTTACTTTTTCAGGTGTTTCCGCCATGCGCTCTTCTAACACAAAATGCGCATGAGATTTGTATCCCAAAAGCTGCGCGCGTTTATAGCGATAGCTTGCTATTTCTTTTACATTTTCTTGATTGTCAAGGTCATCTCCCTTAAACGAACGAGAACCAAATTTTTTAGCCAATTCTTCGCGTAATACTCTGTTTGTAGAGTAGGTCATAAACGGCATATAGCTCGGTGCATCTAAGGTCAGTATCCATTTGCCTTCCTGGCCTTTTTCCTTTGCAACATCAGCTGCAGCTTCTATGGCATATTCAGGTAAACCGTCAAGATCTTCAATGTTGTCTAGTACTTTTTCGTACTTGTTGGTTTCGGCCAATATGTTTTCACCAAACTTTAAAGACAGTAGGCTTAGTTTGGTGTTAATTTCTCGGAGTTCTTCTTTTTGTTCAGCGTTAAGCAGCGCGCCATTTCGAGTGAAACTTTTGTAGCTCTTTTCTAAAAGCCTGTTTTGCTCGATTGTAAGTTTATTTTTATCTGTGGTTTCCCAAACGGCTTTTATACGCTTAAATAAATCTTTGTTTAATAAAATGTCGTTTCCGTATTCTGTCAAAAGTGGAGATACTTCTTGTGCTATTTTCTGAATTTCTTCGTTCGTTTCGGCAGAGTTTAAGTTGAAGAAGATTTCGCTAATGGTCGTAACGAGTTCACCACAATTCTCAAGTGCCTCTAATGTATTCTCAAATGTTGCCGTTTCGCTGTTCGATACAACTTCTTCAATTTGTGCTTTTCCAATTTTGATACCCTCCTTAAAGGCAGGCAAGTAATGCTCCTCTTTAATTTTATCGAATGGAGGAGTTTGAAATGGTGCAGTAAAAGGTTGTAAAAGGGGATTGTTTTCTAAACTCATTTTCTATCATTTAAGCCTTGCAAATCTTGCATAATAATTCAGATATCAAAAGTCTCAAACCAATTAAATATCAGGTTTGTATTGCTGAGTTTTGACTAAGTTCGCGCCACATTCAAAACAAATCATAGTATGCGCATTTCAAAAGCGTTGATTGGTCTATTTTTATTAGCGTCCTTTTCTAGTTATGCGCAAAAGGGTTGGTTCGAAAGCGAATCGAAAAAAGGCCACCTTTCTGTGTCATGGGGCTACAACAGGGCGTGGTTTAGCAATTCAGACATTAAGTTTACTGGTATAGATTACGATTTTGTTTTGAAAAGCATTGTAGCTAAAGACCGACCAACTGAGGTTAAGGCAGATCCATACTTAAACCCAAGTGCATTCACAATTCCTCAATATAATTTTAGAGTAGGGTATTATTTTTCAGATAAGTGGGCCATATCTTTTGGGATTGACCACATGAAATATGTGATGGTGAATAATCAAGAAGCTAGAATATCCGGGTACATCAACAATGAGAATTCTGTCTATCAAGGTACGTTTGACGATGAATTGATAATTGTTGGCACTGACTTTTTGTTGTTTGAACATACAGACGGATTGAATTATATCAATTTTGAAGCGCATTATTTTGACAACCTCTATCGATTCAATGAACAGTTTTCTATAAACTATTATGGGGGTGCAGGTTTAGGCGTATTGTTTCCTAAGTCGAATGTCATGCTGATGGGATTTGAACGAAACGATACGTTTCATGTTGCAGGAATGGGTGTGTCTGCAAAAGCAGGTTTAAATGTAACGATGTTTAAATACTTCTTTATTCAAACAGACTTTACCACGGGCTACATAAACATGTGGGACATCCTGACAACACCAGCTCCTAGCACTGATAGAGCAAGCCAAGACTTTGCTTATGGTATGTGGAATTTTAGTTTAGGAGGATTCATTTCACTTACTCAGAATAAATAGTAAGATTCACTTACACAATTGATCTCTTTTTTATTGCTTTTTTAGTTTACTTAGTGGCTCTTTATTAAAAATAGATTCGTGCAGTTAAATAAGTTCCTTTTACTATTCATTGTTTTTGTCATAAGCATTGTTGGCTCTACCGCTGATGCGGCACATTTAGTAGGTGGAGAAATCTCATACCAATGTGTTGGTGGAAATAGGTATGCAATAAAATTGCGTGTGTATAGAGATTGTGCAGGTGGAGGTGCTCAATTTGATGCATTTGCTGCAGTTACCATATTTGATGTAGGTGGTGTAGAAATTAATACTTTGTCAATTATAAAAGGTCCAACAATTTCCATTTCTGGAAACCCATCCAATGATCCTTGTATTACAGTTCCTTCTGGCTTGTGTACAGAATATGCTGAATATAAAGACACGGTATTTCTTCCACCATTGGCAGGAGGTTATGTGCTAACTCATCAAAGGTGTTGTCGAAACAATTCAATTACAAACGTTCAAAATTCAGGCTCTTGGGGAAATACGTATACGGTAGATATCCCGAGTATGGATACCATATGCAACAGCTCGCCAAATTTTATAGGTAATGCGCCCTCGGTTTTATGTATTGGTGATAATTTGAATTTGCCAATTACAGCTGTTGATGCAGAAAATGACTCGTTGTATTTCGAATTGTGTGACATTCTAACGGGTGGCTCTGCAGGTGGAGGTGGAGGAGGTTGCAATGTGACTGTTCCTAATCCAGCATGTCCACCACCGTATCAATTGGTTCCATTTGACCCCCCTTATACATCCCAAGACCCTCTGCCTGCGTCTCCTGCGTTTGCGATAGATGGCCAAACAGGTGTGATATCGGGTAAGCCAAATATGATTGGGCAGTTTGTTGTCGGTATTTGTGTTAGCGAGTACAGAGATGGCGTAAAGTTGAGTACGGTGCGCTTAGATTATCAATTTAACGTGGCCAATTGTGGTCAGCCGATCGCAAAAATTGAAACACCAATTGATAATCCTACAATGTTGTGTGACGGGTTAACAGTGACATTTACCTCTCTTAGTTCTGGTGGCAATACCCAATTGTGGCTTTTTGGCAATCCTCCGTTTGATACGTCAACAGCCGCTTCTCCAACGGTGGTTTTTCCTTCACCAGGAGCATACCCAGTTACTTTAGTGTTGAATCCAGGTTTAGCATGTGGAGATACAGTTCAAGAAATTTTTAATGTTCAGGAGACAGTAGATGTAGAAATTGGGTTTACAGGTATTCCATGTTTTGAAGTGCAAGGTTTAGTGTTTGAACCAACTGGATATTGGAGGCCAAACTCAACTTTTTTCTGGGATTTCGGCCCCTTCTCGAATATTCAAACGTCAACACTCGTTTACCCGCCTCCAATTACTTTTTCTAGCCCTGGATTGCAACCCGTTAGTCTAACACTAACATGGGATGGCGGTTTGTGTCAACAGGTGTTTAACGATACAGTAGAAATAAGTAATCTCAGCCTTTCGGTTGATGCGGGGCCAGATCAAATAATTTCTCCGGGCGATGTTGTGCAGCTCAACGGAATGGGTGGTGCATTTTACCAATGGTCTGCTGATGGACCAGTAAGTTTTTCAGATCCAACAAATCCTCAGGCGACTACAGTGCCGTTAAATGATACTACAACATATTACATGGATGTTACCGATGAGTTCGGCTGTGCAGGTTTAGATTCGATGTGTGTTTATATAGAGCGTGTGGAGGCTTTTACAGTTATGAATGTTATCACACCCAATGGTGACGGTAGAAATGATGTATTGGATATGGGCTCAGTTATAGATGGAGATAATTGCTCCATTAGCATAATGAACAGATGGGGAAAATATGTGTTTAGACAAGAAGTATATCAGAATGATTGGGGTGGTGTAAGCACTGCCGGAAAAGATTTAGAAGACGGAACATATTATTTTATTCTTCAATGTGGCACTGAAGTCAGATTTCGTGGGCCTGTTACAATAATAAGGAGTAAGAGATAATTAATTAAAAAAGGGAAGCATAGCTTCCCTTTTTTAATTCTATTTAGATAAATAATCTTCAATAATGCCGGCCATGCGCTCTGCGGCTTTTCCATCCCATAAGCGTGGAATTTGACCTTGTTTCCAATCGTCGTTAATGACTTTTTCAAGATTTTCAAGAATCAACTCTTTGTCGAGCGGCAGTAAAATGTTAGTGCCTAAATCAATAGTAACTGGTCTTTCGGTATTGTCTCTTAACGTTAAGCAAGGGATATTTAAAAATGTGGTTTCCTCCTGTATACCTCCACTGTCTGTCAATAAGCCTTTTGAGTTTTGCATTAATTGGAGAAAATCCAAATACCCCTGAGCCTCTAGTAAAATAATGTTCTCATTCTCAATAGAGAGATTATTCTTTTTAAGGTTGTTTAAAGTTCTAGGGTGAATTGGAAAAACAATTTTAATTTTTCCTGCAACTGCATTTAAAATTTCAGCCAATGTTGTTAAGCTTTCGATGCTATCAACATTAGAGGGTCTATGCAGTGTCACAAGTAAATATTCCTTGGGCGTCAAGCCGTTTTCTTCAAGAACTTTTGACTGAGATGCTTTTTCCTTGAAGTGAACTAAAGAATCAATCATTACATTTCCGGTAAAGTGAATTTTAGCTGGATCAACGCCATCGTGAAGGAGGTGTTTCTCGCCAGAGTCTTCAGTTACAAAAAAGAAATCACTTATACTATCTGTTACCAATCGGTTCAGTTCCTCTGGCATTTCCCGGTCAAAACTTCTCAGTCCGGCTTCAACGTGAACAACAGGAATGTGCAGTTTTTTTGCAACTATGCTGCAAGCTAAAGTTGAATTAACATCACCAACAACGAGAACTAGATCTGGCTTTAATTTGATGACTTCTTTTTCGAACTCTATCATCACTTTGCCAGTTTGCTCAGCGTGACTGCCACCACCTACACCTAAATAGATGTGTGGTTTAGGCATTTCAAGATCTTCGAAAAAGACCTTACTCATTTTCTCATCGTAGTGCTGGCCGGTGTGACAAATTATAGATTCAATATTTTCTTTAGTGCTTAATGCTCTGTGTATCGGACCTACTTTCATAAAGTTAGGACGAGCACCAACAACGCTAAGAACTTTGTACATAATTCTGTTTCTTTAGGGCCGCTAAAATAGCAATCTATTATTGCTGTTAGCTGTGAATTAGTTATGGGAAAACTCCTTTTTTTAACCGGTATTGGTCGCTCTGGAACTACGCTCTTGCAGCAAATGTTACATGCGCATTCTCAGATTGATTTTAAACCAGAAACACATTTTTTTAAAAGTTATATCGTTCCATTGCTTTTAGGAAGAGATGGGGATTCTAAAAAATACAAACTGTCGGCTTCGGCTGATTCCTATTTACAACGTTTACAACTCGAAGAATCATCGGAACTCATAGGTTTAGATGGGAGTAAGAGGTCGCTATTGAAAGGGTTTGAAGATGTTTTGTGCAATACACAGGTGATGTTTGGAGCAGACAAGGATACAGAGTATGTCCGCTATTTTCCCCATCTAAAAAAAGCATATCCAGATTCTTATGTAATAAATATTATTCGAGACCCTCGAGACGTTGTGCTGTCAAGGAAAAAAACACCTTGGGGAAATAAAAGAAGTACAACTTTCCACGCCGCTGAATATGTGCATTATTTTAAAAAGAATAGAATAGAAGGACCTAATCTTTTTGGAGATAGATACATTGAAGTTCAATTCGAAAACTTGATTGAATATCCTGAATTCGAAATAAAAAGAGTCTTGGAGAAGTTAGGTCTTGAATTTGAATCAAATGTTTTGAATTATTCTCACAATACCAATTCACTCATTGCAGAAGATGAGAAAGAATGGAAAGGAAATGCGGATAAGCCTATTGTTAAAGGGAATTCGAATAAATGGGAGGCAGAATTAGATAAAAGAGTGGTGGGATTAATAGAATCGGAAATTGGCTCTCAAATGACAGAGTTGGGATATAAGCTCTCTGGAATTAAAAAGAGCACCTTGAAAAGCCTTGAATTTAAAACTGTGTTAGCCGCTTTTGCGTTTAAATCAAAAAAAGAGCAATTGAATGAATAAGTTCAATCTAATTATAACAGCAGATTATGAAGTCTTTGGAAATGGTAGCGGAGATGTTATGACTTGTATGATTAACCCAACTAGAAACCTTTTGGAAATATGCAATTCTACAAGTGCTAAGCTCACCATTTTTATGGATGTGTGTGAATTGTGGGCGTTTGAAGAAGTTGAAAAAAATGGACAGTGGGACTTAGGATATTCGCCTTCTAATCAAATTAAAACGCAGCTAAAAGAGGCTATTAAAAATGGCCATGATGTGCAATTGCATTTTCACCCTCAATGGCTCGACTACGAATACCAGGGTAAGGGGAATTGGAAATTGAACCATGATAAATGGAGGCTTCCTTCATTAAGTGAAAAAGAGATTGATTTACTTTTTACAAAAGGAAAAACAACATTAGAAGAGTTGCTTCAGCCAATCAAAGACGACTATGTCTGCAATGTCTTCCGAGCAGGAGGATGGTGTATTCAGCCGGAAGAGCATATTCTAGAAGCTATGCGTAAACATGGGTTTAAAATAGAGTCGTCTGTAGCTCAAGGTGCAGCAAATGAGCAAGAAGATAGATTTTTTGATTTTACTTCTGCACCGGATTTACCGTATTGGAATGTCGATTCGAAAGTGACAGTTGCTGCAGAAGGCTCAATTTTGGAAGTGCCAATATTTACTGCAGAGATGGATGGCGTTAAAAGGTCTAGTTTTTTAGCAAAACGATTAAAAAGGAATATTGCTTTTAAACCTGCTGGCTGCTCGGGTTTTGCCGAATCCGCAAAGCGTAAATCTAAACTTGCAAAAGTTGCAGACCTTCTTAAAACACAGAAAAACATGTTCAATTTTTCTGATGCAACGACAACAGAAGAAATGCAATGGTTTATTGAAAAAGCAAGGGAGAAATACCAAACTCATGAAGGAAGTATTCCCCTTGTAATGATTGGACATCCAAAGACATTTGCGAATGAAAAGGAGTTAAAAGAATTCCTATTTTGGGCCAACCAACAAAAAGATATAAGTTTTACAGATTATAATAGTTATTTGAATGAATACCAGAGTTTTAGTTAGTGGTGGTGCAGGATATATAGGAAGCGTTCTGGTAAGAATATTATTGGAAGAAGGCTACCGCGTAAGGGTGCTAGATAATTTGTCGTTTGGAGGGGATGCAATTGTTGACCTTTTAGATCATCCGAAATTTGAGTTTCATCACGGTGATGTGCGTAACGAAGATGACGTGCGCAAAGCGTTATCTGGTGTTGAATCTGTGGCGCATTTAGCCGCTATTGTGGGAGACCCAGCGTGTGCTGTAGATCCAGAATTGACACGATCTATAAATCTAGATGGTACAAAAATGATGTACACAATTGCAAATGAACTGGGTGTTAAGCGCTTCGTTTTTGCAAGTACATGCAGTAACTATGGTAAGATGTCAGATCCAAATTCGTTTGTGAATGAAGAATCTGAACTATCTCCAGTTTCGCTTTATGCTGAGACAAAAGTGGAACTTGAGAAGTTTTTGTTTGGTCAAGATTCGAGCAATGTTTGTGTTCCAACTTGTTTGAGATTCTCAACAGTTTATGGTCTATCTTCAAGGTTGCGATTTGATTTAACAGTGAATGAATTTACTAAGGAGTTGGCATTAGGCCGTGAATTAGTTGTTTTTGGAGAACAATTCTGGAGACCATATTGTCATGTTAGAGATTTATCAAGATCTGTGAAGGCGGTTTTTGAAGCGCCTACAGAGAAAATAGCTTTTGAAGTTTTTAATGTTGGAGATACAAAAGAAAACTACCAAAAGGGAATGATCGTTGAAGAGATTTTAAAAGTTATCCCAGAAGGTAAAGTTAGCTATGTAACCAAGAATGAAGATCCTCGTGATTATCGAGTATCTTTTGAGAAAATAAATAAAACGTTAGGATTCGAGATTACAACAACAGTTCCAGAATCAATTAAAACGATAAATCACGCCATTCAATCTGGCGTAATTACTAACCCAGATGACCAAAAATTCAAGAACATCGACTGATATTCTCGAGTTTATTCGAGAAACATTTAATACACAAGAGTTCATTCCTTTGCATGCACCGGTATTTGCAGGTGATGAGAAAAAGTATGTGAATGACTGTTTGGATTCAACTTTTGTTTCT
>ERZ1046740.1556-NODE-1556-length-15989-cov-172.197942_pt1 | contig 15989 bp, 20 predicted proteins | sample MGYA00383093_ERZ1046740 | MGnify/ENA primary metagenome ERZ1046740 (study PRJEB29581, sample SAMEA5548363) | metagenome | biome: marine; feature: coastal; material: water | depth 25 m | study: Short-term variability in the microbial, nano- and picoplankton... | reverse complement strand
AATAAGAAAATGACAATAATAAACAAAGATTTAAAACCAATTCAAGTGAGTAACTTCCTGCTGCTGATGATAGCAGGATTACTCCTATCAGCAACATTCTTTCTTGGTTTAATGTGTGGAACAACCACTACCAAGAAAATCACCAACGTAACAAGGACAGACTACGTTAACTTAGATACTTTATCCTTTACTGAGGACAATCTAAGGTTAGTGTTGGCACATTACGATGTGTGGTTTCCAGAGGTGGCTTACAAGCAGTCTAAAATTGAAACTGCAAACTGGACTTCCAAGATATTCAAAGAGAATAATAATGGATTTGGACATAGAGTACACCCAAGAAGGTGGAAGGGAGTTGAAATGCCTTTCACCAACAGAGGACATTTAGTATTCTCACATTGGACAAAGAGTGTGGAACACTATAAGCTATGGCAAGTTGCCAATTACGACCGAGAGCAGTACATTTCCTTCATTGGCAGGATCGGGTATGCAGAAGATGAAAATTATTTAAGTAAGATAAGATGAATAAAGAAAGAATAATATGTTGGTGGTCTGGTGGAGTTACTTCTGCGGTAGCTTGTAGAATAGCTATTGACCTATATGGTTTAGACAGATGTGATATTGTGTTTATAGACACTCACAATGAAGATGATGATACTTACCGATTTAAGAAAGATTGTGAGAATTGGTATGGTAAAGAAATAGAAACCATAAGTAGCAGCAAGTATGAAAGCGTACAAGACGTATGGTATTCTCACGAGAGTTTAAATGTTGCTAATGGTGCTATCTGTTCAAGCGAACTAAAAAAGCAAGTTAGAATTAGATTCCAGAAAACAAGAGATATAGAATATCAAGTGTTTGGATTTGATATGGATGAAGTTAATAGGGCGAAGAACATTAAAAAGAATTACCCTAAAGCTAAACCTATATTCCCATTACTATTAATGGGGTTAGTTAAAAAGGAAACCATTAAGATTATCCAAGATGCAGGAATTGAAGTTCCAAGAATGTACAATTTAGGATTCACGAACAACAACTGCTTTAAAACTGGTTGCGTACAAGGTGGAATAGGATATTGGAAGAAGATACAAAGAGAATATCCAGAGAAGTTTGAAGCTATGGCAAAAGTGGAACACGAACTAACAGAAAGCAAAGGCAAACCAGTAACAATGCTTAAAGACCAAAGTAAAATAGCAAAAGCAATGGGATTAGAGTTAGTTTTCTTAAAGAAACACAACGACTATCCAGACCATAAATGTATAGATGATATGGAAGGTAGAGAAGTAGAAAACTTAATGGAGTGCAACGGATTCTGCGGAACACAAATACCATTACTATAAAGATTAAAACATATGAAAAGCAAAGTAACAAACATTAACGGCTATCCAATAAAAATGGTTAGACACAACGACAATTTTTACATTAAGTTAAACAACAAGAAGTACAAGCTAACAAGAAATGAAGTAGAGAATCTTGGACAAACATTATCAGAATTTGCCCACATAGATAACTCCTCACTATTCCATAAAATCTGCGGATATTTCTTAACCAAAGAAAGAGTAATATCTTGCCTAAAGAGTTTAAAATTAGAACCTAACTTCAATAGCTTAATGTACGCAGTAAAGGGTACTGCAAGGCACAGACCATTAGTAGAAGTAAGACAAGCATTCTGCTACTACTCCAGACTAACGAGTAGTGAGTTAAGACTGAAAGACATTGGAAGAATGTTGGGCAGACGTGACCATTCAACAATTATCTATTCTATTGCTACCTTTGACCAACTCAGCAGAACATATTACAGAACAGTTAAAGAAGATTTAGACAGATTATTATTATGAAAGAAGAATTATTAAGAGAAGGTAAAGCAAGACTATCTCACGTACAAAGAGAAGTAAAAAGAAGATACACTCTAATCAAGCAGCTAACATCCAAGAGTATGTATGTCAATACAGAAGAATGTGTCTTGCTTGGTAGAGACATAGCTATCATAGGTAGAATCATTGAGATACACCTTGAGGTACTGGATAGAATAGCAATACAGATAAGAGAGTTAGAAATATCATAAGAGGGGTAGGGGGTGCAAAGACACTACAATAATAAAAAGTACCTTAAAATGGGAAGTACAAAAGAAATGACAAAGAACTTAGACCAACTTGTAAGTAAGCTGGTGCTACAATACGATGAAAAGTTTAGTAAACTTGAAGGATTAGAAAGTCTCAGCTATAAAGAAGTAGAGGAACTATTTGATATTGTAAACGATACAATACTAAAAGAGATTCTATACTATATGCTAACTACTAAACTAAAGCGACCTAAACACATATTTGACTTCATATTAGCACGAAGGGATGATGGAGATTTTAAGATTAAAATAGAAGTGAATCGTAATCCATTAGACATAACAGTTATATCTATAACAAGGAATTAAAAAGCTAACTAACTAAACTAACAATTAGGCAGGAATTTACTTAGGTATTTTTCTGCCTTTTTTATGCTCCGGGAAAAGATTATTTTTTTGTAACTTTTTTTTTTATTTTTCCCACGAAAAAGCCCACGTAAAAGCTGAGAGTTCCTTAGAAAAACATTTTTTTTTGCCCAGATCTGGGTGTCCAGCTGGGATTTTCATAATTTTATTTGTAATGGTTCTAAATAGTGTGTAACTCGCTTATTTCCAGTCTTTTAGCTGTTTTCTTCGTTTCCATATCTTAAAAATTTGACTGTAAAACATGGTACATTTGAAGTAATAAAAAATAAAAAATGAATAATTTAAAAAAACAACTAAGAAAGCAAAACCGGTCAAATTTAACCAGTTTTAAAAAGAATCTTAAAGAATCTGACAATTTGAGCTGGTGGGTAAAACAATACACCACCAAAAGACAAAGAACCAAATTAACAACACCACAATTAAAAAAGGTCATCTTATTAAACTATAAGGCAGGACAAAAAAAACAATATTTAAAAGATTGCGAATTCCTTAACTTTTTAGCCGATATAAGAGAAATACCTCAAAGCATGTCTGTTTCTATTGAATGGAAAAAAAACAGAACATGGGGGGCTAATCCAGACGCTACATTTTTAGCCTATGGATTAGACTTGAAACAAAGCGGCTCAATTTCTGGGTGTGGCTATTGTAAAGAAAGTACTGCTTTTGCAAAATCTATAAATCAAAGTTTTTATTTTTTGGCCTTGTTAGCAAAAGAAAAAAATAGGCCAAAAAATTATGGGAAAACGAATGAGCAAATTTTCGGTTATGGTGTATGTGGTGTTATCCCTAAATTAAGCGGCGGGGTTGGAACGTCATGTTACTATTCGGTTTTTGATGCAATAGGGTATAAACTTGACAATGTAGCAAATGGCAAAATGTTTAACGTATACAAAGCCATAAAAAAATAACAATTTAAAAAATAAAAAAATAACAATTTAAAAAAAAAGAAAATGACAAATTTAAAAACGAACTTACAAAAGATTAAAACAGTATTAAAATATCAAAACAATTTAATTTATGCGTTTACAGAAGGTTACCAATCCAGCGAAAATATAGCAACCTTTACAAATTTTGGTACCTTTTTTGACTTACATGGCAAATTTGCAGATATTGGCCAATGTTTAAATATAGATAAAACAATTTATAAAACCGGCAAATCTATTGACATACAAACTATTCCAATATTAAGACTGGGTGAACTTCAAACGGCCTTTAAATTAAATCAAGAGATAAACAACAAAGCAAAACACTTATTAAACTTTTTGGGCAAAGATGAACTTAGATTATCTATGACTGGAATACATTTTGATGCTGAAAACATGACTGCTACGAACGCAAATATTTTAAGTTCAATACCTCATAATTTAGATATAAAAGAAAGTTTTATATTGCCTCCAGACTTATGCCAATTTTTACCTTTTGCAAAAACATTAAAAGTTTATGATAAGGCTATTGTTTTAGCTTTAGAGATTAGCGGCGTCTATTGTGAGGCGTACGCTTTAAAAATAGATGAAAGGTACCCAGATTATAAGGCGGTTTTGCCTCAATTTTGGGACTATAAAAAATATTATGAACTAAATAAATCAGACCTTTTAGAGATTGGCAAACTGACAAAACGAGTTCCAAAAGATGAAACACCTTGTTTATCTTTTAAAGATAGCGAAGTAATCCTGCAAAATTTAAGCGGGGTCAAGCAAGGCAATAGGGTTGCATCTATTGGCGAAGGCAAACCAACACAACACACAATTTTAATGCCATTGCTCCCGGTTGATGGACTTTTAAGTCTTAACCCTAACTTATTAATTAAAGCATCCAAAGGTTGTGAAAGTGTAAAGGTGTTTATATCTGATGTTAATAAGCAAAGTGCCATCTATTTAGAGTTAAACTATAAACCAACAAAACAAACCAAAGCTACATATAATGAACTATTGGCAGAAATAGAAATTTTAAAAGCTCAACTGTTGGATAATAATTATGTTTAGAGTTTTGTATATCTTTTATTTAATGTTTAAGGACTTAACAAAGTGAGTTAATATCTTAAACAGATTCAAACCCGGTGCAAAGTGTACCGGGTTTTTTTATGCAAAAAATTTTGCTCTATATAGTCCAGTTTTTATTATTTGTTACATCAATAGTATTTTTATTAAGGTTATAAGATAGGGGGTGCAATTAGTTAGTTAGTGGATAGGACCACCTTAAAACCACAAATCAATTGATTATCCTTTAAACTACTACTAAACAAGTAATAAAACAAACATAATCTAATATAGTAACTGAGTAATAAACATTGCAACACAACTTACAACGATTTTAAGTAGCTTTTAAGCTGCTTTTTTTAGTTTGTGGGCTGTTGATATATCTTAGTTAAAAAGTATGCTTAAAAGTACCTAAGAATGAGTGATAGTCTTGCTTAGAACGATTCTAAATAGGTAGGGGGGTAAGGAAATTTTTTTGCCGCTTATGTGCAAACGTGGCGGCAACATTTTTACACACGCATTAATTATTGAAGGCTGTGAACTATATTTGCAATCAACCTAATACTCAATAAAAACAACCTATGGGCTTACGTGGTGCATCAAAAATACCAGCTGAGATAGCTAAACAAAGGGGTTACTACAGACCCTATTCACACAAAGATGAAATTGCAGATGATACTGCCTTAACCTTTATTCACAACGGTTTCCCACTTCCACCAGAGGGTTTAGATGACTTAGCCAAGCAAGTTTGGAACGTCACTTTGGGTGAAGCGAGTAAAGCATACGGATATATTTCATTTATAGATCTGGTATTATTCGAGGAATACTGCTTATGTTACTCTGAATTGAAAACCTTAAACAACTTATGCAGAGGCAATAAGATAAACTACAAGGATGATAGAGGTGTTATTAGAATAAATCCCTTATTTGATAAGAGGGATGATAAGCGTAGAATGTTGATAAGGTTAAGTAGGGAATTTGGTTTCAGTCCAAGTGCGAGAACGAGCATAAAGCTGGCAGCTAACCCAAACAAACAATCGGTGGATGAATTTGCTGATGGTCTATGAGTAGATATTTTACTGACCAAACCAAGATTGATACTACTAAATATTACTTTGATGAAAATGCTGCTGACTTAGCGGTGAGGTATATTGAAAAAAATATACGTCACGTTAAGGGAGATTTAGCAGGAGAGTTAATCAAGTTAGAAGATTGGCAGAAGGATAAAATCATTAAACCTATTTTTGGTTGGAAGGATATTGATACTGAACTAAGGAAATACAGTAGTGCATATATTGAGATACCTAAGAAGTCCGGGAAATCATTTCTCGCTGCTTGTATGGCAGCACTATTTCTTGACATTGAAAAAGAAGGTGGTAGTGAAGTAGTTGGTGTAGCTTGGGGAAAGAAGCAGGCCAGTTTGGTTTTTGAAGCAACCAAATCTGTAATCAATAAATCACCAAGACTAAGTAAGAAGTGTACAATTTATAGAAACTCCATTACTGCACCAGATCATTTAGGTGGCAAGAAAACTTACCAAACATTGAGTAAGGAAGCAGGGGCAGAGGATGGATTGAACCCACAGCTGGGAATTATTGATGAACTCCATATACACAAGAACGGAGAGGTTTTAGAAATGGTAGAGAAGTCAATGGGAGCAAGGAAACAACCATTGAGTTTTGTTATTACTACAGCAGGGAGTGATATGTATGGTATTGGATTCCAACGTCACGAATATGCTATAGATGTAGTTAAAGGTACAATTAAAGATGAAAATATATTGGTGTGTATATACGCTGCACCACAAGATTCAGACCCTTTTAGTGAAGAAACTTGGAAGGATGCTAACCCTAATTATGGTGTATCTGTATATAAGAAATCTTATGAAAGGGAAGCGTTAAAGGCAAGACAATCTTCTGCGAGTTTAAATTCCTTCAAGAGATACTATCTAAATATTTGGACACAATCTACAGATGGGTGGATAAATGATTTTGATTGGGTAAACAGCAGTAAAAGCGATATTGTTGATTATCGGTTCTTGGAGCGATACCCTTGTTATGCAGGATTAGACCTTTCAAGTAGAAGTGATATTACAGCATTTACTTTAATTTGGAAGATAGATGATAGGTTTTATAGCTTAAATTGGTTTTGGTTGCCAGAGGACAAGGGTTCTATGAGTGCTGATACTAAAAATATTAGGTATAGAGATTGGGTAAAAAGTGGACATATTACAGAAACAAGTGGTAATGTGGTAGATTATTCTTGGATATTGCACAAAATAGGGGAGTTACATCAGCAGTTTGACATCAAATGTGTAGCTTATGACAACTGGAATAGCCACCATATTGCACCATTTTTGGTAGATATGGGCTTAGAAGTTACTGAATTTAGGCAAGGATTTAAGAGTATGACTGCTCCAACTAAGGAGTTACACAAGGAAATAACGGACAATAACTTTGAACACTATGGCAATCCAGTATTAAGGTGGATGGCCGGGAACGCTGAAATCTTAACAGACCCTGCGGATTCAGTAAAAATAATCAAGGACAAGAACAGACCCGAAAAGAAAGTAGATGGCATTATTACCAATGTTATGGCAATGGGATTGTGGTTGGATGAACCCGATACATTTGGCAGTTACTTAGAAGAAGGAAATTTATTAATTATATGATATTAACAATACTAATAACCTATTACCTAACCAATGTAGTGCATTTAATGAGGTTGCCAAAGGCATCTTTAGATAGTGCTTTATCAAAAATGCCAAGACTTTTTAAAGTTATCTTGATGCTTGTTTTACCAATTATTTTACCATTTACCAAAAGATGAAAATACCTAAAAAAATATGTGCTATTTTAGAGGATAAGAAGAATTTTGACTACTTATTCTTGGAGAAATTAACAGATAACCAACCTATAGATGCTTATAGTGAAGCTATGTCTGAGGTAAAGAAGTATGCACCAAGATTTAAGTTGTATAAAGATTACGATGCTTATAGGTCAACTTTAGTTAAGGACAAAAGATATGCTAATCACAAAGATGGTGACTTTCTGGAAGTACCTAAAGACGTTGTGTACGCTGTTTCTGTTGACATTGAGCAGTTGATGGATAAGAATGTACAGAAGCATAAACTAAGGAAAGTAGCTTACGACAAAACAGTTTTAGAGATACAAAAGTATTTCCCAACGTTTAAACCATTCTCTAATTACCAAACTTATAAAACAATAAGGTCAATAAGACATAAGAATAAAAGAAAACGGAATAGGGGTACAAAAGGGGTATAGTTTTTTTTTGTTTGCCCTAAAACTGCCCGGTGGCAACTTTCGTATAAATAGATTTAATATCTATATTTGCTGTGTTGTTTTCATTGGAACTTAACTAAGTTCCCTTAGAATTGTTGATTTGAGCCATCCTTGTTTTGGGATGGCTTTTTCTTTAAAGTTAAAAAAGTTGCGAGATTGACTACAAGCAACTACAATCTTTGTAATATAAATGAAGATTTTAGGCTTTGAGATAAAGCGGTCAGTACCCTATAAGGATGCTACTAAAGGCTTTATGAGTACTTTCTTTGGTAACGTTGGTAAAACAGCAGTTACAGAGAAAACAGCGTTGGGATTATCTGCTTATTGGGCAGGAGTTAGACGTATTTCTGAAAGTATTGCATTATTGCCATTAGACGTATTTTCTAAACAAGGTAGTGTGCGTAAAGAAGTTACGCATCCAACCGAGTATTTACTTAATAAAGAAGCCAATTACAAGACTATTTCTTTTGATTTTGTTCAAGTATTAATCACTTCTGCTATTAATTGGGGAAATGGTTATGCTATTATTGAAAGAGATAAATCAGCTAACCCTATCTCTTTAACAAATGTTAAATCTGAATCTGTTAAGCCAATCATTTATGATGAAGAACTCTTTTGGGAGTTGTCTTTACAGAATAGTAAAAACTTACTTATTCCAGATAGGGACATTATTAATCTTCGTGGTTTTGGTACAGATGAAATCTTAGGATTATCTGCTATTAAGTATCACGCACAGAACTTAGGATTATCTTTAGCTGCCCAAGATTATGGAGCAGATTTTTATAACAAAGGAACAAGAATTGATGGGTACATAGAGTATCAAGGTAAATTAGATGTTTCTGTAAAAAAACAGATTAGCCAACAATGGGATGCCAATTATGGTGCTAACGGAATTGGCGGTACGGCCATTTTAGACAATGGAACGAAGTACACAAGATTAGGACTTCCACCAGAGGATGCACAGTTCATAGAAACGAGAGCATTTCAGAAAAGAGAGATAGCTACTATATTAGGTATTCCTCCATACATGATAAATGAGATGGGGGAAGCAACCTACAATAACGTAGAAAATCTCGGAATTGAGTTTGTTACTTATGGTATAGGAAGCTGGATAGAGAGATTAGAGCAAGAGTACGCAAGGAAATTATTGAAGGAGAGTGAGAAAAAATCACACTACTACAAGCACAACGTAAACAGATTACTTAGAACAGATGTAGCTGCGAAATCAGACTTTTACAGAGTAATGAGTGATATAGGTGTTTACAGCATAAATGAAATTAGAGCCTTAGAAGATTTAAACCCGGTAGATGGTGGCGACCAAAGGTTCGTACAACTTAACAGAGTTGAACTTAGTATAGCAAAAGAATATTATGAGAAAGATAACGAGAGTAGCAGAGATTAGAGGTATTAACCAAGATGATAAATCTGCTGAGTTTATAATTAGCAACGAAAGTATTGACCGACATGGTACAGTATTTAAAATGGATGGATGGGATTTATCTGTATATGAACGTAACCCAATAGTATGTTATAACCACCAAAGTAGTGGAGATAACCCAGACACAATAATTGGTACAAGTGAAGTCTTTAAAGATGGAGCTGATCTAATAGGCAGAGTGATATTTGAAGAAGATAACCCACTTGCTGAGAAGATTTGGAGAAAGATTAATAAAGGTATTTTAAAAATGGCAAGCGTTGGTGCGAGAGTACACGATTATCGTTGGGGAAATACTGATGAAGGGGAAGATAGCGGTACAGTTTACTTCACAAGACAAGAACTTTTAGAGTGGAGTGTTGTAAGTGTGGGTAGTAACCCAGAAGCATTTAAAAGAAGTGCTGAAAGCATTGAAGAAATCAGAGAAGAACTTGCACCAAAAGGTATGGACAATGCTACTGCTGCAAGACTAAGAAAACTTAAAGTTAAATTAGTTACAATAAAATAAGAAAATAAGTAAAGACTTTTGTAGAGATTATTATGAATAGTAAAACAATTAAAGAACAATTAGGTATAGTTCAAGGTAGACTAACCAAATTGGACAATCTGTTAGAGACAGAGGATAGAACAATGACAACTGATGAGCAGACTGCATTTGATGCGGATTTTGCTGAGTTAGAAAGATTGTCAAGTGATTTAGACAAGGCTGAAAAGTACGAAACATTGAGAGCGAAAGAAGCATCAAGAGTTGGAGTATCATTTTCTAAGCCTACTAAAGAGGAAAAAGAGAAAGATGAACTTGTAAGAGATTTCACATTTGGTGCAGCAGTAAGAGCAGCATACGGAGAGAAACTTGATGGAGTTGAAGCAGAAATGCACCAAGAGGGTATGCAAGAAATGCAAAGAATTGGTCAATCATCAAGCGGTATCGTTATTCCATCAATGATTCTTAACAGAGCAGTTGTTGCAGAAGCAGATTCGACTGGAATTGAAGCACAAAACTTCGTACAAGGTGTATATGCTAAAACTGTACTTGGAGATTTAGGTGTAACGAGAGTAAACACATCTACTGACCAACGTATTCCAATTATTCCTTCTGTTACTACACAATGGGAAACGGAAGTGTCAGATGCTGCCGATGGTGGTAACGTACTGACTAAGATAGACTTAGCACCAAAAAGACTTGCATCTTACTTAGATTTCACTAAGCAAGCAGCAATGCAAAGTAATTATTCTATAGAATCAGCTTTAAGAGCAGCATTCCAAGAATCTATTGCAGCTAAAGTTGAGTATGCTTGTTTCACAGATGATACTGCGAATGGGAGTTACGAGTGGTTATATAGTCCAGCAGGAGTAGACAAAACTGCAATTACAAGTGCAACGGCATCTACTGCAATTTTAGGAGTAATTGAAGAAGTAATGGGTAACAACCATAACTTTGGAAACTTAGGATTTGCTCTAAGTGCAGATTTATATGCAGCATTAAGTGTAGCAGTTAAAGTAAGTGGAGTAAATGCTTTACTTAACGATTCGGGAGATATGTTAATGGGTAGGAAAGCTAAATTTAGTTCTCAACTTGCACAAATTGGTTCTAAGGATGCGTTCTATTATGGTAACTGGAGTAAAGTTCAGATTGCACAATTTGGTGGAATTGAGATATTAACAGACCCTTACACGCAAGCAATTGGTGGAAAGACGAGATTAGTATTGAACTCTTACTGGGATATGGCTATAACACAAGCAGCCGCTATTTCGGTAGGTACAATAGGATAGACTTTAGGTTGATTTCATAAACAAAGAAGGGGTGGGTATATTGCCCACCTTTTTTTTTGAACAAAAGACAATGATACAAAATACACAAATAACAGCATATACTACATCTTTAGGTTTAACAAGGGATGAAGCGAAGCTACACCTTAACATTTTAGATACTTCATTTGATGATTTGATAGATGATTACATTACTGCTGCTCACGTTATGTTGTATCAAGAAGCGAGTATTTTAATTGATGGTACATTAAAGGGCTACTTAACTTATCTGGAAGATTTCAATTTAGACTTAGGTTTAGTTAGTTCTATAGCTATTTATTATTATGATTCTGCAAACGATAGGGTTGAACTTGATAGTTCAAACTACACACTATCTTTAGGTAAGATTCCAAAGGTAGAAATTACTGGAACTACACCATCTGTTTATGATAGAGATTATCCTTATGAAGTAGAAGTTACTACTGCTGCCAATACTAATCCAATGGTAACACAAGTATTAAGGATGATTGTTGCTGATTTCTTTGAGAATAGGCAGACCAATGCTATTGGTGCAAGTGTTAATAGAGTAATAAGCAGAACTACTGAATGGCAAATTAGTTTAATCAGTCACAGAGCAGAAATATGAACGTAGGTAGGTTAGATAGGAAAATAGTAATTGAAGCACCTACAGAAGCTGTAAACGCTTTAGGAGAGTATTATAGTACTTGGGCTACTTACCATACTTGCTTTGCCAATGTAACAAGATTTGGTGGTATTGAAAAGTTAGAAGCTGGAAAAGTTACTGCTACTAATCGAATACGTTTTAAGATTAGGTTCTTTGATGGTATTACTGAGAAAATGAGAATATTGTATGATGGTAGTTATTATGATATTACTGAAATACAAGAACTTAATAGAGAAGGGTTGTGGCTAACAGTAAACAAAAAATATTAAAATTTGAAATAGACGATGAGGGTTTTCAGAAATTATTGAAATCCATAAAGTCTGTTAAGAATGGTGCTGAGAAGAAAAGAGCAATAACAAAAGTTCTAAAACGGCAAATGAAAGCTATTGAAGTTGCTGTAAGAGCCAATACTCCAGTAAGGGGTAGTTCAACTAAAGCAGCAAGGGCAAGTGGTAAAGCTGGCCACAGTTTTAAAAAGGGTGAATTAGCAGGCGGTAATATAGCACACGCAAGACTAACCAAGAGAGGTCAAAGTTTAGGTACTAAGATTGGTACAGACAAAAAGGGAAACCCAAAAATGAGAATGAGGGGTAACTTAAAAAACTCTATTGGACAAATGGTAGATAGAAGAAGAATTGGTGTTAGGGTTGCTCCAAGAAAAGGTAAGCGTAAAAGGTATGATGGTTTCTACGGATGGTGGCACGTTTACGGATGGACACCATTTATTAAAGATGGTAAATCTAAATATGGTAAAAGGATTCCACCTAATGACTTTATTTGGAAAGCAGCAGCACCATTACTCCCGGCAGTAGCAAGAAAAATGTCAACAGAAACAGCAACGTATATTAAAAATTTAATTAAAAAGAAAATGTTATGAGAGTAGTATTAACGAAAGATTACGCAGTACATAAAAGATTAAGACCAAAAGGTACAGAATTTAACTGCACAAAAGAAAAAGGAGAAGAACTTATTGCTTTAAAAGTAGCAAAGCCTATTGATGGTTTTACTAAAAATGAAATTGAAACAATGGAAGTTGTACTTGAGAAAAATGAGGAAACTCTAAAACCGAAAGTTAAAAAAGTTGCGAAAGATAAAACTGAGCAAAAGTAATTTTGAATGTATGAAAGTGGAAGTATTATCAAGTTGGACACATCCAGAAAGCGGTAAGATTATACCTAACGGCACAATATTGGAAATAGATAAGAGATTTTATACTCCAGCTTTTCTAAAGGAAGTAAAAAGAACTAAAAAAACACAAAAAAATAAAGCATAATGGCAAGTACGGGAGTATTAAACGGAACATTGGCGGTTATAAAAGTTGGTGGAACAGCTATAGCACATTTAACGTCAAATGACATATCATTCGATATGGCAACAAGAGAAATCACATCAAAAGATAGTGCAGGAAATAAAGAGATATTAGAAGGATTAAAATCCTTTGGTGGATCTGGAAGTGGGTATTTTGCAGAAGATGCTGCTTACGGATTTGAAGATTTGTATGATGTATATACTGCAAGAACAGCAGTAACAGTAAGATGGACTACAAGTGTAACTGGTGACACATATTACGAAGGTAGTGCTTTGATTACTTCATTAAGCAGAACTGATGGGTTGGAAGAATCTTCAACTTTTGAGGTTAGTTTTGAAGGAACTGGAGCAGTTACTAAAGATGTCGAGTCATAGACTAACATAGATTAATTGACTTAAAAGGGTAGGTAGTAATGCCTACCCTTTTTTTAATACAACAAAAATGATAAAAATAAACGACAAAGAATTTGAAATCAAGGTAGGTTATTCTGCTATTGTAAAGTTTGAAAGTGAAACTGGAAAGAGCATTGCTGATTTAGGTAAAGACCCTAAAATTAGTGAGGTATTGAAGTTTTACTTTTGTGGAATCAAAGCTAAAGACAACAAGGTAACATTTGAGGAATTTTTAGATGCCTTAGATGATGACCCTACACTAATGGCAGAAATGCAAGAGGAGTTTACTAAAACAATGAACTCTTTTGCTGCTATTGGAGAAGAAGCAAAAAAGTAAAAATGCCGTTATTAGACTATGTTAAGTATTATAGCATAGCGGTATTAAAAATAGATTACTTAGAGTACTCTCTGTATGATTGGTGGAACATATATGTAATTAGGCAGTATGATAAATTCCAAAAAGAAAAGACAGATTGGGAACGAGCAAGAATGATAGCATTTTATGCTGTAGCACCACATTCTAAGAAAATAAAGAAAGCTACTGATTTGTTTAAGTTTAGTTGGGAAGGTAAGAACTTAAAAGGTTCTAATGCTGACAAGTGGACTAAAGAGGAATTAGAAAAAATAAAAAAAGAAGGACATCCAATATTCAAGTAAATGGCAAAGGTAAGAGAGGAAATATCCATACGGGCAATGTTTAACGTTGAGGACTTTGAAACAAGTTCTCAGACATTGCAACGAAAGATGCAAATGACAGCTAAGAAGTTAAAGAGTATTGGCACTACAATGATGTTTGGTTTAACTGTTCCAATAGCAGGAGCAGTAGCTTATGCGGTAAAGGAATTTGCTGAGTTTGACCAATCAATGAAGAAACTTCAAGCGATTACTCCCGGTGCATCTGCTGATAGTATGGAGAGACTTGGAGATTTAGCTAAGAGATTAGGTATTAGTACAAGATTTACTGCTGACCAAGTAGCCAATCTGATGTATAACTACTCAAAACTTGGATTTAATACTTCTGAGATAGAAGCAGTTACAGAGCATACACTTATGTTGGCCAATGCTATGGAAGAAGAGTTGCCAAGAGCAGCAGAAATAGCAGGAGCAACATTAAGGGGTTTCGGCTTAGAAGCTACTGAAATGGAGAGGGTGTTGAACGTAATGGCTAAAGCATTTACTGGTTCTGCTCTTGATATGGAAAAGTGGATGGTATCTGTACCTAAACTTGCTCCTATTGCAAAACAACTTGGAGTAAGTATAGAGGAAGTTGCTGCTATGTATGGTGCATTAGCTGATACTGGAATTGAAGCATCTATAATTGGTACATCTATGCGTAAGATTTTCTTAGATCTGGCAAATAGTGGTATGAGTTATGAGGAAGCAATGAAAAGAATTGTTTATTCGGGTGCAAGTGTTACTAAGGCATTTGAAGACCAAAAAGATGCAATGATTTCCAATGCAGATGGTATGGCTAAAGCTACTACAGCAAGAGAATTATTTGCTATTAGAGCAGTACCTACAGCATTAAACTTAGCTGAGTTTTCACAAAAAATAAAAGATAACACAAAAGCCTTTGGGGAATGGGAAGCAAGTACAGAAGATGGTATGACTGCACTCCAAAGGATGAGTTCTATAATTGATGGCTCACTAAAAATGAGTTTCATTAGGTTTAAATCTGCTGTAAGTGGATTAGGAATTGAGTTTGGAGAAGTGCTTGCACCATTAGTTTCTTCTATAGCAGGCAAGTTGGCAAAGTTGGCTATTAAGATGGCAGGATTAAATGACACAACTAAGAAAATGATATTAGCTGTTTTAGGAGTAGTTGCTGTTACACCACTTGTTCTTATAGCTATAGGTTCTATATCAAGTGCAATAATGGGTATGGCAGGAGCAGTAGGTGTAGCTACAGCACCATTTTTGTTGTGGGTAATAGGAATTATGGCGGTTTCAGCAGCAATGCTTGCTTTTAGTATTTGGCTAAATGATAACAGAGCAGCTATTGTGATATATTTTGTGAATTTAGCCATTGAAGCAAGGAACGCTTTATTAGATATAGCTATAGCCTTTTACAAGACAATAGCAAGGATGAAGTCTTATTTAGGCTTTTCAACGGAAGGACTTGACCAAAAAATATCTAATCTTTATCAAAAGAAATGGACAGTTAAACTTGAACAACCTAAATTAATTCCGTTAGATTTTTCTGTAGACAAGGAGAAGATGAAGAAGAAGGCTAAAGAAATTTCTGATATAATGGATGGTTTTATGGGGGTTGATAAAGATAAAGGTGATACTCTTACTGATGCCCAAAGAAAAAAGTTGGCAGCAGAGAAAAAACTCAGAAAAGAAATGAGTGGCATTGAAATGCCAGATATTAAATCTAAAGGGTTAAGTGAAATTCCACTTAACTTTGAAGCATATTCAGAAAAGGCTGTAGAAGCAGCAGGGAAAATAGCTAAAGGTCTTGAACACGTACAGTTAAAAACTACAAAGAATTTAACAGAGTTTACCACAATGCTTAATGATTTTCTTGTTAGTGAAATAGAAAGTTCAATAGTAAACATTGCTGATATGTTTGGTACGATGCTAACTGATGATAGCTTTACCGGGAAAGACTTTGGTAGAGGTATGCTTGAAATGGTAGCTGATTTCTTACAGAAGT
>ERZ1046740.1554-NODE-1554-length-15998-cov-4.863765_pt1 | contig 15998 bp, 16 predicted proteins | sample MGYA00383093_ERZ1046740 | MGnify/ENA primary metagenome ERZ1046740 (study PRJEB29581, sample SAMEA5548363) | metagenome | biome: marine; feature: coastal; material: water | depth 25 m | study: Short-term variability in the microbial, nano- and picoplankton... | reverse complement strand
GGATCGTTATATGGCCGATCTGGTTCAAGCGACCCGCACACCTGCGGCGCTGGACGCCGACCTTGGGCGTTGGATCGAAATTGGTGGCAGCCCGCGCGCCTCGCTTGCGTTGGACAAATGCAGCCGGGCCCATGCGTGGATGGCTGGGCGTGATTATGTCGATCCCGAAGACGTGCGTGCCATTGCGACAGACGTCCTGCGCCACAGGATCGCGCTAAGCTACGAGGCCCAAGGCGACGGCATGAATACCGATCAGGTGATCGCCCGAATTCTTGACGTGGTGGCAATGCCCTGAGGTCTGAAATGGGCGATGACACACATATCAAAGACCCCCGCGTTCACGTGGACCTCGCACATCTTCGAGCGATGGAACGGCACGCCCGCGCGATCAGTTTCCTGCCGCGCCAACCCGCGCGGTCTGCCCTGAATGGGCGGCACGCCTCTCGGCTTCGGGGGCGCGGTCTGAACTTTGAAGAACTGCGCAATTATCAACAGGGCGACGATATTCGCACGATCGACTGGAAGGTGACCGCGCGAACGGGCGAACCGTATGTGCGGGTCTATACTGAAGAACGGGACCGCCCTGCGTTGTTGTTGGTCGACCAGCGCATGAACATGTTTTTTGGCTCGCGGCTGAACATGAAATCAGTCACCGCGGCCGAGGCCGCAGCGCTTGCGGCCTGTCGGCTAAGGATGCAAGGCGATCGCGTGGGGGGGCTCGTATTTTCGGATGCAGCTGTGGCGGAACTGCCGCCACGTGCTAGTGGGGCCGCGCTGAACCGATTTTTGTCTGTTTTGGCCGACGCCAACGGAGCCTTGCATGCGGGCCTTGAAGTTGAGACCTCGTTGCCGCTTAATCGCGTGTTGGAATCCGCCGTCAAGATTTCCAAAACAGGTATGATGATCCTGATCTTCAGTGATTTTTCCGGAGCGGACGATCAAAGCGAAAAACTAGTGCGTCAATTGTCGATGCACAACGACGTCATCTTGTTTCCGATTTCTGATCCCACAGGTCATGACCTGCCCGAAGATTTCCGGATTGTCGCCTCAGACGGCCGTTTACAAGTCGAAATCGACGGCACGACAGGGGATACCGTGCAGCATGTGCGCGATATAACCAACGCGCGGCTTGGGCGCGTATTGGACTGGTCGCGAAAATATGGAATGTCGGTTCTGCCATTGAGCGCGGGGCTGGAAACCCTGCCGCAAATCCTGTCTTTGCTTGGCGCGAGGGCAGGGCGATGAGTGGCGAAGAATTCGAAGGCAAAAACCTTGTTGAGCTGCTCGATATGCTTGAACAGGTGCCCGAACCGACCCAGATTTCGATGTGGCCAGAAACCCAAGGCTGGATTTGGCTGGGTCTGGTGGTGCTGGTATTGTTATTTTTAGGTGTTTGGCGTTTGCGGGTGGTGCGAAATGCAAATGCCTATCGACGGGCCGCCTTGGCTGAATTGGCCGCTTCGGGGGATGATCCCGTGGCCATTGCCGACGTTCTGCGTCGCACGGCCTTGTCGGCCTATCCGCGCCAAAAAGTTGCAGGTCTGGCAGGGGACGACTGGTTGGCCTTTCTGGATGTCGGATACAACGGGCAAGGATTTGCAACCGACACGGGCCGCGCGATGCTTTCTGCCCCTTATCGGGCTGATCCAACTCCCATTGATGGGTTGGCTGCGTTGGCGCGCGACTGGGTGCAAAGTCACAAGTCCGAGGCCCACACATGACGCTGTCGTTGGCCTTTCCATATGCGTTGTTGCTGTTGCCTTTGCCATTTCTTGTCTGGCGGTACGCCCCGCCACACAGAACGCGTGCACAAAGCATTCGCATCCCGTTTTTTCGCGAGATCACCGAAGCCGCAGGGCTGGATCCACATGATGGAGCGATGATCTTACACCGTCGTCGCCTTCAAGTATTGGTCGCAATCTTGTGTTGGAGTCTCGCGGTCGTTGGCCTTGCGCGCCCTGAACTGTTGGGGCAGCGCGTGACTACAGAAAAGGCAGCCCGCGATCTGATGTTGGCCGTGGATATTTCGGGGTCGATGGATGGCCGTGACATGACTGGCGATGACGGCAAACCGCAACAACGGCTTGAAGTGGTCAAGGGTGTGGTGAGCGAGTTTATCGCGGCCCGCGACGGGGATCGCATCGGCCTGATTGTATTTGGAACCAAGGCCTACGTGCAAACACCTTTTACCGAAGACCTTGAAACCGTTCAACAATTGCTGAATGAGACGCAGGTCGGCATGGCAGGACCTGATACGGCGATTGGCGATGCAATTGGTCTGACAATTCGGTCGTTTCAAACCAGCGAGGTCGATCAGCGCCTTATGGTGCTTTTGTCAGATGGAGCAGATACTTCTAGCAGTATGAGTCCGGTGAACGCCGCCGAAATTGCCGCACAAGAAGGCGTGACAATCCACACGATTGGTGTCGGAGATGCGGGGGGTGCAGGTGATGAGCGGGTCGATTTGGATGCACTAGATGATATTGCGCGACGCGCTGGCGGCCAATTCTTCTTTGCCGATGATGGTGAAGGGCTGACCGCTATCTATGATGAAATTGAAAAACTGAACCCGCGGATAACTGAGACGATTACCTTCCAACCCCGTCAACCATTAGGCTGGGTTGCCTTTGGTCTGGCGGCACTGTTTGGCTGGCTGATGATTGTGTGGTTGTGGGCAACCAGTCGTAGGAGGGTCGTATGATTGAGGCTTTCCTAGATGCTTTGAGCGTTTTGCATGTATTGCGCCCTTGGGTGCTTCTGGCGTTTCTGCCGCTGGGGCTGATCTGGTGGTTCAGCCGACGCATGATGAACGCATCCAACACCCTGCCTTCGGGGCTTGCGCCGCATCTTGCGACGGCGTTGACGGTCGGCGGCAATGAACGCAGCCGATGGCAACCTGTTGATGGCGCCGCGATCGTTTTGGCGCTTTTGATTGTGGCCACGTCCGGCCCAACCTGGAGCCGCGTGCCGAACCCATTTCTGTCGCAGACCGCGCCAATGATGGTCGCGCTTGAGGTGACGCGCTCGATGGAGGCGCCAGATCTACAGCCCAGCCGGCTTGAGCGGGCGACCTTTAAAATTATGGACCTCGTTGAGCGCAGAGCAGGCGCGCGCACAGGGTTGGTCGCTTATGCCAGTACTGCGCACCGTGTAACCCCTCTGACCGAGGATCCGGAAATCCTTCGTGTGATGCTAACGGGCCTGAGCCCAGATGTGATGCCAACCGAGGGTAACAATGCGGGCGCTGCCCTAGACCTCGCACGACAGGAGTTGGCCAAATCAGACACGCCGGGTGCAATATTGCTTGTGACAGATGGTTTTGATGCCGCAGATATTCAAACCGTGGCCCAAGGACCCGATGACGCAACCACAGATGCCCCGGTGATTGTGCTTTTTGCGGCCCCAGAGAGTGAACCGATGGGGGCGTTAGACGGCGCTGGCGTGACGGTCATTCGTCTGACTGCAGACGACAACGATCTTGATCAGATTGAACGTCAGGCAGCATCCGCTTATCGCGCCGCCCTTTTGGGCGATGAACGGCTCGACTGGGAGGACCGCGGCTGGATGTTGGCTTGGCCCGCTGTGGTGCTGTTACTGTTTTGGTTCCGCCAGGGGTGGACAATGCGCTGGGCCTTGGTGTTTTTAACCATTTCGTTTGGCAGCTTTCCGATAGGGCAGGCCCATGCCGGGGTCCGCGATTGGTTCTTTACACCAGATCAACAAGGCATGATGGCGTTTCGCGACAAGGACTACGCCCAAGCGATCGAAAGCTTTCAAGATCCGATGTGGCGCGCCTACGCGATGATGAAAAATGGCCAATACCCCGAGGCCGCCGATATTCTCTCTCGTATCGACACCGCGGACGCGGCCTTTGCCGAAGGCTATGCCCGCATCCGCAATCGCGAGTACCGCCCGGCCATTGCTGCCTTTGAGCGTGCCTTGGTATTGCAGCCCGAGTTCCCGGCAGCGGCACGTAACCTCGAAGTGACCAAGGTGATCCTTGAATATGTGGAATCGGCGCGCGAAGCGAGCGACACAGGCGAGGATTCCGGAATTGGCGCGGATGATGTGGTCTATGACAACGAGGCAGATCGCGGCGCTGACACACAAACAGAATTTAGCGAAAAAGAAGACGCGCCGGAATTCACCACCTCAGAGCAATGGATGCGATCCGTGGATACGGAAATGGGTGATTTTCTGAAATCCCGCTTCCGTCTCGAAGCGGCGAAAGTAAGCGAATGAGGCACTTTGCGATCATAATCCTGACCTTTGGCCTTTGGGTTAGCGCCGCGTCTGCTCAGGCAAATGATGTACCGATTGTGCGCGCTGAGGTCAGTAAAGACAGCATCGCTGTTGGACAACCAGTTGTCCTACGGATCACAATTTTGGTGCCCACTTGGATGCCCAGCCCTCCGCAATTTCCATCTTTTGAATTGCCCAATGTGATTGTCCGTCTGCCCGAGCGCGCGTCCGGTCCAGTCAGCGAAACGATCAATGGGGAAACGTGGTCAGGCGTCAGTCGCGCCTATCGGATGTATCCAATGGTGGCAGGTGACTTTGCGATACCGGGGCGACCTTTACGCCTAACCTACGCTGACCCTGACACAACCGACCCAATCACCAAAGAATTGCCGCTTCCGCCTGTGGCGTTCACGGCAACCGTGCCCAAAGGGGCTGAGGCTCTGGACCCTATGATCGTGGCCGAGGGACTAGAACTGAAGCAGGTGTTTGAAGGACCAGAGAACACTCTGGCCGAAGGTGAGGCCGTTAAGCGCATCGTGACCGCCCAGATCAAAGGTACTTCTGCCCTGTTTTTACCGCCGATGATTGACCCCGTTGAGAACGACGCTGTTAAGGGCTATGCCAGTGAACCTGTGTTGAAAGAGACCGAGAATAGAGGCGTCTTGTCAGGCCAACGCAGCGAGACTGCGACCTACGTGGCGCGATATGGCGGTACTTTGGAACTGCCAGAGATCACCTTGAGCTGGTTCAACACCACAAGCGGACAGGTGGAAGTAACGACACTTGAGGCCCGTGATTTTACGATTGAGGCGCCAGACAAACCACGCGAGCCGCTGTTCACCCAACGCCAAATCGTTCTTTTGGGCGCAGCGGTTGTGTTGGCCTCGGTGCTGATCTGGATGGCGGTTCGATTTGCATGGCCCAACCTGCGCGCCAGTATCGCGGCACGCAAAACACGACACCTGGCCAGTGAGGCACATGCCGCTCAACAGGTACGCGCCGCCATAAAAGCACGAGACCTAAGTCGCGCAGCCTCGGCGCGGGCTGTTTGGGAAATGCGACTGCCCCTGGCGTCGCCCGCTCAGGATCAAGCCTTCACGGACGCTCTTTTGGCTGTTGGTGCTGCGCAGTTTCGTGATCAGGCCGACGCGGCAAATTGGCCAGCAGTAACCCGCGCCTTTGACGCAGCCCGCAAAGGCCGTCTAAAGGTCGCACAACACGCGGCCAAAGCATCGGCATTGCCGCCGCTCAACCCGTTTTAATCCCAAGCAAGAGGCCTAAATGTCAGATCGTTTTGCGACCCGTCCCGGAGAAGTTGAATTGGGGTTTGATCCCGCAGATCGCCAAGACGCGACGGTGCGGTTTATTGGTAAACTGCGCACGCCTTGGTCGACGGGCAACTGCCCCAAAAATGTGCGCGCCGCGCGTGAAACTGGACAGCCAGCGCGGATCGAATTGGACCCTGCCTTTGCACCCGGTTTAGAAGGTCTTGAGGTCGGACAGGGCGTGATCTTGATCTATTGGATGGGCCAAGCACGCCGAGACCTCATCCGTCAGGCCCCACGCCATGTAGACGGCACCCGTGGTACTTTTGCGTTGCGGTCTCCCGTGCGCCCCAATCCTTTGGCCATGTCTGCCGTGCGCATTACGGCGATTGATACCGACAAAGGCCTGATTGAAATTGACGCGATTGATTGTTTTGACGGCACCCCGCTTGTCGACATTAAACCGTGGGTGTCCAGCGTAGATATGCCGCCCGAGATTTAAACGCGCGGCATCGGTGATATTAACAAATCTACCGGGGGCTGGCGAACCAAGTCGGCGGCAAAGGCGCCAAGGCGGCGCATGGCCAGCCCAGTACGTGTATGTGCCCCAATGGCCAACAAATCCGGTTTGAGCTCCTGCAATTTCTCTTCCATGACCAGACGCACTGAGCCCGTAACAATCTCGGTCTCAGATATCCCGTCGGGCAGGGCATTGGCGGCAACCCAACGGTCGCGAACTTTCGCCGCATTCTGCTTTGACGCCTGTGTCATTTCCGCGTTTTCCGACCCAGATGTTTGATCCAGAAAGGGTGTTTGCAGTGCATGAAACGAAGAAACCGTCGCTGCGGGCACCAGTTTTTTGACAGTACTTATGGCGGCCACGCAAGAGGGTGAAAAACTGATTGGAATCAGCGCGTTGTGATAAGAATAAATCACCTCGTTCCTGACCAAAAGCACAGGCACCATGCTCGTGGTCACCAGCCGCTCCATCGTGGTTTCGCGAAATCCATCCAGAAAAACGCGCGGTCGATGCATGCCCAAAACCGTAAGGTCTGCGTCATGCAAAATGGCAAACCGTGTCAACATTTCAACCGTTTCTCCACGCAAGACGGTGACTTCGGTTTCGACCCCATCAGCGGCACTATTTACAAGTGTTTCCAGACGTTGCGAAATGCTGAGGGCCAAGTTGTCCGTGATTTCCACGGGCAGGGCATCGTCCACCACCGAGACCACATGGCATTTGGCATTGTGGTCACTTGCCAGATGCAAAGCCCGTTCAATCGCGCGATCAGAGCGCTCGGAAATGTCGGTTGCAACAAGAATAGTGTCCATGAAGTCCTCCGGTGAAAACAGTAGTCGGCTATTTCTTACAAGACTAAGCCGATACCGCCTTATAAAAAATACACGGACTGTGAAATTGGCCCACCTGCGACGCCTTGTCTTCTGATGGCGAGACCCGCACTATCATCGTGTTCAAAGGCTGGGGTGAAATATGTTAGACCTTTATCGCGCAATTTGGCGGGCCAGTGCCGGACGCCAAATGATACTGATCGCGCTGGCCTTTGCAGTTGCCGTATTGGCCGCAGCCCCATTGAGTTACCAAAAAGAGATCATCAACGAACTGACAGATGGCTCTGCCACGCCCGAAAAGGTTGTTTGGCTTTGCGTGGGCATGATGGCCGTGATCTTGCTGTCACTAGGGCTAAAGTGGCTCATGGGGTTCCGGTCAAACACGCTGGGCGAAGACATGATCCGCCTGATCCGCAAGGCGATCCTGACAGGGTTTACAAGCGATGAAGGCAACAGCAAGAACGCGGGCCAGGTCGCCACTATGGTTAGTGCCGAGGCCGAAGAGCTGGGTAAATTCTCGGGCAGCGCTTTTTCTGAGCCGGTTGTGCAGATCGGGACTTTGATCAGCGTGATCGGATTTATCGCCTCCACACAGCCGAAACTCGGGCTCATTGCGGTTCTGATCATCGTGCCGCAAGTGGTTGTGGTGCTCTACACACAAGTGCGGGTCAACACATTGATTTCCAAGCGCGTTCATGTGCTGCGACAGGCCTCAGGTCAAATCACTGGCGTGGATGTGACGACGCTGCAAGGAGAGGTCGAACAAGCCTTTGATACGATCTTTGAGACCCGGCGGAAGATATTTCATTGGAAACTTTCCACCAAATTTTTCCTCAGCGCGGTAAACGGAGCGGGCTCAGTCGGAGTTTTAATGCTGGGTGGTGCATTGGTTTTGCGTGGTCAAACAGATGTGGGCACTGTTGTGGCCGCAACTCTAGGATTGGGCCGCCTACAAGCGCCCACTGCGTTTCTCATCGCCTTTTACCGACAGGTTAGCGCCACGCGTGTCAAATACGAATTGTTGCGAAGCGCATTTCCCAAAGAGAGCCAACAAAAATCACCAGCACAAAGCACATAGCGGTGCTGTTGCAATGAAACTCTGCAAAGGTGCGTTGCAATGCGATTGGAGAGAAAGAATGGCAGCCCGTACGAGAATCGAACTCGTCTTTCCAGGTTGAAAACCTGGCGTCCTAACCGATAGACGAACGGGCCACGCTAAGCCGTGGGCTTTACTCAATTGCTTTCCGGTGTCGGAAATATGCTTCGGTGGCAGCCCGTACGAGAATCGAACTCGTCTTTCCAGGTTGAAAACCTGGCGTCCTAACCGATAGACGAACGGGCCGTGCCGAAGCGTGAGGCGGTATTAGGCAAAGCGTCCCTCAGGCGCAAGTGTAAATTTGAGAGTCCGAGATTTTTTTGTACCCTGCAAAGCGGCCCGGATATCTGCGCCCAACACATCGCGGCGCAACTCGGGCTCTTACCTGCATTATGCTTTTCGTAATCGGCGCGCCACTATGGCGATCCAGACCCAGATCCCAATTCTCAAAACCAAGGCCCCGACGGTGCGTGGCTCATATGGAACGCCGCGCAAAACTTGTGTCACAAAGGCCAGACCAATCAAGGCTGTCGCGCCAGCAATCGCAATTGCCAAGCCCGCCGCCCATGGCTTTCGCAGCCACAAACCAACACCCGCAATGACATAGGCAAAACCCGCAAAGAAGTTGAACCACAAAACAAAGGGCACCACATCGCCCATATCGACCGATCCGAACAAAGCACTGCCGCCGGACGCAATGGTCAGTAGACCAAATACAATGGCCACGATGGATGCAGCTTTCAGAGATTTCATAAAAGCACCTTTGCTACCAAGACAAATTCGTCACTAGGCAGCAAACGTCTTGCACCGCGCATTGTCAAAGCGCCGAACTGCCACAGTGTCTAGGCTTGCGGGCTTAGGCTTCGGCAGCGTCCTCAAGGCGCAACTGCACCGATTGGCGTCCGCCCCACGAATTGATCTCAAGGCGTCCCGCAAGATGAAAGCGCGCGCCACCGTGCTTTTCCAACCGGGTGCCAAGATCCGTGTCATACGCCCCAAAAGCAATCGCATCCAGACGCGCGCCCGACGCATCTCCGAAGGTCAGTTTCAAATGACTATCACCGACACGTTTGGCAAACCGGATTTCCACTTCGGGAAAAGCAAATCGCGGGGCAGGGGCGCCAGCGCCAAAAGGACCGGCCTTATCGATATCACTGATCAGTTCCGGCGTGGCGGCCTGAGGCATCAACATACCGTCCACCTTAAGGTCCGCAGGTCCTGCATCCCCTGCGCCTTGATTGGCCAGCAGTTCAGACAACCGCGCCATCGCTGGCTCTAACTGATCACGCGCCACGCTTAGCCCCGCCGCCATCTTGTGCCCGCCGCCCTTAAGCAACAGCCCCTCAGCGGCCAGTTTCTGGATCGATGCGCCAAGATCAACGCCACTGATCGACCGACCAGAGCCTTTGCCCTCGTCTCCTTCAAGGCCAATCACAACCGCGGGACGGTTGGTGGCCTCTTTCAGACGGCTGGCCACGATACCCACGACACCTGGATGCCAGCCCTCGCCTGCCGCCCAGACAAGTGGCGCCTCAAACCCGCGTTCTTCGGCTTGTTCCATGGCTGCGGCCCGGACCGAGGCCTCAATATCGCGACGCTCAGTGTTCAACTGGTCCAGCCGTTCGGCCATCGCAGCAGCCTCGTGTGGATTGTCTGTCGCCAAAAGACGCGCGCCCAGATCGGCCTGCCCAATGCGCCCACCTGCGTTGACGCGCGGACCTAAAAGAAACCCAAGATGATAACTGCTGGGGGTGGCATCCATGCGCGATACATCTGCCAATGCCACAACGCCGGGGCGTTCGCGCCGCGCCATCACCCGCAATCCCTGTCGCACCAACGCCCGGTTCACGCCAATTAGCGGTGCCACATCGGCCACTGTGGCCAAGGCCACGAGGTCCAACAGCGCCATAAGGTCCGGTCCCTGCGCGCCGTCGTCTCGCATTTGACGATTGGCTTCGACCAACATCAAGAACACCACAGAGGCCGCACAAAGATGCGCCAGATCGCCACTTTCGTCTTGTCGGTTGGGGTTCACTACCGCCAAAGCAGGTGGCAGGGTCTCGCCGCCAAGGTGGTGATCTAAAACAATCACATCTGCAGCTTTTGCAGCAGCAATAGGTTCATGGCTGAGCGTGCCGCAGTCCACACAAAGTATCAGGTCATGATCTTTGGCCAGCGCAGTCATCGCAGGCACGTTGGGGCCATAACCTTCTTCGATCCTGTCAGGCACATAAAGCTTCGCTTGCGTGCCCAATCCGCGCAGCCACGTGATTAACAATGCCGCCGAGCTGCCGCCGTCCACATCATAGTCGGCAAACACGGCGATCTTTTGTTTGGTTTTTACCGCCTGCAAAAACCGGGTGGCCGCGGCTTGCATGTCTTTGATACTGCGTGGATCTGGTAACAGATCAGTCAGCTTGGGGTCCAGAAACGAGGCAGATTCTTGGGCGTCGACACCACGCCGTGCCAACACCTGACACAAAGCTGGTGGTAGATTGGTCTGCTGTGCCAGCGCTTCTGCAGCGCGGTTTATCTCAATCGAGGGGCCCAGCCAGCGTCGGCCAGTCAGTGACGCGGACACCCCAAGGAAATCGTTCATGCGACATCTGCAAGAATGGCATTTGTCGATCGCGCAGTCAGGAACTCGCCGTGGACATGCGCAATTGCAGAGTTGTGGATGTCTTCGGCAGACATCGGTGCCAATCCCGGGTTCCAGTCGGTTTGGGCACAGGATGTAAACGCTGCACAAGCATCATGGGCCAACACGGTGTTGAACCCCAAATTTGCGGCCATGCGGCTGGTGGTTGATACGCAATGCGGTGTGGTCAGCCCACAGGTGACAACATCTGTCACACCCAGATCGCGCAGGTGCGTTTCCAGCGACGTACCAATAAAGGCTGAGTTTGCGGATTTCTCAAAAATGGTCTCGCCGGGCAATGGTGCGACCTGCGCCATGAAATCCGTTCCGCTTTTGCCCGCCGCCAAAGGGCTGTCGGGGTTCTGGCTAACATGGCGGACGTGCACAATCGGCGCGCGCATTTCGCGCCAATGAGCTAGGAGTGCGCCCGCCTTGTCTTCAGCATCTGGATTGTTCCGCGCCCCCCAAAATTCAAGGTCGTGAAAAGCGGTCTCGATGTCGATCAGAATTAAGGCAGGATGCATACCATGGGCTTTCGTTCAGACAGGAGACCGATATTTGATGCGACGCACAGATCCGGTTTTTGACCGCATGATGATTGTCTCGGTCGTGACCCAGCCGGGCTCAGCTTTGATGCCGGCCACAAGCGAACCCTCGGTCACGCCAGTTGCGGCAAAGATCACGTCTTGCGTGACCATCTCGTCGCGGCTGTAAATACGGTCCAGATCGGTGATGCCTGCTTTGGCAGCACGGCCACGTTCGTCGTCATTGCGGAACAACAAACGGCCCCAGATTTGTCCGCCCATGCATTTCAATGCAGAGGCAGCCAATACACCTTCGGGGGCTCCGCCGTCGCCCATATACATATCGATGCCCGTTGTCTCGGCCTCGGCGCAGTGCATAACACCTGCTACATCCCCATCGGTAATCAGGCGGATCGCAGCTCCGGTTGAGCGGACCTCGGCAATCATGGCCTCGTGGCGCGGGCGTTCAAGAATGCAGACAGTGATGTCCGATGTGCCACAACCTTTGGCTTTGGCAAGCGCTTCAACGCGCTCTTTCGGGCTCATGTTCAGTGACACGACATCTGCGGGGTATCCCGGCCCAATCGCCAGCTTTTCCATGTAAACGTCAGGCGCGTGCAGCATGGAACCACGTGGTCCCATCGAAATTACAGTCAGCGCGTTGGGCATGTCTTTGGCGGTCAAAGTGGTGCCTTCCAGCGGGTCCAATGCGATGTCCACGCCGGGGCCGTTCCCGGTGCCAACCTCTTCGCCAATGAACAACATCGGGGCTTCGTCACGCTCGCCTTCACCGATCACCACCACACCGGCGATATCCAACAGGTTCAACTGATCGCGCATGGCGTTGACTGCGGCCTGATCAGCCGCTTTTTCATCACCGCGTCCAACCAGTTTGGCAGAGGCAAGAGCAGCCTGTTCGGCCACGCGGGCCAAGCCCAATGAAAGCATACGATCCTGAAATTCGGCTTTGGTCGACATAATGGACATCCTCGGAAGAAAAATGGGTTACTTGGGTTTAGTCCTGTGCGCCCCAGCGCACAAGGACTTGCTCAAACAGTTTCGATGCGCAGCGCCACCGGATCATTGACCATAACGCCGGTTGCACGCATGGCCTCAATGGCGGTGTCCAGTGCGGCGCGTTGGGTTTTGTGGGTCACGATAAGAACAGGCGCATTGGTGTCGCGGTGACGGGTCTGACGCATCCGGTCGATGCTGATGCCGTTTTCGCCTAGGACTGTCGGGATTTTGGCCAGAGCGCCGGGTTTGTCTTCTAGGGTCAGGTGTAAATAGTACGGTGCAGGTGAATTGGATTGAGCCACTTTGGCCTTGGTCAACACATCGACTGGCACCCCAAATGTCGAGATGCGCAAGCCGCGCGCAATGTCACAAACATCCCCCATGACCGCGCTGGCTGTTGGGCCTTCTCCGGCGCCCGGACCGCGCAGAACAACCTGTTCAACGGCATCGCCTTCGATCACCACCATATTGGTGCCGCCTTTGAGTTGCCCCAAGGGGCTATCTGCAGGTACCAGACATGGCGACATACGTTGTTCCAGACCACGGCCGGTCATTTGAGCAACGCCCAATAACTTGATTTTATACCCTAAATCTTCGGCTTGTTCGATATCTTCAATCGAAATGCGCTGGATACCTTCCAGCTCGACGCCACCAAAATCGACCTGCGTTCCAAAGGCGATCGAGGACAACAAAGCCAGTTTGTGCCCGGCATCAATCCCACCCACATCAAGGTTTGGGTCGGCTTCAAGGAACCCCAGCGCGTCTGCTTCGGCAAAGACCTCTTCGTAGGGCAACCCGGCGTCTTGCATTCGGGTCAGGATGTAATTGCACGTGCCATTCATCACACCCATCACACGGGTAATGTCATTGCCTGCCAAGCCTTCGGTCAACGCTTTGATGACCGGAATGCCACCGGCCACGGCGGCTTCAAACCGGATCACGAGGTTCTTGGATTCGGCGGACTTGGCCAATGCATGACCGTGGTGGGCCAAAAGCGCTTTGTTGGCGGTCACAACGTCCTTGCCTGCGGCAATGGCGGCCTCAATCGAATCTTTGGCAGGACCTTCGTCACCCCCCATTAATTCGACAAACACATCCACATCGTCGCGCTGTGCCAGCACAACGGGATCATCTTCCCACGCGTAGTCTGTCAAAGACACGCCGCGGTCTTTGTCACGAGAGCGCGCGCTCACAGCCGTAATGACCACCGGACGTCCGGTTCTCTGGGCCAGAAGATTGGCCTTCTGACGTACGATTTTGATGACACCGACACCAACGGTGCCCAATCCGGCAATGCCAAGACGCAAAGGCGTGGTCATGGTCTGTTCCTCATGAATATAAACGTGTTCGCCATGTAGCGGGTTCGGTGCTTGGGCGCAACGCAGCTGTTTGGCCAACCCAAGTTGAAAAACCGCCACGCAAGGGGTGCGGTTATGGGCCTATTCGATGGATTTATTACGTAACTCGTCGGCGCGGCGCTTTAGCCCGTTGATCCGCCCTTCGAGATTTTCACCGCTGTTTTCATCCAGATATCCGTCACTTGGGTCTGCGATATCCTGAAGCGGAATCACGTCAGGATATTCCGCGCCGTCAGCGTTTTTGCTGATAACGTCGTCCACTTCGGGAAATTGCGCGCAAGACGCGAGCATCGCACAGCAGGTCATAATAAGAAGCGAACGCATGGGTCATCTCGTTACGGGGCACTACGATCTTTTTGCACGACTGTAAGGTTGCAGGCAAGTCGGGCTTTTAAGTGAACATATGTTCAGTTAACGTGATGTCATGGCCAGAACAACAGGATCCCATTCCGACATCACAGGTCCGCGCGTGCGTGCTGCGGCCCTAAAGCTGTTTGCACAGCATGGGTTCGCCGCCGTCTCTATGCGCCAAATTGCCAAAGAAGTGGGGGTGCAGGCGGGCGCGCTTTATAATTACACCCCGGATAAACAAAGCTTGCTGTTTGATTTGATGAAAGTCCACATGCAGGATCTTTTGGAAGCACGATCCGAGTCCGTTGAGACTGGAAATGCGATCGAACGCCTCAAAGATTTTGCACGCTTTCACATTCGCTTCCACTCCGAACGCCCAGATGAGGTGTTCATCGCCTATATGGAGTTGCGCAACCTGACGCCGCAGAATTTTGAGATCATCGAAGGCTTGCGTCGCCGCTATGAGGACGAACTGGAAGCGATCCTGCAAGCCGGCGTTGCGGAAGGGGTGTTTGCCGTGGCAGACACCAAGATCGCCACTTTGGCGGTGATAGCCACGCTGACGGGTGTGAACACGTGGTACCGTGAAGGTGGACGTTTGTCGCTCGACCAAGTTGAACAGATTTACTGGGACATGGTGCGCAAATCTGTGTTGGCCTGAGCCAAAGCGCTCCCGTCGCTTTGCGCCGCATCTAAGATGCGTTGAAAGGCGTTGGGCCAGGCCGGGGCGCTGCCCCGGACCCCAAAGTATTTTTTCCAAGATGAAAAGGCTGGCTGATCGCATTTAATGCGCAGGTTTGATAAAAGTCCCGTTGCGTAGGTCCGCAAACGCCTGTTGCAGTTCTTCGCGCGTGTTCATCACAATGGGTCCATGCCACGCCACAGGTTCTTGGATGGGGGCACCCGAGATTAGCAAAAATCGCAGGCCCTGTTCGCCTGCTTGCACAGTGACTTCATCCCCGGTTCCGAACCGTACCAATGTCCGGTCACCTGACATGTCGCGAATGTGGATTTCTTCGCCCGCAATCTCTTTTTCCAGCAAAACACCAGACGGGGCAGAGGCATCCGCAAAGGCACCTTGCCCCTCAAACACGTAAGCAAAGGCGCGGCGATAGGTGTCGACTGGAAAGGTCTTTTTGACTCCCGCAGGCACGAAAATATCAAGGTATTGCGGGTCTGCCGCGATGCCATCCACAGGTCCTGACTTACCCCAGAAATTGCCCACAATCACCCGAACACGCGTCCCATCATCGTCCTGAACCTCCGGAATTTCACGGGCTTCAACATCTTGATATCGCGGCGTGGTCATTTTGAGATCACGCGGCAAGTTGGCCCAAAGCTGAAAGCCGTGATTGGTGCCGCGCGCGTCAGGTGCCGGCATTTCCTGATGCAAGATGCCCGATCCAGCGGTCATCCACTGCACATCACCGGCCCCCAAATTGCCGCTGTTTCCCAGCGAGTCTTGGTGCTCTACTGATCCAGACAGAACATAGGTAATGGTTTCGATCCCGCGATGCGGATGCCACGGGAACCCTGCGGAAAACTTAGCTGGGTCGTCGTTGCGAAAGTGATCCATCATCAGAAACGGGTCCAACTCCTCGGGATCGCTGAAGCCAAATGCGCGGTGGAGATGCACGCCGGCCCCTTCCATAGTAGGTGTGGCGGCGCGTTGCTCTAGAACGGGTCTGACAGACATAAAATGTCTCCTTTCACGCTTAAACTAGGTCAATCGGCGAACGGTGCAATGGCTGGGTCTGTGTGTCACTGAACGCGAGTTGTGCGGCCCATCACAGACGACATCACCGAGCGCCCACGCAACAGCAATTTGAAAAATGTCTATCGGAGGTCAAATGGTCAGGGCATAGTGAACAAAACAATTTCATGAAAATGGCCGGGGAGGGCTTTGCATGCTGGGTTCAATGATGATGCGTCCGTTACTGATTTCGGAAATTCTGACATACGCAGCCGAGATTCATCCAACCGGAGAGATTGTATCCGTGCGTGCCGAGGGCGATATCCATCGCACCACTTACCGCGAAACCGCACATCGCGTGGCGCAGCTTGCAAATGGACTTAAGGCGCAGGGTGTTGCCACGGGGGATCGTATCGCAACGCTTGCTTGGAATGGCTACCGCCACTTTGAATTGTATTACGCGA
>ERZ1046740.1548-NODE-1548-length-16043-cov-5.147110_pt1 | contig 16043 bp, 18 predicted proteins | sample MGYA00383093_ERZ1046740 | MGnify/ENA primary metagenome ERZ1046740 (study PRJEB29581, sample SAMEA5548363) | metagenome | biome: marine; feature: coastal; material: water | depth 25 m | study: Short-term variability in the microbial, nano- and picoplankton... | reverse complement strand
AAGATGTAAGAGGTTTAAATAGATTACATCAGTTTGATAAGGTAGAAATTGTACAGGTTCAACATCCTAAAGATTCTTACGAAACTTTAGATGTTATGGTAAATCATGTGTCTTCTATCTTAGAAGAATTAGAATTACCTTACAGAATATTAAGATTATGCGGTGGAGATTTAAGTTTTACTGCATCTTTAACTTATGATTTTGAAGTTTATTCTGCAGGTCAAGATAGATGGTTAGAAGTAAGTTCAGTATCTAATTTCGAAAGTTATCAATCTAACAGATTAAAACTTAGATATAAAGATGAAAACGGCAAAACACAATTATGTCATACTTTAAACGGCAGTGCTTTAGCATTACCAAGGATCTTTGCGGCCTTGGTAGAAAATAATCAAACAGATAATGGAATCAAAATACCTAAAGCTCTACAAGAATACACTCGTTTTGATATTATTGAATAGATGAGATTAACTTTTGTATTTCTGTTTTGTGTGTCATTTGCTTTTTCACAAACAAATGATTCACAATTAGCATATCAATATTATCAAGCCGCAGAATACGAAAAAGCAATAGAAATCTATGAGAACTTATCAAAAGGAAGTAACTTTTCTCAGTATTATAGTCCTTATTTTCAGTGCTTAGTATTATCGGATAATTTGCCAAAGTCCAAAAAATTGGTTCAGAGAATGATTAGAAAAAACTCATATTCTCTGACTATGCATGTGGACTTATATATGGTTTGTGTAAAACTAGAGGAAGAAAAAAACGCACAAAAAACAATAAATAAAATTTACTCTGAACTTGAGAAGAAACAAAATCAGCTTGTCACTGTTGCAAATACGTTTGTAAAATATGGTTTTTATCAGGAGGCATTAAATTGTTACGAGAGAATCGAACAATCTAAAAAAGGGAGTAATCTAAATTATAATATTCAGAAAGCTCAGTTGTATCAATATCTTAATAAAGATGCGTTAATGGTAGAGGAATATCTTTCTTATTTGCAAAATAACCCTTCTCAAAAAATTACAATTGTAAATTACCTACAACGATATCTGGACAATAATGGCATGGACAATACTAGTAATTATAATTTTGTAAAGAATGGACTTTTGAAATATAGTCAAAAGGAAAAAGAAACACATCTATTCTCTGAATTACTTATCTGGATTTTCATGAATCATAACGAATTTAATTTAGCGTACTTACAAGCAAAAGCTTTGGACATTAGATTAAATGAAGATGGAGAACGGTTATATGATTTATCAGAAACCTTCTTGGATAATGACTATTTTGATTTAGCAATAAAGTGTTACAAATATATCATTAGTAAAGGAAATGATAGTTATTATGTTATTGATGCACATATAAATATGTTATTTGCTTTAGGAAAAAAAGAGGATGCGGATCTGAATGAAATTGATGAATTATACCAAAAAACAATTGAGGAACTAGGACAGAATTATTCTACTATTTTACTTTTAAATAATTATGCTCATTTTAAGGCATTTTCACTAAATGATTTGCAATCTGCACAAGAGATTTTAGAAAGAAGTATGAATTTATCTAATATTAGCAAATCTGATTTGGCAGAATGCAAGCTAGTTTATGCTGATGTAATGTTGCTGTCTGGAAATGTCTGGACTTCCTTACTTTATTATTCTCAGGTAGAAAAAGATTTTAAAGAAAGCCCATTAGGACATGAAGCAAAGCTCAGAAGATCAAAAATATCGTATTATCAAGGTGATTTTGAATGGGCCCAATCTCAGTTAGATGTTCTTAAATCTTCTACATCAAAGCTTATATCCAATGACGCAATGGATCTTTCCTTACTTATTACAGATAATCTGAATCTGGATACTTCTGCAGTTCCTATGGAAATATATGCTCGTGCAGATTTACTTTTCTATCAGAATAGATTTGAGGAGTCTATAACTACATTAGACTCCATTTTAACTATTTATAGTGGACATACTTTAGTTGATGAAATTTATTTCAGAAAGTTTGAGATTTATACAGAACTAAAACAGACTGAAAAATCAGTTGAGATGTTGGAAACTATTGTAAATCATTATTCATTTGACATTTTTTATGATGATGCACTTTTCAATTTGGCAAATATTTATGAAACAGAATTAGAGAATATTGAAAAGTCTTCTCACTATTATGAGAAGATATTATTGGAATGTATTGGTAGTATTTACATATCAGAATCAAGAAAGAAATATCGAAAACTTAGAGGAGATGACTTATGATAATTTATAATGTTACATGTAATGTAGAACATTCAGTTTCGGAAGATTGGCAACAATATATGAGGGAGATTCATATTCCTGAAGTTATGAAATGCGGAATTTTTATTTCTGCAAATATGAATAAAGTACTTTCTAGAAATGATGATGGAGATACTTTTGCAATACAGTATAAATGTAATAGCATGAAAGATCTACATCAGTATGAGATAAAATTTGCTGGAGAATTACAAAAGAAACATACCGATAGATATGGCAAGAAAGTTGTGGCTTTTCGCACTATGTTAGAGGAATTAGATAGATTTGAGAAATAAAATAGGAAGTCTGTAAACAATTAATAAACCAATTATTGTAAGAATGGATTAGATAGTCGTTCCCTCCCAATAGAAGTTGATGGTCCATGACCGCAATATACAATGGTTTCATCTTGTAAGGTCATTAGTTTTGTTTTTATACTTTCAATCAAAGTGTCAAAATCTCCTCCTGGTAAATCTGTTCTTCCAATACTTCCATTGAATAAGACATCTCCTGATACAATAAACCCCTCTTCTTTGTTAAACAAGCAAATATGACCAGGAGCATGACCAGGAGTAAATAAAATTTCCAATTTACTTTCTCCGAATTCCAATATATCTCCTTCTTCCAAATAGTGTTTTGGGTACGGACTTCCTTTGTAGTTTTCAAATCCATACATTCTAGCGATATCTCCTGAACCTTCCAAAAGTGGTAAATCTATTTTATTCATATATAGTTCTAAATCCCATTTTTCACTTACAAATTTATTTCCCAAAATGTGGTCAATATGGCAATGTGTATTTATCAGTTTTACGGGATTCAAATTATTTTTATTTATAAAATCTACTAGTTCTAGTTCTTCATTTCTCTCGTAACAACCAGGGTCAATAATGATGCAATCTGTTGTATTGTCCCATAAAATAAAAGTGTTTTCCTGAAAAGTATTAAAAGTAATTTGATGGATTTCCATATTTATTTTTTTTCAAAGATACATTTCTTTACATTTGTACTCAAAATAAATTGATGGATTTAACTACTATTTTAACTTTAACTTGCATAGGATTGCTTGCAGGTATTTTATCAGGTCTTGTTGGAATTGGAGGTGGTTTAATTATGATACCTCTAATGATGCTCCTTTTAGGAATGGATCAACTTACTGCACAGGGTACTTCTTTGGCAGTAATGCTACCACCTATCGGAATATTAGCAGCTTATAATTATTATCAGAATGGAAATTTAAAGATAAATTATGCCTTAATCATTGCTACTACTTTTATTATTGGAGGATATTTTGGATCTAAACTAGCTATGCAAGTTCATCCTCATACTCTAAGAAAAGTTTTTGCTTTTATCATGTTCGTTGCTTCTATTAAAATGTTTTTTTCGAAATCATGAATAAAACAAGAAACTTACCGGAAGAATATTTTAATATAACTAAGTTATATATTTTCGGCAAATTTAGGAAATGAGTTTTTTACCAATCGTATTAAATTCTTCTGAAAACACATCTAATCTTTCTAATAGATCTTTATTATTTACTTTGTTTTCCTCAAAATCTTTACCAGTAGCATAGACAATTCTTGGTAGTTGAATCATTCTCCATTCATTCATGCAAATCTGGGTTAGATGTTGTGTAGAGAGATAACTTCTTTCTCCTCCTGCGGCACAAATAATTCCAAAGAATTTTCCAGTTGATTTTCCAAAGCAGTTATCTAATATTATTTTTAGTCCATCATTAACACTATAACAATGTACTCCCATGCCAATAATAATATTATCCGCATGATCTACCTCATTATCTAATTCTGTCATGCTTTCAGATATTTTTGTATGACAAGGTCTTAAATCCATGTCTCTAGCATCCATCATTTTAACTTCTATTCCTTTCACAGAAAGTCTGTTGTATACTTCTTTACATAAAATAAATGATCTAGATTCTGGAGATAAAGAGCTAGATACAATAAGTGTTTTCATAAAACTCTTAAGTTAATTACCTACGTTAGATATAAATTGAATACGAGATATTCTTAATTCTTCATCAGAATATTCTTCTTCTAAGAATTCTTCTCTAGCTTCCTCTAAAGAGAAGTGTTTGGATGATTTAAAGAAATCAGCAAGCTCTTCTTGTTCGTAGTCATCCATCATATCCTCAAGCATATATTGTAAATCTAGTTTTGTGCCAGATTCTACAATAGTCTCAATTTCCTTAATCAAGTCATCAGAAGAAAGTCCTTTGTCTCTGGCAATATCTTCAATAGATAGTTTTTTATCTAAACTTTGTATAATATATACTTTATTTGATGATTTCTTTACAATGGTTTTTACTAATAGATCTAAAGGTCTCTCAATATTGTTATCTTTTACATATTCTGATATTAGAGAGATGAATGATTCTCCAAATTTCTTTGCTTTTCCTAGACCCACTCCCTGAATTTGAGACATCTCTTCAATTGTAATAGGATAATTATTCGCCATATCTAATAATGAAGATTCCTGAAAAATAATAGCAGGTGGCAATCCTTGTTCTTTTGCTATTTTTTTTCTAAGCTGTTTTAACATGCTAAAAATAATATCGTCCATCGCAGCTCCTTTTTGTAGAGTAGATGAACTACCGGTAGATTTAGAATAGTCATGATCTTCAGTTAGAGTAAAATTATATGGATTTTCAATGAATTTCCTTCCTTCATCTGTAAGCTTTATTACTCCGTAAGACTCAATCTCTTTTGTGATAATTTCTTTAACATACGTTTGGCGGATAACAGCATGCCAGAATTCTATATTTTTATCTTTCCCTGAACCAAAAATATCAGAAATTATTCCCATATGTTGGTTTATTAAGCTATTTGATTCACCAATCATAATTTTTGCAAGTTCTTTTGCTTTAAATGTTTCTTTACTAACTTCAATTGCTTTTAATAATTTTAAAACAAATTCCTTCCCTTCAAATGTTGGTTTGGGATTTTTACAATTGTCGCACATATTATCACAATTTTCTGAGTCAAATTCTTCTCCGAAATAATGTAGTAAATATTTTCTTCTGCACATTGCTGTTTCTGCAAAAGAAATTGTTTCCATGATAAGTTGTCTTCCGATTTCTTGTTCGCTTACTGGCTTTCCGCTTAAGAATTTCTCTAATTTCTCTATATCCTTATAACTATAAAAAGTAACTAAAATCCCCTCTCCATCATCTCTTCCTGCTCTTCCAGTTTCTTGATAATATCCCTCCAAGCTTTTAGGAATATCATGATGAATTACATATCTGATATCAGGTTTGTCAATTCCCATCCCGAAAGCAATTGTCGCAACAATTACATCACAATCATCCATAATAAATGCATCCTGATTAGATACTCTTGTTTTTTGATCAAGTCCCGCATGATAAGGACGTGCATTTATTCCGTTTACCTGAAGAGTTTCAGCAATTTCTTCAACCTTTTTTCGACTAAGGCAATATACTATACCAGATTTATTAGGATGTTCCCGAATAAATTTAATCATTTCTTTTTCAACGTCATGTTTTGGTCTGATGTCATAAAAAAGATTTTTTCGATTAAAAGAATCTAAGAATAAAGTAGAGTCCAAACATTTTAGATTCTTCATAATATCATGACGCACTTTTGGAGTAGCGGTTGCAGTTAAAGCAATAATTGGTTTTCTACCAATATTTTCAATTATTTCTCTTATTCTACGGTATTCTGGTCTGAAATCATGACCCCACTCAGAGATACAGTGAGCTTCATCAATAGCGAAAAAAGAAATTTTAACGGATCTGAAGAATTCCACATATTCTTCTTTTATTAAAGATTCTGGAGCTACATAGAGCATCTTAGTTTCTCCAGATTTAATGTCATCCATCACAATATTTACTTGTGTTTTTGTTAAAGATGAATTAAGCACATGAGCTATACTTTCTTTAGAATTAAAAGTTCTTATAGCGTCTACTTGGTTTTTCATTAAAGCAATTAATGGAGAAATAACAATTGCAACCCCATCAGAAATAAGTGCGGGTAATTGATAACACATGGATTTCCCTCCACCTGTTGGCATAATTACCATACTATCGTTCCCTTTTAATAAATTCTGTATTATTTGTTCTTGTTTACCTTTAAATTTGTTAAATCCAAAGATATCTTTTAGGTTTTTATGTAATGTTTCTGAAGAAATACTCATCTTTATATATTAATACATCTAAATATTTTACTTTTGTATCAAATTTCAAGACGAATATACATATAAATTTAATGCCAAATAAGAAAAATATTTTAATAATTGCTAAGTCTGTTATTTCTACAGAAACTGATGCTATAGCTCAGTTACATAATAGATTAACTGATGATTTTCCTGATGCAATTCAGATTATTTTATCTTCAGAGGGAAGGTTAATAGTTGCTGGAGTAGGAAAAAGTGCGAATATTGCTAATAAAATGGTGGCTACTTTTAATTCGACAGGGCAGCCTTCTGTTTTCCTTCATGCATCTGATGCTTTGCATGGTGATTTAGGAAATATACAAAAAAATGATATTCTAATTTGTATTTCTAAAAGTGGAAATACGGAAGAAATTAAAATGTTAGTTCCTCTTGTAAAAAACTTAGGAAATAAAATCATTTCAATTTGCGGGAATAAAGAATCATATTTAGCAAAAGAATCGGATTTATTTATTGACAGCACAGTAGAGAAGGAAGCTTGTCCAAATAATTTAGCACCAACTTCTTCTACAACAGCTCAGATAGTACTTGGTGACGCCATGGCGGTTTGTTTGTTAAAGTTAAGAAATTTTTCTGATTCTGATTTTGCACGTTTTCATCCTGGAGGAACCCTAGGAAAACGTCTTTATCTGAAAGTTTCAGATATTATTTCAGAACAATCCAAAGCGATTGTTTCTCCAAATGACTCTATAAATTCAGTAATTATAGAAATATCTAACAAAAGGTTGGGATCAACCGCTGTTATTGATGATGGAAGATTAATAGGAATTATTACAGATGGTGATTTACGTAGAATGTTAGAAAATAATTCTGATATTTCTTTATTAAAAGCATCAGACATAATGTGTACTACTCCAAAAAAAATTAGTTCAGATACCTTAGCTTCTTTTGCATTAACTATCTTGGAACAAAATAATATTAGTCAGTTGGTAGTTATAGATAACGAAAAATATATTGGCATTATTCACATTCATGATATATTAAAAGAAGGAATATAAGAAATGTCTGAAGAAAAAGAAATATCTTTTTTAGATCATCTGGAGATTCTAAGATGGCATTTAGTGAGATCAGTAGCTGCAATTATATTATTTGCTGTTTTGGCATTTATTTATAAAGATTTTGTTTTTGATAAGATATTATTAGCTCCTAAGAATTCTGATTTCCCTACATACGTTTTTTTTTGTAATTTATCTGATTGGATGGGAATGGGTAATTTATTATGTTTTGGAGATCAGGACTGGCAATTGCATAACTTTACAATGTCTGGACAATTTTCAACACACATTATTACTTCACTTTTTGCTGGATTAGTGATATCTTTTCCTTATGTGTTTTGGGAACTTTGGAGATTTATAAAACCAGCACTTTATCAAAAAGAAACTAAAGTTACAAGAGGAGTAGTTTTTTTCACATCTATTTTGTTTTCGCTTGGAGTATTGTTTGGATATTATTTAGTTGCGCCTTTATCGATTAACTTTTTGGGGTCTTATCAGGTGAGTTCTCTTGTTTCAAATACCATAGGATTGAGTTCATTTGTTTCAACAGTTACTACAATTAGTTTTGCAAATGGATTAATTTTCGAACTACCAATGCTGGTATATTTCCTTACAAAGATAGGTTTACTTACTCCAGATTTTATGAGAAAGTACAGGAAACATGCAATTGTACTAACCTTAATTCTATCAGCAATTATTACGCCTCCTGATGTAACAAGTCAAATTTTAGTCTCTTTACCTCTTATTATTTTGTACGAAATCAGTATTAAAATTTCAAAAAAGGTACTTAAAAAACAAAACAAACAATGAAGTTAAGATCTGAAAGTATCATAAAAATTTATGGAGATAAAGAAGTTGTAAAAGGAGTCTCTGTTGAAGTAAATAAAGGAGAGATTGTAGGTTTATTAGGTCCGAATGGAGCTGGTAAAACAACTTCATTTTATATGATTGTTGGTTTGATAAAACCAAATTCGGGCAAAGTATTTTTTGATGGTGATGATATTTCAAACTTACCAATGTATAAAAGAGCTCAGTTGGGTATTGGTTATTTAGCTCAAGAGGCATCTATATTTCGAAAAATGACTGTTGAAGATAATCTGCTTTCTGTTTTAGAAATGACGAATTTAAGTAAATCAGAACAGAAACAAAAATGTGAAGATTTGTTAAATGAATTTGGATTAAAAAAGATACGAAAAAATATTGGAGGACTACTTTCAGGTGGAGAGAGAAGAAGAACAGAAATTGCTAGATGTTTAGCAACTGATCCGAGTTTCATTTTATTAGATGAACCTTTTGCTGGAGTTGACCCTATCGCAGTAGAAGATATTCAGGAGATTGTTTCCAAATTAAAAGAAAAGAATATTGGAATCTTAATTACGGATCACAATGTTCATGAAACATTATCTATCACCGATAGAGCATACCTTTTATATGATGGTGAAATTTTAAAATCTGGAACATCAGAAGAACTTGTTTCTGATGAAATGGTAAGAAAATTATATCTAGGAAGAAATTTCGAGCTTAGGTAAATTACACTTCTTCTAAAGTAAATTCAAAGGATTCCATAATCTGATTTGCAAGTAATTTTGTGCAAGATTCAGTTACTTTTTGGTTTGCAATATCTTTGTTTTCGGCATCAATTTCCAAAGTAATATGTTTCCCAATTCTCACATTTGTTATTTCTGAAAGTCCAACATTCCCCATACTTGCAGTTACTGCTTTTCCTTGTGGGTCTAATAATGCTTTTAATGGCATGATATCTATTTCGGCTCTAAATTTCATTTTATTAGATTATTTAAGATTGATAAAAAGATATACAAAATTACAATAAATGGAATTACTGCAAACTCAAACACGAATAATAATATTACACAACTTATTAAGAATATAATTCTAATGATATTTTCTTTGTTTTTCCAATCTTCTCCTTTTTTTATTTTTAGTGAGAATAAAGGTAGTTTTGCTACTAAAAGTAGAGAAAGAATAACAGATGTTACAATTAAGAATTTACTATCATTAAATTGAATAGTAATATTGTATTTTGAAATGATTGGTAAAGAAGCAATAAATATTGCTGCGGCTGGAGTTGGTAATCCAATAAAAGAAGAAGTTTGTTTGGTATCAAGATTGAATTTTGCTAATCGGATTGCAGAAAAAATAGTGATGATAAATCCAATATAAGCGATATATGAATTCTCGTCAATGTTTGAGAGTTTAATCATTTGAAACATAATCATTCCAGGAGCAACTCCAAAAGTCACCATATCTGCCATGCTATCTAGATGTTTTCCTATTTCTGAACTAACTTTTAATAATCTAGCAGATAAGCCATCAAAGAAATCAAGTATTGCTCCAAAGAAAATAAAGGTTCCAGCAAAGTATAAATTGTTATTTAAAGAAAAAACTATTGCAACTAATCCGCAGAATAAGTTTCCTAGAGTTATAAGGTTTGGAATATTTCTTTTAATTGAGTCCATAAATTTGCAATAATATGCCAATTTTTATGTTATTTTGAAATACAAATATACAACAATGAATTTTAAATTAAAATTACTATTTTTCTTTTTTGTACTCCTTTCTTTTTCAGGAATTTCGCAAAAAAAATACAGTAATGAGTTTTTGCAAATTGGGGCAGGAGCTCGTTCTTTGAGTTTGTCTAAGGCAGTGGTTGCCTCTTCTGCAAACTCATCTTCAATTTATTGGAATCCATCTTCATTAGTTGATTTGACTGAATCCGAAATAGAATTTATGCATGCTTCATATTTTGCAGGAATTGCAAATTTTGATCAGATTTCGTATGCTAAAAAAGTAAATGAAACTGATGCGGTTGGTGTTATGTTATTACGTTTTGGAGTAGATGATATTATGAATACTGCAAACTTAATTGACAATGAAGGAAATGTTGATTATAATAGAATTGAACTTTTTTCAGCTGCTGACTATGCTTTTTTATTCTCTTATGCCAAGAAAGATTTATATAAAGGTTTTGATGTTGGAGGAAATATGAAAATTATATATCGACAGATTGGTAATTTTGCTACTTCATGGGGATTTGGATTTGATATTTCTACCCAAAAAGAATTTGGAAAATGGAAATTTGGAGCTATTAGCCGTGACGCTACTTCTACCTTTAATTCTTGGATGTTTAATATGGAAAATTTTGAGGAAGTGTATTTGCAAACTGGAAATGAACTTCCAGAAAATTCATCCGAGATTACTTTGCCATCAGTACAGACAGGAGTTTCTAGGGAATATAATATAAATGAAAAGTTTTCCGCTCATTCCGAATTAGATTTAGATGTTCATTTTGATGGAGAGAGAAATACTTTGTGGAGTAATTCTAGATTAAGTGTAAATCCTCATTTCGGAACAGAAATCCGATTTAAGGATTTGATTGCTTTTCGTTTTGGACTGGGAGATTTTAGTAGAGAAACTGATTTTCAGAATGAAGAATACATCTCAGTCCAACCAAATATTGGTTTAGGGTTTCATTTTGAAAATATACGAATTGACTATGCACTTACTAATTTAGGAGATCAATCTGCTGGATTATATTCCAATTTATTTTCATTAAGATATACTTTAAATTAATATGAAGAAATTATTATTTCTTTCTATTTTAAGTGGATTATTATTAAGTTTTTCATGGCCAGGAATTGGACTTTTTCCTTTAATATTTGTTGCGTTCATTCCGCTTTTTTTAGTAGAGAAATACTTTTCAGATTATAGAGGAAGAAATTCTTGGAAAGTTTTCGGATATTCTTTCCTTACCTTCTTTATTTTTAATATTACAACTACTTATTGGGTGTGGCATGCGTCAGTTGGAGGATCTATATCTGCTTTTATTATTAATTCTTTGTTGATGAGCTTGGCTTTTATTCTTTTTCATAAAGTAAAAAGAGTATTAGGTAAAAGAAGGGGGTATTTTGCTTTAATTTTCTTTTGGATAAGTATAGAATACCTGCATTTGCATTGGGAGCTTGCTTTTCCTTGGCTCACTTTAGGAAATGTATTTGCTACTATTCCAGAAATAGTTCAATGGTATGAATTTACTGGAGTTTTAGGTGGATCAATATGGGTATTAGTTGTAAATATTATACTTTTTATTTGGTGGGATTCAGAAAAAATAAAGAAGAGACTCATTCTTCCATGTATAATTCTTCTGATTCCAATAATTATATCATTATTGTTAAAAACAGAATTTGATGAGGATAAAACTATAGAAGTAGTAATTGTTCAACCAAATATTGATTCTTATGATGAGAGTTCATTTAATATTGACACTTTTATTGCTTTATCTGAGAGTAAGATAACTGAATCAACAGAATTACTTTTAGCTCCAGAAACAGTTTTGCAGGGCAGAAGAGATGAGAATAATTTAATTAAATATTCTGATATTGATAAATTACTTAAACTTCAAGAAAGATATCCAAAGATTAACATATTGATAGGTGCTACTACAATAAAAAACAATAATGTTTATAACTCAGCTATCTTTATGTCTAAAGATAAAAATCCTATTTTTCATCATAAAACCAAACTTGTTCCTGGAGCAGAGTCAATACCATACCCTGCAATTTTTAATCGTTTTAAGAACTTATTATCTGTTGAACTTGATGGTGCAGTAGGACACTATACTAAAGGAAAAGATATTACAGTATTTAGAAATGAGAAAGTAGATATACTCCCACTTATTTGTTATGAAAGTGTTTTTGGAGATGTAATTACAGGCAAGAAATCAAACATTATTGCTATTATTACAAATGATGGTTGGTGGAGAAATACAGCAGGACATAAGCAACATTTTCAATATGCCAGATTAAGAGCAATTGAACAAAGAAAGTCTGTTGTTCGTTCTGCTAATACAGGAATTTCTGGGATAATCCATCCAAACGGAAAGGTTATTGAAAAAACAAATTGGGAGGAGGAGATTGCAATAAATGTTAAAGTGCCTTTAAATGATAAAGTAACGTTTTACAATAGATATGGAGATTATATTGGTCGAATTTTTTCTTTTATTGCAGTTTTATTACTTCTTTCTTCTTTTGTAAAAAAGAGGATAAAAAAAATACCAACTTCTTAAAAGTTGGCATTTTAGATTTCTTTATATAACTTTATTCAGATTATCCTGCATCATCTACATCTACATCATCTACATCATCTACATCATCTACATCCTCTAAATCTACATCATCTCCATCTGCATCATCTACATCTCCATCAGCAATATTTGCATGAGGACATTCTTTTTTTGTTTCATAACTCTTACATTTTGTTGCTCCAGATTTTTCGCATTTTGAATAGTCGCATTCTTTTGTGTCAGACTTGTCGCATTTCTTTTCGCAACAATCTCCACAAAATTGCCATCCTAAAAACAAGATAATTAAGATAGCGCTAACAGCATTTAGTACATTTTTCATAATTTTAGTTTAATAGTTAGTTATGGCTAATATATATAAATTATTTTATTTCAATATTTTTGGAATAGTACATACTGGAATTTCTCTCATTTTATGTTGGTTCTTTCTGTTTAATTCCATATAAATTTTTAATACTTCTTTCTCCCTTTTATTTAATTCAGATTCCTCTCCATTAAAGTTCATAGCCCATTCTAATTCAGGGTAATTTGCTCCAATTTGTTCTTCATCTGTTTTCTCATCTCCCCACAAACCATCTGTTGGTGGTGCAATCAAGATATCATTATTTACACCAAGTTCTTTGGATAGTTGATAAACTTCTGTTTTCAGAAGATCAGCAATTGGACTTATGTCTACACCACCATCACCATATTTTGTAAAAAAACCAATTCCAAAATCTTCCACTTTATTTCCAGTTCCAACTACAAGATAATTATTCATCTGAGCGTAATAGTAAAGTGCTGTCATCCTAAATCTTGCTCTTACATTCACTAAGGATAAATCATTATTTTTTGTATGAGATTTAGGTAAATTTTCAACGAAAGAATCGAATACATTTGTTAGTTCAATTTCAGAATCTGTAACATTTTCAAATTTTTTCTTTAACCATTTTATATGATTTCTTCCTCTTTCAACTTGTTTTTTATTCTGATGAATAGGCATTTCAATACAAAGGGTAGGTAATTTAGTTTTTGCTGCTAATATAGATGTAAGTGCTGAGTCGACACCTCCAGATATACCAACAACAAATCCATCTGCTCCCGACTTCTTCTGATATTCGGAAATCCAATTTACAATATATTGTATTACTTCTTGTTCTTTCATTTTATAATTTACAAATTTATACATTTGCACTAATGAAATTCATAAAAATACTATTAATCTTTTTTGTTCTTAATTCTTGTGTAAAACAAGAGAAAGTAGAGGTGGATATTCCTATTTATAGGTTTGATAAGAATTTTTCTAAAATTAATGATGAAAATTATGACAAGCAACTTAATCAGATTGAGTCTAAATTCCCAGGATTGACAGATTATTATCTGAATAACCATATTGCAATGATAAATAGTAACGACTCTATAAAAAGAAAGAATATTTTATCGTTTACCTCCTTCTCTGGAGTTGTTTTACTTCAAAATAAAATTGATAATTATTTTACTAATACAAAAGAGATCTCAAATAAGATAAATGAATCTTTTGGAATTTATAAATATCATTTTCCGGAAAACAAAATACCTGAAAATATCATTTTCATTAATGCATTTAATTCTTTCGGGATAGATTCATATAACAATAATCTAATCATTGGCTTAGATTTTTATTTGGGGAAAGACAATCCAATGTTTAATACTGTTTATGATTATTTAAAAACTCGTTATGATGAAAAATTCATGATTGCTGATGCAGTGGAATATTGGATTTCAAGTGAATTTATAGAGACTCAAGACAGTAAAACTTTTCTAGAAGAGTTAATTCTTAAAGGAAAAATAATGTATATAATGAATGAGTTTCTTCCAGAAGAAGCAGATAATATAATTTTGAGGTTTGCTGAAAAAGATTTGAAATGGTGTAAAACCCATGAACAGAATATTTGGAATGAAATTCTTAAGATGGATATATTATATGAATTAGATGAATCTAATTACATTTCATTTTTCAATGATTCTCCTTTTACAAAGGGCATGCCAAAAGAATCTCCTGGGAGATTAGGATATTGGGTTGGATATCAGATTGTAAATCAGTACATGAAGAATGAGGGTGTTAGTTTATTAGATTTAATGAAAAATACTAATTCTCAAGAGATATTATTAAAATCAAAATATAAACCATAATGAATAAATCAAAATTAACTTTCGATTTAGAACTTGACGACAACAATGTTCCAAAAAAAATTATAATGAATTCCTCAGATAATCAGGCTGAGGATGTTTTATTAAAGTCATTAATGATTGCTGCTTGGGATCAAAAAACAAAAGAAACTTTAATAGTGCCATTATGGACAAAAGACATGATGGTGAATGAAATGTTTATTATGTATCATCAAACATTAATGTCTATGGCAAACACTTTATCAAAATCAACAGGTCAAGATAAACTTGCAGGAGCTTTAAGAGATTATTGTAAATTTTTTGCTGAGGAGACTACAATTATTGCATCAAAGTAGCACTGAACTCTTCATTATATTCTTCAATAAATTTCAAGATTTCAGATATTCCATTTTGATTTTCTGAAGATGTGATAAACATGTCAGGAAGATATTCCCATTGTTTTAACATTTCAGTTTTATAGAGTTTTATGTTTTTACTTATTTGTGTCTGAGATATTTTATCAGATTTTGTAAATACCATTACAAAAGGTATTTTTTCTTGTCCCATTTTCCCCATAAACTCTAAGTCTATAGATTGAGGGTTATGTCTAATATCTAACAAAACAAATAGGCAAATAAGATTTTTTCTATTTAAAAGATATTTATTAATCATCTCTTTAAACATCTTCCTATTAGTTTTAGATGTAGACGCATATCCGTATCCTGGCAAATCCACCAAGAACCAACTATCATTTATTTTAAAATGATTTATAAGTTGTGTTTTCCCAGGTTTCCCAGAAGTTTTGGCCAGATTTTTTCTGTTAACTAATGCGTTTATTAAAGAAGATTTCCCAACATTTGATCTTCCAATAAAAGCATATTCAGGATGTGTCTCCTTTGGGCAGAGCTTATAGTCCGTATTGCTTATTACAAATTCGGCACTTTTAATCTTCATGAGAAAATATTAGATATTATGATCTTTTAACCATTGCAGAACAATCTCACTAAATGGTTTTGGGTGTTCCCACATTGCAGCATGGCCACATTTCTTTATCCAATTTAGTTCTGAATTAGGAAGTAATTTGTGAAATTCTTCAGCAACATGAGGAGGAGTTACTTTATCGTTTGCTCCCCAAATTAAACAAGTTTGTTGTTTTAAATTTGGAATATCATTTGCCATATTATGTCTGATAGCAGACTTAGCATATCCTAATAGTTTTAATACAGAAATTCGATTATTTGCAATTTCAAATATTCGATCAACTAATTCATCAGTTGCTACTTTAGGGTCATAAAAAACCTCTTCTGCTTTAGTCCTGATATAATTTTTATCTCCTCTTCTTGGAAAAGATGATCC
>ERZ1046740.1546-NODE-1546-length-16045-cov-11.518074_pt1 | contig 16045 bp, 5 predicted proteins | sample MGYA00383093_ERZ1046740 | MGnify/ENA primary metagenome ERZ1046740 (study PRJEB29581, sample SAMEA5548363) | metagenome | biome: marine; feature: coastal; material: water | depth 25 m | study: Short-term variability in the microbial, nano- and picoplankton... | reverse complement strand
ATGAAAGCACAATTTAACATAAGTCCGACACCTGCTAGTAGACCTAGAGTTACTAGATGGACCACTTACTATGGTAAGAAGTACACTAAATTTAAAGAGGAAATGGCAGCTATTACTGAGGTTATTAAGTTAGAAAAGCTCATGAAAGGCAACATATATGCTGAAATTTGCTTTAATGTCCAAATCCCCAAGTCTTGGTCGAAAAAGAAAAAAGAAGCTAAAAATGGGGCATATTGCGACAATAATGCTGACATTGACAACTATTGCAAGGCTATATTGGACTCTTTAAACGGTATTTACTATGAAGATGATAGGCAGATAGTAATGTTGAAGGCTACAATGTTCTGGGCTATTGAGCCTAGTATTGAATGTAATTTTACAGAATTAAAGAATAAACAGAGGCTATCACCAACACCACCAATGAGTCCTTTTATGGAAACTGATCAAGAGTACTATAAACGAGTCGCACAATTAAATGGAGCAATCTAAATGTATCAAGCAAAAAAAGAAAGACAGAAAAGACCTAGTCCAAGACCAAGGAGAAAGTACTAAATGACTTTAACTAAAGAGCAGCTTTGTGAAATCTTAGCTTTAGATTATGCAGATAGAGCAAGTAAAAGAGGTGCTCATTATGAAGATTCTTATAATCATTATTTAAAGAGATGTCATACTCGTAAATTAGATGACCTTATAAAACAATATAAAGTTCAAGGTCTTAAGTAAAAAGATGTACAATAAACTTAGAAACTAAGTCTCCCTGAAAGTGTATTTCGGATTTAGTTAGGCTTTTCTAAGTTTTTAGTGGATTTCGGCTTAGGTTTCACCTAGCTATCTTTATTGAACGGTACCAGCTACTATCGAATACACATGTAGCTATTTAAACGTTAGGGCACATCAATTTTATAATAGTAATGCATTTAGTGTTGTTATTGCTATCAAGGTGTAGAATTAACTATAACCTTTGTGTCCTAACCTTTGAATGCCGAGTAACTTTTGGCAGTTTTACTACTCCACAACTTTAAAACTGTCACCAAACGGAGACGCTAGTCCTAGAGGCTAGCAAGGCTACAGCCTGAGTAAGCTAAATAGTCTATATAAAAAGTGCTTATACCTTATTTTCTAGCGGTGCTCCGCACCGTATTTAACCAATTTATAGAGGGTTTTGTTACTACCTCTATAGATTTTTATTCACAGTAACTAAAGGAGATTTGTATTATGGGCAAATTTAGTATGCACGATGATATAAAAATGAAAGAAACTTCCCTAGGTGGAGGCTCATTCCTATGGGACTCTGGCGTATATAAAACAATAGTAGATATGGCATACTTTGACCAATCAAAAGGCGGAGCTCATTCTTTGAATGTAACTTTGTTAAATGAAGATGGTAAAAAGTTAAAGCAGACTATTTGGTTTACTAATCGTAAGGAAGAAGTTCATTATGTTAATCAAAAAGGTGAAAAAGACTATTTACCAGGCTATACATTAGCTAATAACCTATCTTTAATAATCACAGGTTCTGATGTCAATGAGGCATTTGATGCTAGTGAGAAGAAGATGGTTAACGTCTACGACTTTAATGAAAAGAAAGAAAAACCTACAGAGAAGAGCGTTGCTACTTCTTTACTAGGTAAGCAAATTAAAGTTGCAATCCTTAAACAAACAGTTAACAAGCGTGTTAACGATGGCACTGGTACGTATGTAGATTCTGCCGAAACTAGAGATGAAAATCAAATCAGAGAGTTTTATTTCCCTGATTCAGATTTAACTGTAGTTGAGAAATCTAAAGATGCCAAAGAGGCATTAATGATGCCTAAATGGGCAGAACGTAATACTGGTAAGACTCTTAATAGAGTTAAAGCAGTTACAGGTGCTACAGCTACAGCTGCTAAACCAGCTGGTAAAAAGCTATTTAACTAAGGAGTACTATGATTATTAAATTAAACAACAAAGATATTCATGGTGCTATTAGGGGACTTTTACAAGATCAAAATATCATTGACAGTTATACTGACATTGAAACTACTATTACAGTAGGTAGAGGAAAAAATGCTGGTGTATCAGCAGAAGTAACTATTTTAGATAAAAGTACTGACAGTGCTATTACTAAAGAAGATACAATACCACCAGCTAATACTCTATTTGATAATGATGAAGTTGATGAAACAACTTAAAATAATACTTGCTACTATAGGGTTTTCTATACTTGTAGTAGCATTATTAGGTGTAAGCATAATTGCTATACCTGTTCTTGCTGTTATTTTTGTTGTATTTATGACCTACTTAGTAGTACGAGTTCTTAGTGAAGATGTAGATGTAAAAGAGGATTAACCAAAACCTTCACCAGCTAGTATTTCTAAACCAGGTGGTATAACTACTTCTTCAAATATTTTCTCAAATCCACCTAATGTAGGCATAAAATTACCTGTTAATAGATTGGAATCTAAAATAGTTTCAATATCCATTCCTAAAAGTCCTTGTGTTGCAAAGAGTAAACCTACATTTAATGGTTTTTCTTTAATTAAGTTAAGACCTGCACGTTGAATACGTAACCAGTACTTAACAAATAGTATTGCACCCATGTCATTACCATAACCTACAAATCTATTTAAAGGTTGGTCATAGTTTACAAAAGTTTCTACCATAGTCTTCCAAGCTTGGTCTTTATTAATACCTTTAACTTCTACTTGATGTTTATATAAAGCATATCGTGCAATAAAGTCACTCATTTGTAAAAAATGCATTGAAGCTTTAAATATAGCTGTATGCTCACCTAAATAAGCATGATTTGCTACATCAAACACTTTTCCAGTTACTAATTTATTTCCTTTTGCTTTAATCCTATTAAATACTTTATTTCTATATGTAAATTCATTTTGGTTAATATCTTCAGTGATTGACGTAAATAAACCTGCATCTACAAAACCTGATACAGGATTTCTATTTATTTTTTTAACCAAAATTTCTCTCTTCTTTTGAGTTTTTGCATCATTTTCTAATGCAGGATTACTCAAAATCTCAATATCTAATAACTTAAGCGTTTTAGAATCATGCTTATATTTATTCAGTTCAACAATACCTTCTCTCCATTTTTTAATCAGATACATAGGATCACCTGTATATAAAAATGAAGTTACGAAGTTACTCGCAAAGTTAACAGCTGGAACAATAGGAATTTTAATTACAATGTTAACAACTGCTAATCTCACCATTTCTTGAATTAACTTTTCAGTTACTTTAACGTATCTTTTAGTTTTAGGTTTATTATTAAAAAAGCTTATATTAGATACAGATGGATTCACGTAACCAAATACTGTGTCTAAGTAACCCCTTTCTACCCAAAACTCTTCTTTTCTTGTTTCTTTATTGATTGTTACAAATCTAGATATTTGGTATTTAGCTTGTTTAGGTAATGGTTGATAATATTCTTTTTGGAATTTTTCATCTAAAATATTTATAAATTTGCTAGGATTCTTTTTATAATTCTTTTTGCCATATTGATAAAGTAACTTTATTGCTTCGTTATTAATTTGTTCTGATTTAATTTTGTCTTGCAATTGACTAAACATAGTTGGTAATACTTCATCAAAAGATAACTCTTGATGTAAGTGTTTTTCAGCCATAGCATGAGTCATAGTAATTCTATAATCAACAATCTCAAATTTTTCATTAATAACAGGTATTGCTGTATATTTTGGTGAGAGCAAGCCTTTGGCTTCTCTTTTTGTTTGTGCGTTTTCGAATTTGTTCAAATTATCCATAATAGCATTAGCAGTACTCTGATTTCTGCTAAAAATTTCTTTAAGAGAAGTACCCTTAAATTGTTTTGATGTCATTGAAACAATACCTTTGGTTCGAGTTAACTCTGGATTATTTTTTATAACCCATAAATTCATAGGTTTTGTACCTATGCCATCAATTTTTGAAATAAACACATACTTTCTTCTTCGCATTTCTTCATTAGTTGCTTCATCATCAGGTTCAACTACTAATGATACATCTGGGTCAGTAATTGAAGAAATATAACCTTTGGTCATTAAGGTTGGATTATTATTAAATCCTTCTTTTAACGATTCTTTCTTAAAAGATACATGTAAATTTATAAGACCGTGTATGCCGTTATGTGTTGGGTCTGCTGCAAATTCACGTTTTATAACATTTGTTACTTCAGTTTTAGCATTACTGAGATTTTTATTTCGTAGTGCTAATAAACTAATATAGATATCTAAATCACGTATTTCATCATCTTTTTTGTTTTTAGGATATGCTCTATTACTTTTCTTTCCTCTAGCATAGATAGCCGTAGCATTTAACATTTGATTGTAACTATTGTTTTTACCTGTCATCATGATTTTAGCTAACTGGCTAGTTTGCAATCTATAATGTTGATTTTTATTAATCTTTAATTTTTTACGATAGTCTAGTACAAGTTTATCTAAAGCCGTTTCGTCTTGTATTAATTCCATCACTTGTTCTGTAGTAAATTCACCACTTTCTACTAATACAGATAAATCTGTTTTCAAAAATACTTTTGTTAAACTTTCTTTTTCAGGATTTGTTAAAGAGTCATAGTCTTTAAAAACTTTTTGTAAAGCTTCTTTTGTTAATTCTTTATACTGTCTACGATTTGAATCAACTTCATTATGTGATTTATATAGTAGTTTAATAAAATCTTGGTCAACTCCTCCGAATAAATCTGCTTTAAGGGAACTCATGTTCTTTAAAGTATTGGGTTTAAAATTACGGAAAATAACATTTAACTTTTCTTGAACTTTTGGATGATTATCAACAAAGTCTTTGTATGATGATCCAAAATATGCTATTAATTTACTGTCATATAGTACATCAGCAAGAAATCCTTTTATTTTGCCATCTTTAGTTATTTTATCTACAGCTGCAATATAAGCATCACTACCTTTCTTAATTACACCTGAAGCGACATCTGCAGCAAATTGTCTAACAATAGCGTTACCTTTATCCATTACGCCATTAATTTTATCTATCTTAAGTGCTCTAGCTAATTCATCACGCTTAGATTGATTAACAGCAACAATGTCTTTTGTTAATTCAAATATTTCTTGTTCTAAGTTTGCTGGTTTTGTTTTACCCCTTAAAACACCACTTATTCTTTCAATAATTTCTGTAAAGAAATGTAAAATCTTTTCAACAACACTATCACTTTCTTCTTTACTCCATAAAGGTACTGCTTTTGAATCCATTGTATTTAACTTTTCAACCATAAACTTATTAGTTAAAGAGTAAGCTAGGAATTCATCTAATACAGCATCTGCTGGAACTTTATCACCAAATAGATAGTTGTATTGTGCTTTAGCAGCTGCAATTTCTGATGCTTCATCAGTTAGAGTTATAATCTTACCGTTAGCATCTTTGCGTAAGAATAACTCATAAGGGTTTGCTTCTTTTTCTATTTCAGCTTTAACTTCATTACGTATGCGTTCAAGTTTTTGTCTTAATCTTGAATCTTTAGTTAATGCAAACCTTGTTAGTATATGTAGCAACTCATGCACATAAACCTCTTGTGCAGTTTGCTCTGAATAAGATTCTGGTTTAAATTTGTTAAAGTTTACATCTACAGATGTTTCACCAATATTAGCTTCGCCATGAGCTTTAACAGAGCTGGCATTTAACGTTACAGTTGTGTCATCTAATAGAATCCCTGCTTTAGCTATAATCTCTGTTAAAACACGCTTTAAGTGTCCTTCTTGTACGTTTTGATCACCTTTATTAAGATAAGCATCTACACTACTTAATCCAAGTCTATCAAAGATTGCTGTTAAGTTCTCTCTTAATGAATTTGTTGAATAAACATCTCTTTCTAGTTCTGCATCAACAATATCATCAATAGAGTCAAGAACATCAAATGATAGTGGTGTATCTATATCTGGATCAAGTATTTGTTTTATATGTTTATCTAACGCTTTTAATTTTTTTTGTAAAAGAGTTTGCTTATTTTTTCCTTCTGTAGTAAGTCCAAAAGTGATAGATTCTCCATTAAGTGCGGTAAGTTCTTCAATAAGCTTAGTTCGTTCTACTATTGCTAAGTCATACAACATTCTATCTACTTCATCAAGCTTTTCTATTTCAATATTAGATTTATCCAAATTTTCAATGATAGTTTGTAATTCAGATAAAAACTCAAACATTGCTAGAGATTCAGGGTCTGGTCCATCTTCTGCCATACCAGTGTTAACAGTATTTAGTGTTTTAGTAAGCTTCTTAGGATTGTTTACAAAATCTAGAATTTCTTCATTAGTATAGTTTTCTATTAAGTTTTGTGAATCTAAAAAGAATTGCTCTGCAAAATTTAAATTAGAATAAAAACTTTCCCATGCACTAGATTCAGGTTTAACTTTTTCTTTTGCTATACGTTCATCTTTTTTAGCATCAGCCATAATATCAGCAACTTGTATTTCAGGTATCTTATCTGTGTTATCAAACAAATCACCTTGGCTTCTTTGGTCGTCTTCTTTTAATGCTTCAATACCTTCTATTGAAATACTAAGAGCTTCCCCTAATAATGTGTTTAATTCTGAATCTTTTAAATTTAATAGATTGCGTATAGATTCAACAAGTTTACTCCAAATTGATTTATTTTTAACTTGTTGACGTTTTAAATAACTTTGTACATCAGGGTCAGTTAAAGTTTGAGTTAAAAATTCGGCTAATGCTTCTGAATCTCGTAAACCTTCAGGATTTCCAAATCCTTTAGCCATACGTTTACGAGCATTTATTTGTGATGTCTCCCACTTTTCTATTCCACCATATAATAAATACTTTATACCAAGTTCTTCATTTTTAGAAATCTTTTTTCTGTTACCTTTATCTTTATCATATACTTTTTTAATATCTTCACGAATTTTCCACATTTGTTTAACAGCATTATTTTGTCTTATAGTTCTATTTTTAGACTTTGTTTTTAGAATTCTTTGACTTGCTGCATGTATAAGTTCATGTAATAAAACAGTTGTACCTGCACCAGGGTATATTAAAATTACATTTTCTCTATTTATTCTAGGCCTAATACCATCTTCTCTAGAATAAGATCTTTCTTCTCCTGTTAATGGATCTCTTTTACTACTTCTTCCATATTTATCAAAATCACTACTTACTACAGTTGTATCATCTAATAAAGGTATTAATAATTTAGCTATCTTTCTTATATAAGGTGATACATCTTTATGTTCAGATAATTTAATAGCTGCATCTTGTGCACCTTTAAATCCATCGATAGTTTCTTGCTTAATTCTATTACCTTGAAGACCTGTAGCTTTCTTTTTCTTTGTTTTAGCTTTAACTTTAGTTTTAGGTATAACTTTAGGTGTAAGCTCAGGATTTAATATAGATTCAGGTAAATACATTTGAGAAGATAACCAAGACCTTGCTACAAGGTCATTTAGTTTATCTCTTGTTAAAGCTTCAAGCTTTTTAATACTTAAATTATCTGCATTACCAAATCCATTTTCTTTTTTGGGTGCAAGTAAGGCTATAAGATTATCTTTTCTTGATTGAATTCTATTTACTAAAGTTTCATGTAAACCTTCAATACTTAATTCAGATTGTTCGTCTTCTAACTTAGTCTGTCTTTCTCTTAATTTACTTACTTGATTTATATATGCAGTAAGTATGTTTGTTTGTTTAATTGTAGGTTTTTTCTTATTTTTTAGCTTTTCAATTCTTAGTTCTTTATCATTTAATTTTTCTTCTATTTCTAAAAGTTCAGCAACAATTTGCTTACCTCTATAAGAATTAATCTTAAGGTCATCACTAATCTCATTTAGATTTATACCAAATTCTTTAGCATTTACTAATAGTTTGTCATACTGCTCTAATGCATTTTCAAGCATTACATGATTAAGATTTCTATATAAGAAACCTGCGTTATATAGTCCAGCATTTTTAAGTGCATCTTTAATTGGTGATATTACTGCATCATATATTGGTAATGCTTTTGTTACATCTTTTTGGTCTAATAAATCACCTAAAACTACAGAATCCATATTTTGGATCATGTTAATTACAGCAGATACTCCAGGGGTTGCAAAATCACTAGTAGCACTATTTGCACCAATTCTTACTTCATTTTCATCTCTTAGCCATTCCCACTTCTTAGAAGTTTTGTTATATATCGCATTTTTAAATGGTTTAGTTCTTATTACAACTCTTCCTGCAACAGCATCTACTTGTTTAATTAATTGAATTAATTCTTGCTCATTAGCAGGGTCATTCCACGGGCTATTCATTCTAGGCATAAGCTTATCAGCAAGCTGGGCTGCTATATGCATCCTAATAGCTGTATTTGTAAGCTTACCACTTGGAAATTCAGCCGTCTGTTTTTCAAACTCACTATAAAAAATAAAAAATTCAGCTTCTATTATTTTTGTAAGAATTTCTCTTGATTCTTTAATGGGTGATAGTAAGGTATCTAAAGCATTACGAAATATTTTAGTTTCCTTATCAGCATAAATAGATTGAAAATATTTTGTTATTTTGTCTTGTCTTTGTTTACTAAAAGTAAAATCATATAATTCATTTTTTACAAGTTTACCTGCAAGATCAACTTTAATTTTTATGCTTTGACTTAAACGTTCTTGAATCTCTATAATTGCATCTACTGCAGCATCACGTTCTGCTTTAGTAGTTGCTTTGTTATATGCTGTTTGATGTTTAGCTAAAGTATCATATAAATCAGGAATAATTTTTCCTATTACATTATTAATAACTTTTTCTACACCTGCTCCGTAATTACTAATCATTACTGGATTTTTAGCTAAATCTCTAGCAAATTTAGTTAGACTTCCATCATCTTCAAGTAAGCTACCATGTAATACTTCTACAGCAGCTCTTTCATCATCTGACAATTCCTGTATATCTTCTACAATTTTTCTAGAAAAAGCTTGATAAACATCATCTTTTCCACTTGCAATAAATTTCTCGTAAGTGTTAATAGCATCTTCTTGATCAACAAATACTCCTACTCTTTCTAAAGCTTCTTTAAGTTCTTCTGGAGTACCATCTAAGAATTGTAATAAACCGATTGCATAACCGTTGGTTATGCCATCGGTTTCAATACCAATAGTAGTAGTAAAAGTTTCCGTTTCACTATAATTTTTTAAAGCATTAAGAGCTTCTAAAATATGGGTACTTGCACCATCTACAAGACTAACTTCTTTACCATTTCGTATGACAGTTACATTTAATACTTCATTTAAAGCATTCTGAAATGTTTCAGGTGTAGCATTTATAGCTTCTCGTACTGCTATATTTCCATAAATTTGTTCAAATACGTTAACACCTTCTTCTAATGTTTTAATGTTATATCCAAATGCTTGTACTACAGCTAATTTAAATATTGCTTTATCAGAGTCTGTTGTTACTGTAGATTCAGAGCCTACTGGATTAAACAATGCTCTCATTATCTTGCTACGTTGTGGATTGATAGTATTACTATTAATACGTAGTCTATGTTGTGTTTGAGCCTTATATCTAAAGTAAAAGCCTTTTAAACCTTTAGTATCTTTATTTTGATAGTAATCTATGATGTATTCAATATCTTTTAGTTTTTCATTATTTGCAGCCTCTATTGCATCTCTATTTTCAGAATGTTGTTCATCAAGATTTTTATAACCTATTAACTGTTTTAGGACATCATTAATAACTATTTGACCTTCATCATCTCTAACTAACTTTCCATCTTTATCAAAGTTCATTAGACTATTAAATAAATCTAATTCATTTTCTTTACCTATCCACTTTACATTTTGTAATTTGCGTATAAGATTTATAATTTTTTTACCAAGAACAAAGAAACTATTATCAGTTTTTTCTTGTACATTTTTTGGAGGTACAAATGATATGTCGCTTAAATCACTTTGAGTACCTTTGATTTTTTCAAGATTTTCAACATTATCTGCAAAAATCTTTAATAAGTCAGAATCATTAATTTCAATGGTATTCCACTCTATAAATTGTTCTACACCAGTTTCTTCGGCTTTCTTTTGAAGTTCATTTAAAAAACCCATTTCTGGATTATCAAAAAGACTTACAGCATAGCTTCCACGTCTTAATCTAAATAAACCACTATCTTTTTTATTTCTTCCTGTTTTAGTTTTTTGAGGATTAACTAACCTGGCAGTTTGCATTGCTAATAAACCTAAAGATATTGCAGCAGTGTTTCTAAAACCAGAATCCCTGATTATTACACCTCTAAAGGATGATTCTTCTGTTATTTTTGTTATGTTCTTTAAAAACTCTTTTTCAGAATCTTTTTCTATTTGTAAATTTAGTATATCAAGCATTTCAAGACCAATGTCTTTACCTACATTTTTAGTAAAGATACCCGCATTACCCCAAGCACCAATTTCTTCTTTACCTAATCTATCAGCTTGTTTACCATCACCATAGAGTAAATCTGCTATTTCAAATAAAGGTCTAAATTTACTTTTGCCTACATTTACTGCAGCATAATGCATTGTACTAAGCATCATAGCAAATATAACTTCATCAGGCATATTGCCATCTTTATCTAAAAAGAGTTTAAAAGCTTCTTTTGCGTATAATCCTTCTGTACTATCTCGCTTATCATCAAAACCTACATTAACTTTTTCAAAAGCAGTTTTAAATTCATCAAATTGATTTAATAAAGCTCTTATATATTCAAAGTCTTTTCCTCTAATTTTCTTACCATCTTTGTTAGTTGTTGAATATTCTAATCCAACTTTCTTTAATAACTCAAGAATAGACCTTCTATTTAGATTTTTATTTTCATTTATAGAAAAGAAAGAATCACGTTCAATATCTCTAATTCTAAATAAATCAGTAACACGAAGTACTGTATCTCTTAATTTTGCAAAAGTATTACCAAACTTTGTTAAGAAATGATTGCCTGCTTTCTCTTTAAATTCATTTTTTAAAAGATTATCTAATTCTGCTTGATGCAATTTAATTTTTAATTCAAGAGCATCTATTTCATCCTGAATTTCTACTCTATTAAAAGGTTCTCCTCTAGCACCTGTTCTACCACTACCTTTTATTATTTCTACGAGTGCCTTTTTATCAGCAATTAATTTATCTATTAATTTTTGATGACGGTCTTGATAAGCTTTTAATCTTTTATTACGTTTAGCTCTAACTTTTTTATCTTTAGGTTTTGTTATATCCTCTGTTGAAGTGTCTTCATCAATTAATTCATCTTCTGATAAGATAATTTCTTCAACTTCAGCAGCAGTAGTTTTTTTAACTTTAGGTTTAGTTACAGGTTTCTTTATATTATCAAGATTTCCTGTATTTCCCTGATTTTTAGCAATAAGTGCATCTATCTTTTTTTGATTTGCAATAATCTTAGCATTAAGCTTTTGAGTTTTAACTTTACTATCTACATTATCTAGAATATTAGCAATTACTACTTTTATATTTTTAGCGTATTGTATTTCTAATTCTAATAATGATATTAATTGATCACTTTTTTCATTGATATACCAATAATCATTAAAATTAAATCCTTCAGGTAATTGTTTCTGGTTGCTATAGACTTCATAAGTATTCTTATTAACATAAGCAGCATAATTACCTTTACGTTTTTTGAACATTGCTTGAGCTTTTTTCCAAGCTTTAAGCTTAAGAACTAATCCTAATACAAAATCATCATATTGACTTTCAGTAAATTCATCATTCTTAGCATCTTCTAAGTAAGTTTCAATACCTTTAAATTTATCTTCAGTACCAGTACCTTTAATAATTTCGTTATGTACATCCTGTAAACTCTTTTTAGCATTTTTTAGTTTTGTCTTTATCTTATTAAAGCTATCTTTAACTTTATTACGGATAGTAGCTTGTTCTTTCTGTTCCTTATTTAAACTACCTAGAATGCTTTCATCAACACCTTCGTTAAGAATATCAATATCAAGTGAGTTTAGTGTTTCATCTACATTTGTTTCTTGAGGTTTAACTTTTTGTTTAGCTGCTTCTTTTTTAGTTCTTTCTTTAATTTTGGCTATTATTTCTCTAGTTTTATTTTGATCTGCTTCAATTTGTGCTTGGAGCTTTAGCCACTTTTCAAATTCAGCTTTATTTTTAAAATCTTGCTCAGTTCCACGTTTACCTGTGTTTTCTAAAATATAAGGTATAGAAGATGAAATACTTACTGATATTTTTGTAGTACCACTTTCATATGAATCTTGTTCTTTATGTACAATTAATACACCAGCACTTATTGATTGTATCCATTTTTCAAATTTCCACATAAATTTTGGAAGAACAAACTCATCTGGATTACTATAATCTATTTCTTCATCTACTTGTTCATCAGGTTTAGTTTTAGGCTTTTTAGGCTTAGGTTTAGGCTTACTTGATTCTTCTGTCTCAAATACTGCTAGAATGTCTTCTTTAAATTGTTGAGCAGTAGCAATTAGTAAATCAAGTTCTTTTAGCGCAGCTGGATCATTAGTATTTTCTCTGTCTGCTATTAAAGAAGTTATTATTGCGTTAATCTTTTCATATTCATCTATTAATGTTGCTTTCTTATCTTCAAGGTCTTCTTGTGATAATTCATCTTTTGTTGCTATATAGTCGTTATAAACTTTTCTAGCTGAACTGAAAACTTTAGTAAGTTCTTTATTAGTTTTAGTTTTAACTCTTTTATTTTTAAACGTAAAGCTATTTAAAGCTGTTTCAATCTTCTTAATATCAGCTTTAGGCATTGCTATACGTTGACCTGTACTATCTTTAGAAAGATTGTCTATCTGTATTCCTAATTGATTACGAGTACGTTCTAATCTTTTACGTTGTCTTTCTGAAATATTAGGGTCTTTTAATTTAGCATTAATTTTTTTAATCTTATTAATAGATTCGGTAATAGTCTTCCTAAGAACTTTAACACCGACTTTGCTAACACGTCTTGCTTTACTATCAATTTTTGCTTGTTTATTGGCTGCTACTTGCTCAGCTTTAGCAATTTGTTTAGCTTGTTCTGCTTCATAACGTTCTGTTCTTTGAGGAAACTTTTTCTTTAATCTTTCAAAACGAGAATTTATTTTAGCAAGTTGTCTTTGAAGATTACTTTGAATAACCTGACTTTTTACTCCAGCTTCTGTTCCTGCTGATCCAGTATTAAGTTGTTCTAAGGCTGTATTTATAGTTTCTTTGGCTTTTAATACTTCTGCATTACGTTCCCCCTTAGGTAATGCTTTTTGTTCAATTTCAAGCTGATTTAGAGCATCTGAGAGAAATAAAGCTTTTTGTAGATTAGTACTTGTGTTATACGTATCATCTAAATCAATTCCTAATGTTTCAGCTTGAGCTTCAATATCTTTAACTCTATTAGTTAATATTTTTTCAGTTTCTACATTACCTGTACCTTGTGCAGCTTCATCTCTAGCTTCATTAGCTTCCTGACGTACTTCTTGAAGATTTCTTTGTAATGCAGCTTTATCACCACCAATTCTATTATTAAGTTCATTAACTGTAGATATAGTGCCACTAAAGGTTGCACCAGGGACTAAACCTGCTACTATTGAGTTCAGCAAGCCTAATTTAAATTCTTCACTTTTATAATCAGGTAAATGACCTTCTTTAATTAAATCTTGCGTTACTTCTTCTACAATAAATTGCATTCCTTCAGTACTACCCTCTGTTAAACCTCCAGATAGTAGTTCTTTACCTATATTTTTAAGATTTTGTCCTGCACTATTTTTGAGTAATGAAGACTTAAGAGTCTTAGATCCTGCTTTACCCATTCCTAACTTACGCATTAGTTTAAGAGGATAGAAAGCTTCCAGGGCTCCTGCTATAGTACCACCTGCTAGAGACCCTAATTGTGCTTTCCAATCTCTTTTACCTGCTTCAGCAACGTCACCATAAATACTACCTGTTTCCATACCCATAGCAGAACCATAGGCTCCAATAGCTCTACCTTTATTAGCAGCTTTATTAATAATTTTTTGTGCACCTTTACTTAATACTCTATCAGCAGCGAATTTCTTTATGCCATGTTTAGCTGCACTCTTGGCTACTAAACCTACAATACCTCCTGTACCTATCATTAAAGCAATAGATGGCATAGCTTCACCAATTAGTGCACCTAATTTAGATAGTACTTGTGTAGGATTAGACCAATCTATATCCTCAATTCCTGGTAAATGAGTTCCATTTTTTTGAGCTTCTTCTATATTACGTAAATATTGATCTAAGAACCAATTTCCTAATTTTTCACTTCCTGAAAAATCAGCAATTAATGCAGCAAATCCATAACCAGTAGCTTGTAAGTTATCTATACCACTACTAATTCCTTTACCCATACTATCCCAAAAGCCTTCACCTAGACTTTCAGTGTATGAACGTTGAGCATCAAATAATCCAATAACACCATCTCTGTAAGTTTCTTGATTGTACTTACTATAAAACATTGCATTATTTTCAGGTGTATTCATTACTTCATTAATGATGTCACCTGTTCTAGGATTACGGACAGTAATGAGTGGTCTACCAAAGTAACCTACGCCATCCTGACGGATGTCTGCGGTTACAGTTTCACTATCGGGATTAAATCCTTCGTAGAGAGCTTTTTTAAAAGCTTCTGCTTGTTGAGCTCCTGCTTCATTAAGCATTCGTTGAGATACCATATGTGCTGGTATCCCATGTAGCTTTCCGTAAGCAATTCGATGTAAGTTAAATTTCTTACTACGTTTACTACCATCTTTAGGGTCTACACTACCAAGATATGGAATTAATACACCATCTCCATCATATTTAGCTGTTTCAAATGTATCAAAGCTAAATCCTTCTTGATTACCATCACCTGAACTTAAACGACCAAACTCATAAAGAGTATCGCCATCAAAATTTTCACCAAGGTTTACTGTTCGAGATGCAAAATCAGAATTAACAAAATCCTTTTTCTTTTCTTCAGCTTTAAGATTTAAATCAGTTCTTTTTTGTTCTATTAATTCAAGTATATTAGAATTTTGTTTAAACTGTTCTATTTCTGTTTTAAGGGCAGTTCTATCAGGATTATCTTCCTTTAAAAACTGAGTAAAGTAGTTATTTTCAACTGCCATTTACTTTTTAGCATTTTCTAATAATTTAGCATTTAGATGATCTAGTAAAGCCCAATTAAAGTCACTCTTACTATCACCCATTTTAGTTAATCTTGCGATAAAATCTTGTAAGTCTTCTTGTGATAAATCTTTATAGGTATTATCAACTTGATTTCCTGCCATTTCAAATACATCTTGACTATATTTTTCACCTATATTTAAACTACTAGTTTTTTCTTCTGCGGTAATTTTTCCAAATATTTTTGCTACCACATCTTTACTTAATCTACCAGAATTAAATTTTACATTTTTATTATATATTTTCGTAAAGTAGTCTTTAGCACCTTCATAACCTACTTCTTTAACTAATTCTGGATTATTTTTTGTAAATTCATCATAGTAACTATATCTATTAACTTGACGTGTTGATAACATTGGACTTACACCATCACTAGCTTTAAAGTAAGTATTTTGAATTAGTTCAGCAATAGCAGCTTGACTCTCTTTTGAATTATCTAATTCATAAGTGATGCCATCTATACTAGTAAATTCAAAGGTATCATGTTTAGTGAGTGAATTATTATCTACAAAGGTAAGAAGTTCATCATTAGCTAATTGATTAAAATAATCAGCATTTAAATTTAAATCTTTAGCATATTTACTATTTAAAAATGCAGCTCTTGATTCAACAAAATGGGTATCATCCATATCATCATAACCACCACCCCATCCAGTCCAATTATCATTTTTAGGATTATTTATTGCAAAGATTCCGTTTGGCCCAATAGGATTTTTACCCCAATCTTTACTTCCTGGACCATATGTAGGTTTTTTTGAAGTTTTACCTGAATTTGTTGCATATATTTGTAGCATTTTATTATCATGTAATAATTGAGCAGCATCTTGGTTAACAACAGTTTCAGCTGCTAACTTCTGATTAAACATATCCATTTCACGGTCAGGAGCGCCTAATTCATAATTAGTAGCATTAATATCAT
>ERZ1046740.1527-NODE-1527-length-16174-cov-8.052299_pt1 | contig 16174 bp, 3 predicted proteins | sample MGYA00383093_ERZ1046740 | MGnify/ENA primary metagenome ERZ1046740 (study PRJEB29581, sample SAMEA5548363) | metagenome | biome: marine; feature: coastal; material: water | depth 25 m | study: Short-term variability in the microbial, nano- and picoplankton... | reverse complement strand
AGATAATGATGGTGTTGTCGAAATTTTAGCTTTGAGCGATAATAATCAGTCGACCTCACAATCTGGTGGTAATAGATATGCAAAAGATATTCATGTCTTTAACGGACAAACAGGGGTTTTAGAACAAACTATCCTTACTCCACGAATTACTTACGATGGTGCCACAGCATTCGCTGTAGCGGATGTAGATGGCGATGGGTTTGGAGAAATCATTATTGCATCGCATCATGCTGCAAGTGGAGGAGATGATCTATTCTTGTTCTGTTACGAACATAATGGTCCTCAAAAATGGAAGTCTGACCTTCAGTACGGTGCTAATGTAACTATAGCAAACGGAAGTTCATATGGTACGAAAAGTGCACCTTCTGTTGGAATTGCTGATTTTAATCAAGATGGAACTCCCGAAGTTTATGTGTATAACGAAATTTACAATGCACTAACCGGGGTTAAACTTATTGATGGTGGTGCAAACGGTGTTGGTGATCCGGCTTATGATTATTCAGGAGTAGATCAAGGTATTTCATCAGCTGGGGATTTAACATCTTCTGCAGGTTTAGAATTGGCTGCAGGTCGAACGGTTTATGAAGTTACCATAACAAATCTTGCGGGCACAGCGGGAAATATAGTCAACGCAATTAATCTAGCTGAATCAGAATTTTCTGCTTCGTTTGCTGATAACAATGATGGTTTCACTGGGCTTGCCGATTTAGATCTTGACGGGCAATTGGACGTATTGGTTGCTGCTTACGATGGAAGTAATTCTATAGTTTATGCATGGAATCCAAGATTAGCATCCGGAAGCCGGTTGATAGGAGAATTTAATTTAGGAAATCAATACCGTCACGGTGCATTCTTTATTGGTGATGTAGATGCGGATGGAGATCCAGATGTAGGTATTTGTCAATCGCAACAGGTAGAGATGTTGAGTTATGCCAATGGTGCATTCACTAGAAAGTGGACTCTGAGCACAAATGATGGTTCAGGCAGAACAGGGATTACCATGTTCGACTTTAACCAAGATGGTGCACAAGAAATGGTTTACCGTGATGAAAGTACATTGAGAATTTTTGATGGTTCAGGAAGTTCTCCTGTCGTTCTTGCGAGTTTCTCAGTATCGTCTAATACAGGAATGGAAGGGCCGATCATTGGTGATGTAGATTCTGATGGTTCTGCTGAAATACTCATTGCAAACCAAACAACAGATCGAGATGGTCAAATTCAAATCTATAGTTCAAGTCTAGATCCTTGGGCTCCAGCAAGAAGCCTTTGGAATCAATACGCTTATTTTAATACGCATATCAGCGATGATTTGAGTGTGCCTCAGAATCAATCCAACCATGGTCAACAATTGTTCTTTGACAATCAGTTTTGCCCAACGCAATACCAAGAGAGACCTCTAAACACATTTAATGTTCAGTCAACTTATTTTACAGTGAATGGTTGTCCATCATTCCCGGTGTTTGATGCATCTATCGCTATTAATTCAGCAACACTGTCATGCCCAGGAACAGACCTTCAAGTTGATTACACCATTTACAACAATGCCGAAATGGAAAAAATTCCAGCTGGTATTACAATATCTTTTTATTCGGGTAATCCACAAGTGTCCGGATCTACCCTTATTTCATCAATAACCTTGGCAAGCGCAATAGAGCCCGGTGCCAATTCAGGGAATATTCAAACAGTCCTCACTAATATTTCGTCAAATACAGAAATTTATGCAGTTGCAAATGACAACGGTTTACAGGCCGTCCCAATCGAATTACCAACAACTGGCTTTTTTGAGTGTGATTACACAAATAACATTGCATCCTTCATAGCGAGATGTGAGAATGCAAACCCAGATGTAAATGCAACTTTTGTTAATGTTGAAGTTCAAGGAAATGTTGCAACCAATGACGATGTTCTTCCTGGGACAACATACGGTGGAGTTGTAACGCTTGTTAGTAGTCCAACAGGAAGTGCGCCAGTATTAAACATGAGTGCGGACGGTACATATACGTTCAAGAGTGGTGATGTGGGTGTATATGAATACAGTATTGAAGTGTGTGTGCCGCCATTGGTGAATCCGAATTGTTTATTTCAAGAATTGCGAATTTCTGTTGCTAATCCTTCAATTAGTCCAACTGGTCCCATGGGCAATACTGATATTGCAATTACGACCGAGGAGACATCAGTTGATTTGGTCACTTTGGAGAATGATATGGCAAGCTCTTCAACGATGAGTTTTGTGACCGATATACCGAATGTTTCAATCACGGCTGCACCTGATGCAAGCACTGAAGGAGTTCTAAGTGTTAATCCTCTTAATGGCAATATTACATTCACACCAGTTTCTAGTTTTACAGGAGTAGTTACATATCAGTATACTATTTGCGAGGGTAGTTTGTCATCGAGTTGTGAAACTGTCACCCAAAAAGTAACTGTTTTAGCGCAGGGTTCTGAAGCGGTATCGGCATCTGATGATGCCAATAGAGTGTTTCAAGGTTCTACTATTGCGGTTAGTGCCGGGCAAGGTATTTTGGCAAACGATTTGTCTACGTCCGGGGCTGTTTTATCTGTGAGCTCGGCATACACTGGACTCCAAAAAATTGCGGGTAAAGGAACCTTTATTATTTCTGGTGATGGAAGTTATACGTTTACCAGTGAAGTAGGTTTTTCGGGCCCAGTATCCTATAAGTATGAAGTTTGTGATGGGACAGCTTGCGCTAATGCGACCCTTTACATGCTCGTTTACCCTTTTGCAACTAAACCTGACATTAACGTTACGTTCGTAAATAAAGCTGTAACTGGCGATGTGAAAACAAATGATTTTATTTCAGATGGTACGACCTATGGGACACCAGATCCTGACAGATTTAATCCTAATGATACGGATATTCCAGCTATGAGTGCAGATGGAACCTATACGTTTACTCCTTCAGAGCTAGGAGTTTATGTCTTTGAAGTTCCAGTGTGCTTGGAAGGTCAAACACCGCTTTCAAGTTGTGCAACAGAATCGTTAATCATATCAGTTGAAGAAGAAGGCAGTACTACTGGTGTTCCTCCAGTGGTGAATACCGATATTGCATTTACTAAAGAAGACATAAACGTTGTAGTTAAATCTTTGGCTAATGATTCCTATGGAACTGCAGGGACAGCATTAGATGTTGCTTCTGTATCTGTAGTGACAGGCACTGAGCCAAATGTGGTCACAGAGGGTTCGTTAACGGTTGATCCAACAACAGGTGATATTACGTTTGATCCAGTTCCTGGTTTCGTGGGAACCGTGGAATATAAATACTCTGTAAGTGATAATTCAACTGCAGCTTTATCTAGTGAGGCAAAACAAGTTATAACGGTGCTGCCAACTGAAGCTAATAATTCTGTTAATGCTGCAGATGACTATATTGAAATTGAGTTAGGTGTTACAGCAACTGGAAATGTTTTAACCAATGATATCGATCCTGATGGAGATCTAATGACGGTGATTTCTAACACAATTAACGATCCAGGAATTGGGGTAATGACTTTCAATAGCGATGGTAGTTATACGTTTGTGCCAGACATAGCTTTGACTTCTGGGCCGCTTGATTATGTATATACGGTTTGCGACAATGCTTCTCCTCAAGCCTGCGAAGAAGCAACATTACACATCTTAGTGAACCCAGAAACATTTGCTGCAAGCGGAATAACATGGTACGATCTAAGCGGTTTATCCGATGATACATATAATGGGACTGCACAAGGAAGTTCAGATAAAGGCAATGCGGGTACAGAGCCCTTGTACATAAATTACATAAATGCAGGTGTTGTTATAGCAGCAGTTCCAGTTGCAACGAATGGTACTTGGAGTATGGATGTATCAAGTTATTCTGGTGCTACTTTCCAGATGGGTACAACGCAAGGTGTTGTGGGCGAAGCAAAACCGGCAACAACATTGCCAATTGGTTGGGGAAATACAGCCGAAGGCATTGGAACTGGACCGTCTCCAGTAGCAGGTGATGACGGAACACCAGACGGTGAATTTACAACCACATTAAGTGCAGCACTTACTGGATTAAATTTCGGATTTCAGCAACTGCCTGTAACCGCACCGGCCATAAATGACATAACGAGACCGAATCCATCTGGCACAAATATGCAAACAGTAGATGCTACATTGTTTGGCGGAACGGATGACGGAAATATTGAGAAAATTAGAATTACTGAATTTCCTAAAAATGCAAATAGCTTTGCTGTGGGAGGTGTTAGATACTATTCAGATGCGGGTTCTACGCCGGCTGTTGGTACTTGCCCAACGGGCTATACATGTCAAGATTTTTCAGCGTTGCCTGATGGGTATGTAGAATTCTATGCAGCAACGAATACCTCGAGTAATGTTGTGCCAGTGGTTGAAATAGACCCAGTGGACAATGGTTCGGGAACAGATCCAGTTGGAACATCTACGACTGTCACATCTACTTTTACATATACTACCTCAGATAACGCAGGTTCTGTGGATGATGAAACTGGAGTTCTCTTAATCCCATTTAGTGGAGACAGAAGTATGACCGTCACTGCAACACCACAATGTGTCAATGATATTCCTTATTTAACAATTGATATTAGCGCAAACTTTGATTTTACAGGTATAGATGCTACCGTAGATTGGACAGCGGGAACCTTTGACAATACATTACTCAATGCAGGCACAGCTACTAAAGTGTTGACATTCCAACAGGCAAATGTTACGGTTCAAAATATATTGAATCCAAGTACCAACCTTTGGACAGGCGATGCGACTTTATTATGGCCGGGGGCTGAGGAGTCTGGCGGAGTTGCAACAAATTGGCCGGGTTGGGTGAATGATCCATCTGATGGCTGGAGAGCTGAAGAAGATGGTTATTCAGGATATAGAGATGCAGGAACACGTATTTCTGTAACAGTTAACCCTACAGTAGTTGTGCCCACTGTAAATTACCCTCCAGCGACACCGCTCTGTGCGTCAGAGCCAAGAGCTTTATTGAGTGGTACAGTTTATCAAGATGTTGATGGTAGCGGAGATGCTGCATGGCAAACAATTAAAACCAATTCTGAAGGTGGAACAAATGCAAGTAACGGAGTTACTGCTTATGTTATAGGTACAAACCCAGAAACTAGTTTGATCACTGTACTTGACAAGTCTGCGGTAAGCACAGGTGGAGAATTCAGTTTTACTGATTGTATCCAAGCAGACGATCATCAGATCATTTTAAGTACAGATGATTCTCCGGTTCAAGGAGCTGTATCAGTTGGCGATGGTGGTTCAGGTTTACCAGTGGCTTCATTGCCAACTGGATGGGCCGCTACTTCTCCTATTGAAAGAACAGGTGTTAGTACACTTGCTGGAGATATTGATGATGCAGATTTAGGAATACATCTCATTCCATCAAGTGGCGCGCTAGATGTTAGTGGTGTGGTTGAAAATGATATACTCCAAGGAACGAGATACAATCCTGGTGTAATTGGCGAATTCGAAATTCCAGTTGAAGCTTTTGGTGGGATTGATCCGGATCCAGATGGTGCTATCGCAAGTGTGGTAATCACAAACCTTGACAACAACATATTGAGTATAACAGATGGCACAACCACAGTTTACAGAACTGATGCGCAGGTAGCTGCGACTTGTCCTACGAGTGTTTGTGTGAGTTTAGAAACTGTAATTGCCTTTGAGTTTCCAGCTGGAAGCAATGGGCAACCAACCAACTCTCTTAGCATTACGCCTATAGAAGGTTTCTTAGATGGTTCTGTTTATGTGGGTTATAAAACTGAAGATATAGCAGGTGCACTTAGTGACAATACTACTCAATTGGAAATTCCATTTATTGCGCTTAAGTATGAAGTGAGTACTGGGGGTTGGAGTAACGGTAGTGATGGAAGTGGAAAGCCAGATATTACTGATATTGATAAAACATTATTCTGGATAGATGACCCTGCCACGGCTGCAGCTGTTCTAGATATAAATGCGGAAGTTAAAAACGTGATCATTTATGCAGATGCAGATGCTGTGGTTACAGCTTGTTTAACGGTAAATGACGGTGTGAAGAATAACGGTACAATTCGCTTCAAGGCACTTGATGATGGAACTGCTGACGGCACTCCTTCTTACGGGCAGTATAAAGGTCCTGCAATGCCAAATGCAACGTTTGAGATGCAATTGACAACAAATGGCTGGCACAATATAGGTTTCCCTGTTTCAAAGGCAAATGGAAGCGCGTTGACGGCTGAAGATTTCAAAACATTGAATAATGTAGGAGGTGAAGATATTGTGAATCTCACAAATGACGCAAGCACACATAACCTTTGGTGGTATGACACTGAAATGGCTAGTGGTGTAGAACAAGGATTCTTTATGAACCGTTCGTCAAATACCATTAGTGACGGATTGGGCGCCGGTGGTTACAGCACGCATGCCTATGGTACCTGGAGAATGCTTGGGGCTAGTGATGATTTAAACGTCCATGGTGCAAACTTCTACGTAGATCAAAATAATACCTCTTCACTTCCGTTAGTTATTTCAGCTGAAGGAACGACAAATGCAGATGCCCAGACTTTTAATACGAATGATAATTGGGGGGGGTGGAATTTAGTGCCGAATATTTATCCGGTATCATTAAGTGCAAGAAAACTCAATGGTGAAGCAGGTGCTCCTGATGTTTTCGGTAATGAATTTGACAAAGCGATTTGGATTTGGAATCCAAATGATGCGTTTGAATCACCAGTTGCGGGAAAATTTAGTAAAGGAGCGTATATAGCTGTTGATGTTCAGACGGGTGCTCAAATTGGATATTTTCCTAACGCAGCTAATAATGCCTTGGTTGCGGATTCTTTAATTGCTCCATTTCAATCATTTTACATGAGAAGAGTAAATGGAAGTAAAGATAGACGAGCTACACATGGTGCTGTTGGAAACACAGTGGTTGAAAGTTTTGCGGTAAATGGTTCAATAGATCCGCAAGGAGTATTGAAAGATGATGATCAAGCAAGAACAGCTTTAACAGGCACGACCAATGGAAATTATACCATCACGCTTCACCCTGATCATAGATCTGGATGTAAAATAACTCAACACTTCAAAAAGAGCTGGGATTTAATAATGCTTCATGCAATTGACGAGACAGATGAGCGTCTCGGCGATGCCACAGAACTTGTGTTTGACCACAGCTTTACAAATGAGATTGATCCTGGGTATGATATTAATAAATTAGGAACAGGTAAAGACGCGCCAGTTCTATTTACAGTGGTGGATAAGGAAGCACTTGTGATTAATAAGATGGCATATCCTGAAGAAGTTACCCGGATTCCATTAGGGTTCTACTCTGAGTTTGATGGAAGGCCATATAGAATTGAACCTATTGAAATGCCTAGTGGATGGAATGTTTACTTGGAAGATAGATTGACAAAGGAGTGGCACGATCTAAATGCTGGTGCATATAAGTTTGTAAATGACAGCGAAACATCAATGAATAGATTTGTAATGCATTTCAGCATGATTTACGAGCCAGTGGATCCTGCAGGTCCAGCGATCTACGCTTGGAGCACAGATGAAGGTATTGAAATTAGATTTGATCATATTAAAAGTAGTAAAGCCGAAATAATCCTGACAAATATTTCAGGTCAGACACTCTTCTTGGATGTAAAAGCTTCTACTGATAACAACTATATAATACCGCTAGAAGATGCATTTGAACAATTCTACGTTGTTACGGTGAAGTCTAAAGATATTACATCTTCTACAAAAGTTGTGAGATAGAGTTTAGCGCAGGATAAAAAAGCCACCTCTTTGAGGTGGCTTTTTTGATTGAGGTGGCAAGATGATGTCTTTGAGCCCTCCAATGTTTTAGATTTACTTCTAAAGCAGTTTCGTTGCGAAGCGCAATTAAAATGCATGTGTTAGACAAATTGCCAGGAGGTAAGATTTATGAAAATTTAGGTGGCACGCTCACAAATGCAACGTATAAAGCATCTACTGAAAAAGTCTCACGTTTAAAGTCGCCGGTGCATTAAAAGATCTCGTTAGGTGAAAGCTGTTTTTAACGCAAGCATTCCTTGACAGGGAAGGTTTTGGGTATGGATAATATTGAATTTGGCTTATTTTTTTGAAGAGTCGTAATTAGTGTTCATCCGCAAAGTTTCTACTAGCACCCATAGAGGCAACAAGCTATGGCTTAATCTATAAACTGTCAGATGCAAGGATTGATGAAGAGTTTGCAAGGCAAAATCAAAATCGAATAAAGAAACAATACGAGCTGCTGCGGTCAAGAAACCCCAAAAAATGCAATACACCAATGCCGGTTTATTTGTATTAGGAATGAAGATGAGAATTGCTGCCGTAAAATCTAAAGCCCCCACAAGCCTCAAAAACGCTCTGACCAAATCTTCTTGAGATCCAGTGATGTTAATGACCATATCTACATAATTACCCGGTTGAGGATAGTAGCCAAAAGCATAAAACCCGTGGCCGATAAAAGTTATGGAAATTGCGATTTTAGCTAGAGTTATTAATTTTTTATGCGATAGTATTTTATGAATGAGAAGAAGGTAAATCACTGGGCTAAATATTTGAGTTCCAAATTCAAGCCATTCCCCAATTTGAAAGAATTTAGTTTTAAAACTTGCAAATGCAGTTAACATTAGGATGAAAATTCCAAGCGTAATAATACCAGTTGAAAGTTTTATATATTTCTTTATCGTGAAAACTGAGATGGCACTGAGCGCAAAAAGCACACCAGTGCACTGAATAAATCTTTGAATATTATTGTCGATTCTCACATCTGTTGCATATTCATTCCAATCCATTTCAAGATGGCGTAATACAAAATCCTCCAAAAGTGCTTGGTCCCATAAGATACTTCTAAATGGCGCGTCCCAAAATAAGTGCTGCCATGCTCTTCCAGCAAAAATCACCACACATGTTACTTGTAAAATGATGAAGCGTTTTTCTTTTGTTAAAAAGCTCAATACACAGTTTTTTAATTTTGGAGTGGTTTTAAAAAATTGTTTTATGCAATTTAAAAGTCATTAACAACTGTTGTAAATTTAACCCTTTAAACTGCTGAAATTGTGATTGTGCAGTGGTAAATATTTATTATATTGAGGTTAAATTTACGCTTCAAATTCATGTCAAATTTGCTGTTCAGAGCATCCAAATTAATGCCAATTTTGCTCCTTTTTTTAAGTTTCTCGAAAACAAAGGCGACTACTGAAAAATACAGACTTTCACTCAGGGATGACCCCTCTTCTACAATTGTAATTGGTTGGAATCAAGTTTCAGGTGCCAATGCCACTGTATATTATGGAACTATAGATCATGGTACAAATATAGGCTTGTACTCAAATTTAAAGACGGTTGATAGAAGTCAATCTTGGAAAGGGATGAATAACCGTTTTGCTAGATTAACAGGATTGACTCCCAATACGGTATATTATTTTGTTGTTACAGATGCAGATGGGTCAAGCGCAAGAATGTCTTTTAGGACATTGCCCAATGTGCCAACCGAAAAGCTTTCGATAATAGCGGGTGGTGATTCAAGAAACAATAGGGTACCAAGACGAAATGCAAATACGCTTGTGGCAAAATTAAGACCACATGCAGTAATGTTTGGTGGCGACTATACAAGTGGAAACTCTGATTCAGAATGGTCTGATTGGTTCGATGATTGGCAATATACCATTGCTGCCGATGGCAGAATGACTCAGCTCATTGCAACACGTGGAAATCACGAAAGCTCAAATAGCGACGTCTATAATTTATTTGATGTGCCAAGTACAGATGTTTATTATGCATTGACCTTAGGCGGCTCATTGCTTCGTGTCTATACACTTAACACAGAGACTTCCATAGCAGGAAATCAAACCACTTGGTTGTTGAATGATTTGATTGCCAGTCAAGGTGCTGCAACATGGAAATTTGCGCAATACCATAAGCCAATGCGTCCGCATACCGCTAGCAAGTCTGAAGGAAATACACAATACAACAGCTGGTCTGGTCTTTTTAATACCTATAACGTTAAACTAGTAGTTGAGTGCGATGCACATACAGTGAAGACAACGTGGCCTGTAGTGCCAAGTAATACAAGTGGCAGCGATGAAGGTTTTATTCGAGATGATGTAAACGGAACAGTTTATGTTGGAGAAGGCTGTTGGGGAGCGCCATTAAGATCAAATAATGACGATAAAAACTGGACAAGAAACAGTGGACAATTTAATCATGTTAACTGGATATTTATAGACCAAAATAATGTTGAAGCACGTAAAATTGAAGTGGATAACTCAACCTCTTCTGGTGTTAATACAGATGCTACACGCTTTGCTACTCCTAATGGTCTAAGTATTTGGAACCCGAGTAATGGAAGTGTAATTACTATTCCTGCAGTTTCAAATAATATTGTTCCTACCGTAAGTTTAACTTCACCGGTAGATGGAACAATTTACCAGAGTCCACAACAAGTAACAATCACCGCAAGTGCAGCTGATTCTGATGGTACGATTTCGTCTGTGGAATTTTATCAGAATGGGTCCTTAATTTCAGTAGTTGGCTCTTCGCCTTTTAGTGTTAATTGGATTATTCCTTCAAATGGAAGCTACTCTATAACAGCTAAGGCTTTAGATAATGATGGAGGAGTAGCCTATTCCTCTGCTGTTGCAATAGCAAGCGGTTCTAATTTTACTTTTTCAAAAAGAATCACTAGTGGTGACGATGATGTAGAGGAGGAAGACGATGGAACCATGTATTCTAATAGTTCTGATATTGAACTGGTGGCAGATGGTGGTCGTGGAAACCAAACCATAGGCTTGCGTTATACTGGTGTAACTATTCCTAACGGAGCAACGATTAACAATGCATATATTCAGTTTACCTGCGATGAAACAAATTCTGGTGGGACAAGTCTTACCTTTAAAGGTGAAGATGAGGATAATGCATCAGCCTACTCTTCTTCAAATGGTAATGTTTCTGGAAGAACAACTACCACTGCCGCTGTAGGGTGGAATCCAAGTGCTTGGACTTCTATTGGAACAGCATCAAATAATGAGCGTAGCCCTGATTTAAAAACAATTGTATCTGAAATAACAAGTAGAGTGGGGTGGTCCTCAGGAAATGCAATGAGTTTTGTTATTACCGGAACAGGCGAAAGAACAGCCGAGGCATACGAAGGAAGCTCATCTGCAGCACCGCAATTAGTTATAGATTACACTTTAGCTGGCACACCAAATATTGATCCGACCATTAATATTACAAGTCCAGCTCACAATTCGTCTTATGCAACCTTAGCAACAATAAATATTGATGCAACAACAGCAGACAGTGACGGAACAATAGATAGAGTTGATTTTTATGCAGATGGAACTTTAATTGGTTTTGACAATTCACCGCCCTATTCTTTAATTTGGACTATTCCAGCATTTGCTGCATATGCAATTTCAGCTGTAACATTTGATAATGATGGTGGTACAGCAACTGATTCAATTGAGATTGTTGCTGCAGGAAACCCTCCTCCAGTGGTAGCGATCACCTCGCCTTCGAATGGTGCGAATTACGCGAGTTTATCAAATATAAATATAGCTGCAACAGCAGTAGATACTGATGGTGTTCAAAGCGTAACATTTTACAGAGATGGAATATTAATTGGCACAGATAACACCGCGCCATATGATGTGAATTGGTCTATTCCGGCTTACGCTAGTTATGTTATAACTGCTGAAGCTCAAGATTCGCTGGGCGCAACAGCAACAACTTCAATTCAAATATCTGCAACGGCACTGCCAAATATACCGCCAACAACGAGTGTTGTTAATCCTGTAGATGGAGATGCTTATTTGACACCTCAAACAATTGTTATTAGTGCCAATGCTGCAGATTCAGATGGTTCTATCGCATCAGTTGAGTTTTATCAGAATAACAATTTGATAGGCACTGTAGGATCATCTCCTTATAGTCTAAGTTGGACTATTCCGAGCATGGGGTCTTTTCAATTGGCAACAAGAGCGATTGATGACGTTGGCGATGCTGTTTACTCAACACCTGTAAATATTGTTGTAGGTAATAATTTTACGGTAAGTAAAAGGATAAGTAATGGAGATGATGATGTTGAAGAGGGTGTCAATGGAACTGTTTACACAAACAGTTCAGAGCTAGAACTAGTGTATGATTCATTCAATAGTCAAGGTGATCAAACTGTTGGCTTGCGTTTTAGAGATATTACAGTTCCCAACGGGGCAATAATTACAAATGCTTATGTTCAGTTCACGGCAGGTGATATCGGTTCGGGTCCAATGTCATTGAGTTTTTCCGGGCACGCATCTGATAATTCGCCAATATTCACGGGAGTAAACAATGGTGTTTCGTCAAGAAGTTTAACAGCGGCATCCGTGGCCTGGTCTCCGGTGTCATGGAATTTTGTAGGTCAAAGTGCGGCAGACCAAAAAACTCCGGATTTAACTAGTGTCATTTCGGAAATCGTTTCTCGACCAGGATGGATTTCGGGCAACGCATTAACCCTTGTTGTGACAGGAACAGGAGTAAGAACAGCAGAGGCTTATAACGGTTCACCTTCATTAGCTCCAGAAATAGTTATCGAATATACTCTAACTGCACCGAATGTATTACCAGCAGTTACTTTAACCAGTCCGGCAAACGGAGCATTGTATACATCTCTTGCTACAATTGCATTGAATGCTAATGCTTCAGATTCAGATGGTTCAATTGCTAAGGTTAACTTTTATCAAAACGGAATTTTTGTGGGATCTGATAACTCTGCACCATTTTCATTGAGTTGGACAATTCCAGCTTATGGAGCATATGCAATTTCAGCAGAAGCTGTTGACAATGATGGCGGCTCAGTGACTGACGTGGTTAATGTAAACGTAGTGCCTCCAAATCTGGCACCATTTGCTGTGATTTCAGGAGTGCCCTCCATTGGGTTCGCCCCTTTAATTGTTAATGCGGATGCTTCCCTATCTTACGATACGGATGGTAATGTAGCGAGTTACGCTTGGGACTTTGGAGATGGCAATTCTTCCACGGTTTCTAACCCAACACATGTATACTATGCTCAAGGAACTTACATTGTTACTCTAAAGGTTACCGATAACGATGGCGCTGTGAATATAGTTTCAACAGTAGTGTCGGTAATGCCAGTTAATGTAATGCCAATTCCCAACTTTACGGTAAGTTCAACAAGCGGGCAGTCACCACATCCGGTGGCATTTGATGCAACAGCAAGTTTTGATGGCGATGGCAGTATAGTAGATTACGCTTGGGATTTCGGTGATGGTAGCACAACAAATGGCCCTTCGGGAACGCATGCAACTCATTCACATACCTATACGATAGGTGGCATATTTACAGCTCAGCTTACTTTAACAGATAATTTAGGTGGAACTGCCTCAGCATCGCATAACATCACTGTTTCGAGTTCCAATGTTTCTCCAACGGCAGTCATTGCAACATCTGCTCAGGTAAACGGAAAATCCCCGCACAGTGTTGCTTTTATGGGGAATACTTCAAGCGATCCTGATGGAACAATAGCGAGCTATGCATGGGATTTCGGTGACGGAAACACAGCTTCAACGGCTGTAACAACGCATATATATACTGCGGGTTTAGCTGGAAATACATACACAGCGACTTTAACAGTTACTGACGATCAAGGAGCAATAGATACTGAATCGATCGTCATTTCAGTTTCCGCTCCAAATATGGCATCTGTTTTTAACGGTTCTTTAGGCTATACTGCTGGTTCATTAAACCTTTGGATAGACGAAGATTTAATAAGTAATTCTGAGCGTAATCATACTACAGAACCAGTGTCATATTTTGCAATCGCTGCTTCTGATTCGAAATCTCAAAATGGCGAAATATCTAGTAATGTTCCAGCTAGAGTTGAGGTAACTTCAAAGATATACCCAAATCCAACACGCGATAATTTCGTTGTCGAGTTTAATCAGAATGTAGGCGATTTTATAAAAGTCTCAATAGCAGATATGAGGGGTAGGTCACTCATTTCGAATAAAAAAATAAAGATGGAAAACAAAACTTCTATTGAAATATCAGTTATTAATTTTTCTAGAGGTCAATATTACGTCTTGCTCCAGACTGATGGAGGTTTGATTCGATTACCGTTGATAGTTGTAAATTAAAGAGGAATACCGTTTTAAGAATAAGTTCGTTCTAAACATTTGAAAGCTGTCTTGTGGTACAGAATAAAATCACTGAATATCTATGTCTAAGGTTTTAATAGAAGAAACCTCCAATCAGAGTACACTACATGATAAAGAAACTTCAATGTGCTACAAGAATTATTTGTCGAAACAGTAAATTCAATAGAGCTATTAGAGTCTCATAATGCATTGAGATAACACTTTAAAAGTGAATAACAAAAAAGCCACCTCAATGAGGTGGCTTTTTTTATTGTCAGCAGAAGGCATATTTGGAAATTCCATTTTGTTTAATATATTTGCATAAAACTTAAACAAAATGAAAAAACTACTTACCCTCCTATTAATTATGTCCTTTTCTTTTGGGTACAGCCAAATAGTAGCAACAGAGACTGCACCTTATTTTGAAAATTTTGATGCGAATTTTAACCCGGGAACAGGAACAAATAATGTAGGTTCAACCATTGATTCTAGTTGGTACCGTAACAACCTACCTTGGGGGTCGTATACAGAATATACATGGGGCGGTGGAACTGGAGCGACTTCTTCTCAAAACTCAGGGCCTACAAGCGATCATACTTCAGGAAGCGGAAACTATGTCTACGCGGAATCGAGTGCTTATGACGAGAAACGAGCCAAACTATCCACGCCATATATCGATTTAGATACACTCTCGAATCCACAATTAACGTTTTGGAAACATCAATTTGGAGCAGATATTAAGAGTTTTTCGGTTCAACTTGTGGTAAATGGATTTTGGTATGGAACAAAATATAGTTCCGTTGGAAATAAAGGGAACCAGTGGGATAAAGTAACAATTCCATTGGATCAATATGTTGGTCAAACCGTTGGGTTTATTTTTGTCGCTTGGAGAAACACAGATTTTCCTGGAAATGGTCTAGCAGACATTGCAATAGATGATATAGAAGTAAACAATGTGCCGAACTGTCCAACACCGTCTCCACAAATTTCTGAATCAACGTCTTTATTTACCTTGAATTACGATGCATCAGGTAGTACAGGCCTGAACTTGTCTTACGATTGGACATTTGGTGATGGTAACACTGCAACAGGTGCAACTGGAAATTATACGTACACTAATCCTGGCGTGTACAATTTGAGTTTGAAAACGACTGATGCGTGCGGTCAAATAAGTTTGTCTACCAAAACGGTTACGATTTGCGATACGATGATTTCAGCATTTAGTCATACAACTTTAGGCACAAGCTTAACTTTCGATGCAAGTAATTCTTCTGCAGTCGGTGCGCAATACCTCTGGGATTTTGGAGATGGTTCTACAGGATCAGGAAAAATAGTTTCACACACCTATGCAAGTACAGGTAATTTTAACGTGACATTGACAATAACTGATCTGTGTGGTCAAACCTATTCTATTAATGAAATAATATCATCGTGTGGGCAGCCACAGGCGAATTGGTCCTACAACATTGTATCAACCAGTAGTTCGGGAATGACTGTTCAGTTTTTTGGTCAGAATTCTACAGGGGCACAAAATTATTTTTGGGACTTTGGAGATGGGACTACAAATTCAACATCTGCACTGCCATCTCATACATACGCTAGTCCTGGTTTGTTTTATGTGGTCAAGTTAATTGTGACAAATGATTGTGGAAACACTGATTCCCTTCAATCGTCATTACAAAATATCAGTGTAGATGAATTGGTAATGGAGTCCATAAAAGCATATCCGAATCCATCTCAAGGTGAAGTTATCATTGAGCTAGGAGAGCTTACGGATTCAGAGTTTAGTTATTCGGTTTTTGGACTTGGCGGACGCTTGTTACTTAAAGATGTGGCAATTCCCATAAATGGAATTTTTGAGATGGATTTAAATAACTTCAATCCTGGAGTCTACGTGTTGAGAATGGAAACCTCTGTCGGATTGATTCAGAAAAAAATAGTCATTCAGAAATAAAAATCATGGCTATAAAAATTGAAACGTACTCATGAGAAATTGTCTTTAGAATGTCCAAAGCGGATTTAGGGTTAGGGGGTT
>ERZ1046740.1522-NODE-1522-length-16186-cov-11.055979_pt1 | contig 16186 bp, 8 predicted proteins | sample MGYA00383093_ERZ1046740 | MGnify/ENA primary metagenome ERZ1046740 (study PRJEB29581, sample SAMEA5548363) | metagenome | biome: marine; feature: coastal; material: water | depth 25 m | study: Short-term variability in the microbial, nano- and picoplankton... | reverse complement strand
AATGTAGCACATCAAATTGGATTAAATAATGATCAAGTTAATGCGTTAATTGATTATCAAATGTCAACTATTGATAACGATAAAAGTCAAGAACCAAGCAGAATGGCAGTAGAAAGAGATAATACTGAAAATGCTCTTAAAAAAGAATGGGGTTATGAATATGATAAAAATATTAGAGCCGCACAAAGAGCAGTAGATGTATATGGTGATGACGAAATAAAACAATTAATGACAACAGAAGCTGGTAATCATCCAGCAGTTATTAAAATGTTTGCTAGACTAGGTTCAGAAGTAACAGAAGATATGGCTAAAAACACACAAAACAATACATTAGCTGTTTCTCCATTAGATGCACAATCTGAAATAGATAGTATTTATTCTAATCCAACTCATGCTTATCATAACGCAACGCATAAAGATCATAAAAATGCTGTTGAATATATGAAACAATTACATGAAAAAAGATTTGGCAAAGGATAAATTATTTGATATAATTTAATTATCTTATTCGCCCTTTAGGACAACGAATAGATAGCCGTGATTGGCTTTAAACTTCCGAATGATCATATCGCATATGATAAGGTTTCCCGTAAGGATAAAAGCCGATTTAACGGATATAATGTAATACTATTGTGGTATTATGTTCCCTATCTATAAATTGATATAACTAGAGGATAAAAAATATGTCAACTCAAATAACAACTGCTTTTGTCGAGCAGTATAAGAGCAATGTATTTCATCTAGCACAGCAAAAAGGTTCTCGTTTAAGAGAAGCTGTAAGATCAGAAACTGTTACAGGGAAAGCACATTTCTTTGAAAGAATCGGATCAACAGCGGCTCAAAAAAGAACTTCAAGACATTCAGACACACCAAGAATGGACACACCACATAGTAGAAGAAAAGTTACTATGGATGACTACGATTGGGCAGACCTGATTGATAATGAAGACAAAGTGAGAATGCTTATATCTCCACAATCTGAATATGCACTAGCAGGTGCGTATGCAATGGGGAGAGCTATGGATGATGCGATAATTGCGGCGGCAACGGGCAATGCTTATGGCGGAGTAGCTGGTGGTACAACAGTAGCACTACCTGCTGGTCAAAAGATTGTTCACGGATCAGCGAATCTTACAATAGCTAAACTTTTAGAAGCTAAAAAGATTCTTGATGCGGCAGAAGTAGATCCAGATGAAGCAAGATTTATAATCTGTTCAGCAGACCAAATTCAAGATTTCTTGAATATTGCTGAAGTTAAGTCATCTGACTACAACACAATCAAAGCACTCGCACAAGGGCAAATTGATACCTATTTAGGTTTCAAATTCTTACGAAGCGAAAGGTTAGGAACTGATGCTACACCAAGCAGACAGGTTCTAGCATTTACTAAATCCGCAATAGGTTTAGCTGTAGGTGCAGATATTCAAACAAAAATATCTGAAAGAGCAGACAAAAACTATGCAACACAAGTATTTCTATCTATGACTATCGGTGCTACTCGTATCGAAGACGAAAAAATGGTAGAGATCGCTTGTAACGAATAATAGGGAGGATTAAATATTATGGCTTATTCAGTACAAAAGACTAAATGGTCGCAAAATAATCCGACTGAAAGGGTAAAAACTAACGAACAAGCAGGTAGAATTAGAGTTGCTTATGCTACATACGAAGCATCAGCAGAACAATCTACTATTGAAATGTTCAATTTACCTAACGGTGCAAGGATTGTTGCGGGATATTTAGGACATGATGCTTTGGGAAGTTCAACACAATTAGCAGTAGGCTATGCGGCACATACAAGTTCAGCAGGAGCAACAGTTGCTCTTGATGTAGATGCCTATAAAGCGGCGGCGGCTTCAACAGCAGATCAAGTTGTTGCGTTTCCATCTACTATGGCTAAACTAGCTATGAGTGAAGTTGATGCTAACCAAGACGGATTACCCGTTACAGTTACATTATCTAATGCAAATGGTACAGGTACTATTTCTTTAGAAATGTTTTATGTAGTGGACTAATTATTAACTAAAAAAGATAGGGGCGATAAAGATTGATTTCTTGTCGCCCTTATTATATATTACCCAAATGGCTACAGAAGTATCAATATGTTCAAATGCATTAAGAAGATTGGGTGATGATCCTATAACATCTTTAACAGACGACACGGAAAGAGCAAGACTGTGTAATTCATTTTACGCAGATGCTAGAGATTCTGTATTAAGAATGCATCCGTGGAATTTTGCAATTACTAGAGCAAGTTTATCACAATTAACAGATACACCCGCATATGGTTTTTCATATCAATATGCATTACCTACTAACCCTTATTGTTTAAGAGTATTAGGTATGGAATATGAAGATTATATTTTTAAAATAGAAAATTACTCAACACAAGGTAGAGTTTTGCTTACTAACGAAAGCACAGCTAAAATATTATATGTTGCAAGAATAACAGACACAACGCAATTTGATGCTTTGTTTGTAGATGTACTAACAGCAAAACTTGCTGTAGATTTAGTATATCCAATTACAAATAGTGCTAATTTACAAACACAAATGCAGAAACTTTATCAATTAAAACTTTCCGAAGCACGAAGTATTGATGGACAAGAAGGATTTATAGATGATCTTGTTTCTGATACTTTTACTGACTTTAGGAAAGATTAATGGCAAGAGTACATCCCTTTCAAACAAATTTTACTGCTGGTGAATTAACACCTAAACTTGCAGGTCAAGTAGATTTTAAAAAATATAATAATGGTGTTGAAACAATGGAAAACCTAACTGTATTTCCACAAGGTGGTTGTCAAAGAAGAAATGGAAGTAGATTTGTAGCAGAAGTAAAAGATTCATCAACAACAGTAAGATTAATACCTTTTGAATTTAGTATTACACAATCTTATGTTTTAGAATTAGGAAATAATTATATAAGATTTTTTAAAGACAATGGACAAATAACAGAAACAGCAAAAAATATTACAGCAATAACAAAAGCAAATCCCGCTGTAGTAACTTCTAGCTCACATGGATTTTCAAATGGTGATGATGTTTGGATTTCTGGTGTAGGTGGAATGACTAGATTAAATGGAAGAAGATTTACAGTAGCAAATAAAACAACAAATACATTTGAACTATCTGGTGAAAATTCTTCAAGTTATGATACTTATACATCTGGTGGTACAGCATCAAGAGCATATCAAATAACTACAACATACACTTCATCTGAAATATTTGATTTACAATTTACTCAATCAGCAGATGTTATGTATATAGTACACCCAGAACATAAACCTGCAAAACTTACTAGAACAGGACATACATCATGGACTATTGCAGATGTTGATTTTGAAAAAGGCCCTTATTTAGATACTAACACTACAAGTGCTACAATGACACCAAGTGGTACTTCGGGTTCAGTAACTATTACAGCATCTACATCTACATTTGTAGCATCTGATGTTGGAAGATTAATTAGCATAGGTGATGGCCACGCAAAAATAACAGCATATTCTTCTGGTACATCTGTAACTGCAACAACAACAGAAGATTTTGCAAATACAAATGCAAATGCTACATGGGCATTAGGTGCATGGTGTACTGCAAATGGTTATCCAAGAACAGTATCATTTTTTGAACAAAGATTAGTATTTGGTGGTTCTACTTCATATCCACAAACAGTATGGGCATCACAATCTGGTTTGTATGAAAATTTTGATGCAGGGGATGCAAGTGCGGCAGATGCGTTTATTTATACTATTGCGGCCAATAGAGTAAATGTAATTAGATGGTTAGCACCTGCAAGGGATTTAATTGTAGGAACAGTAGGTGGTGAATTTAAAGTTGGAAGACCAACAGGTGAACCATTAAAACCAGATAATGTAAATATATCACAACAGACTACATATGGTGGTTATACAACAGCACCAACACAAATTGGAAATGCTGTATTATTTGTTCAAAGACAACAAAGAAAAGTTAGAGAATTTTCATATAGATTTGAAGATGATGCATATTTAGCACCAGACATGACATTACTTGCAGAACATATTACTAATACAGGAATTGTAGATGTAGATTATGCACAAGAACCAGATTCTATTTATTGGGCTTGTAGAACAGATGGAACATTATTAGGTTTAACATATCAAAGAGAAGAAGATGTAATTGCATGGCATAGACATATATTTGGTGGATCAAATAAATTTACATTTAATGGTGCAAGTGCAATTACTGCATATACATCAGATGCTAATTTTAATGGTTATGTAACTATATCTTCACACGGATTATCAACAGGTGATGAAATAGTTTATAGTGCAGGTGGAGGAACTAAAATTCCACAATTAACAGAAGGTGGAACTTATTATGTTTATCGTAGGGATGCTAACACTTTAGAATTAGCAGATACATATTCACAAGCAGTAGATAGAACTATTACACAAATATCAGCAGGTTCTGGTGCAAGTCATACATTTACAACAAAAGCAAAAATTAAAAGTATAACATCAATTAATGAAGCATCTGAAAACCAAGTTTGGTTATTAGTTGAAAGAAGAATTAATGGAATAACAAAAAAATATATAGAATATTTAGACCCAACATTAAATATGGATTGCACACTATCTGCAATAGTAAATTCAGGTACAACATTAGTAACAGGGCTAAATCATCTTGAAGGGGAAGAAGTACAAGTATTAGTAGGGGATGCAGTATATCCTAATCAAACTGTAAGTGGTGGTTCAATTTCTGTTACATTACCAACACAAACAGGTTATAAAAGTATAGAAATAGGATTAGGTTATATATCTAAATTAAAAACTATGAAAATTGAAGCAGGTTCACAATCTGGTACTGCACAAGCACGAAAAAAAAGGTATAATGAAGTAGTTGTAAGATTACATAAAAGTGTAGGAATAACTATAAATGGAGATCAATTACCATTTAGAACATCTGCTACACCAATGGGTCAAGACATACCAGAATTTTCTGGTGATAAACGAGTAAGTAATCTAGGATGGGATAGGGAAGGTCAAATACAAGTTGAACAAACACAACCTTTACCTATGACTATTTTAGGTATAACAGGAACATTAGTAACAAGTGATTAAGGAGATTAAATAATATGGCATGGTTTATGCCCGTAATGATGGCAGTAAGTACAGGACTTACTATCATGGGCCACAAACAAAATATAAAAAATATAAAAGCTAATGCGGCTTGGAAAAATTATGAAGATAGAATTCAAAGACTTCATGAAAGAACTAAAATGGCTAAAAAACAAGCTAAATTATTAAGTGAACAAAGAGCAAGGGTTGGTGCTAGTGGTATTCAATTTACAGGCTCTCCTTTAATAATGGCAAATGCAGATATGAAAAATTATGAAGAAGATTTAATGTGGTTAGAAAAAGGACATTTTATAAAAAGTATGGCAATGGAATCTGAAGTAACAGGAATGATTGCTAGTGAAACTTATAAAATGGGTAATACATTATTAAGTGCAGGAATAGGATATAAAAATTATCAAACTAATCAAGCAATAGCTAAAGAGTTAGGTGTTGGTTAATTGGTTTATAAAATTAAAGTATGGGATGATGAGAAAATGGTATTTGAAGGATATAGTAAAACAAAACCAAAAGCAGGAGAAGATTTTAAAGCATGGACAATAACTGAAGATGGTAATGGAACAAAACAAACAGTATTTAGTCCAGCACGATATAGGATAACTTATGAAGATACCAAGATATGAAAGTAGTATAAATAACCCCGTTGCAAATAGCGGAAGAAGTTTAACTACAGGAACAACAGGAAGTAATACATTGGCACAAATAGGTGCTAATGCTGTTAATGCTGTTTTAGATTATGGTGCTAAACAAAATGCTCTTACTGCAAAATTAAGAAGATTAGAAATTAATACTAATATTGCAAATGGAAAAATTGCTGTAGGCAATGATACTCAAATATTTTTAGATAATATGAAAATGGATGATAAATTTGTTGCTAACCCAGATTGGGCAATATCTGAATTTGAAAAGATGAAACCCAAATTAGAAAAAAAATATAAAGCAACAATGGATGATCAAACATGGAAAGAATTTCAACCTTATTTTTGGGAAGATTTACATACAAAGTCTAGTAAAATTAGACAAGCAGTAAATGAAAGAAAAATTAATAATGCCGTTATTGCTTTAGAAACTTCTAATCAAACATATTTAGAAAATGTAAATAAAGCTACATCTATTTCTGAAATTAAAGGATTATATGAAATGTATTCTAAAGTTACATTACCTTCTTTTAATAAATTTTTAACTAATAAAGAAGGATTTGATAAGCAATTAACTACAACAAAATTATTTACAAATCAAAAAATAGTATTCTTTCAAGCATCAGATGGAGTAGTTACAGAAAATCCAAATGGTAGAACAGTTGAAGATTGGAAAATTATATATGAAAATTTAGCTAATCCTAATTATTCTATAAAAGATATAAACGGCAATGAAGTTACTGTAGATGATGATTTAAGAAAAGGTTTAATTACAGATGCTAAAACTAATTACACTAATCAAGAAAAGATATTTCAAGCTATGCGTAATGAAAATGAATTAAAATCTAATGTTAATTTTACAAATGAATTAATGGCAATAGCATCTAATTCTGTAGAAGGTATAAATTTAAGCAAAGATTTTATTAAAAGATTAGAAGCAGATACATCATTAGAACCATCAACAAAAAGAACATTAAAAACAGCATTTACAACAACAATAAATAATCTTGCTAAAGGAACTGCAACATACGAAAGTCCTGCTGGTTTACAAACAAAAGCATTACTAACTTATTTAGTTAATGGTGGTTTTATTGATACTAAAGGAGAATATAATATTATTAATAATGCTATGGCTAATGGTTATCTAAAACCAGAATATGCTACTAAACTAATTAAAAATGCTAAAGATAATACAAAAGAAAGACATCAGTGGAAAAATGGTGTTACTAAAAATGCTATTTCTATGCTTACAAAAGAATTAAATGTAGATGAAAATGTTATTATGACTATGATTAGTCAAATAGGTACAATACAAGCTAGTGATCCTAATGCTGACCCTATGGAATTACTAGGTGCATTTCTAGCAGATAACAGAGTACCTAAAGAAGCATATGCCGCAATGAATCAAATGTTTGCTATGATAGCAGAAGGAGAATCAAGAGGTATTTCTATTAAAGAAATGTTAATGGATGAAAAGAATCCTAATTATATTTTAAATGATTTAATTACTGTTTATAAAGGAAGAATAGATAAAGCAAAAATAAGTGAATGGAAAAGTAATTTATCTGAAACAGAATTAGCATCAGTAGAAACATTAACTACAGGTGAAACAGATTATTCATTTAATACAGATAAATATTTTGATGGTAAAAAATCTACTGCACCAGCAATTTCATTACCTGTAAGAATAGAAGGAGAAAGTGTTTTAGCTTATATTAAAAGAGTACAAAAGGTTACAAAAAATAATAAAGACAAATATTTACCAGAATGGGCAACAGGCGAATTTAATACTGATTCTTTAGATATGAATGAATTTATTATAATGCCTTCGGAGGAATAATATGGGTGTTAGATTTACACCACTAATGCTATCACAAGCAGGTTTTAGTGAATCTCAAATTATAGATTGGGTAAACAATCAAAGAAAATATCTTAAAATTGCTGGATTTAGCGATATGGATATTAATGATGCTTACGGCATTACTATGAAAGAAAGTGAATCTGTAACAGCAGATGATCTAGCTTCACCTGTTTCAGATGTATTTCTTCAACATAACGAATTAGGTAAAAACGATTCATTAAAAAAAAAATCAATTAAACAAAATGAACATTCTATAGATGTTGTTTCTGTTAATGAAAATCATACTAAAAATATAGACGGAACTAATTATAATAATTTACAAGCATCAGAAAAAGACCAGATAAAAGAAATATATGAAAATGCATCTAAACTATACGCAAATGATGAATCGGGTAAAGTTGGTTATATTAATAAATGGTTTGAAGAAAATAAACCAAATGTAGATATAGAAAGCACAAAGTTTTTATTAGATAGTGATTTATCTGTTGTTGAAAGTCTTTTAAATGAAGATCAAAAAGCATTACTTAAAAACCTAGAAGCAAAAGATATTATTGAAGGTAAAGTAGGTTTTGATTCTACAGATGGTACTTATACAATGCCTACAAAAGAATTTGAAAAGGCAGAAACAGAAAGATTACTTAAATTAGAAGAAAAAAAATTAGTAAAAGAACAAGAAAAGAATGCAGAAATTAAAGTTTTAAATACACCTGCAACAACAGGTGAAGCAACAATGCCTATGTTGTTACACGCAAAAAATCATTTTAATGTTAATGATTGGGAATTAATGAGATTAAATGAAGCATTAAGTTTTATAGCTTCTTTGGAATCAGACAATAGAAATATTTTAAATGCACAAGGTTCTAGTGCCGCTGGTTATTTTCAATTAACTAGAGGTACAATGGACACAGCTTTAAAAAGATACCTTAATATAATGAACAGAAATGATAAAAACTATCAAGTACCTGCATGGATAGTTGAAGCATTTGAACATATGGATATGATGAAACTTACTGCTGATCAACAAAGAGCATTAGCAATGGCTAACCTATTAGAAAGAAAAGGATCAGATGATTTAATAAGAAGAATCATGGTAGATAATGATAAAGAAGCAATTAAAGAATTATATAAAATACACCATGTTACAGGAGATATAAGTGATGGTTTATTAGCTAGAATAGATCAGTATGTAGATACTTGGGGAACAGATAAATACATTTATCAAATGGGTCAATTACCTTTTTTACCATCTGATAATATTATAACAAAAGGATTAGATAAAATTCCTGTAGTTGGAGATAATATTGTTAATGCTATGGGTGGTAAAGGAACTTATAGTGTTTTTACTAACGGATATAATCTATCAGTAAATGGTTTTATAGATAACTTTCATCAAAATTTTGCAGAAAAATTAGCAGAAGGAGAAGTGAAACCAGAAGATATACAAGCACTTTATATGAAAACTTTTATGCACCAAGAACAAACTTTTAGTAGAGAAATTATACAATCAGTTGTTACTTTAGCAAATGACTTGCCGTGGATGATAGCAGGTTGTTTTGCGGCAAATGCTGGTGCGGCGGCAGTTACAGGCGGAACAAGTGCAGTAGCCTCCCCTGTAATATGTGGTGCTGGTGCTTTTGCATTACCAGAAATAATAAGAGATTCATATATGAGAGCAATACAATCTGGTGAAGTAGGAGATTTTACTCAATTTTTAAAACATTTTTTTGATACTAAAACAGCTATTACAGGAACAAAAGCGGCTATTATTGGTGGTGCTACATTAGGAGTAGGTAATAAAGTTACAAAAGTTTTAGGGCCAAGATTAGGTGCAGGAACGATTACAAGTAAAGGAGTATATGAAACAAGTAAAGATGCAAGTAAACTTGCAATGGGAACAACAACAGCGGCTAGATTAGGTTCTGAAATTACTACAATGGTAACTTTAGGTGCTTTATTAGAAGGACAAATTCCCACTAAACATGATTTTGCCCATGCTACTGTTTTAATATTTGGTTTACATGGTTCTCTTAAAACTGTTGGAACATTAAAAAATATATATCGTAAATATTCTATACATCCAAGAGATATGGTTACACTTGCACAAAAAGATATTGCTGTAATGGAATCTTTAAGAAAAGGAGATATACCTCAAACAATATTAAATGCATCAGAAGTAATAGTGAAGGGTATGGAAAAAACAGCTAATATAAAATTATTACCTGTACCCAAATATAAATTAAATGAAAAAATACATATTACTGCACATGGTGGTGATACAGCTATAGTTGTGGGTAAAGAAGCTGTAGGAAATACAGAAATTTTAGTAGTTAAAAAACCTAATAATGAAATAGTTAAAATATCTGCGACAGAAGCTAGAAAGATAGATGTAGTAGAAAAAGAAATTAAAATTGATAACAACAATAAAATTCAAATTAAAGAAAAGAAGAATGAAGATTTTAAAGAGAAACAAGAAAATGGTATTTATGAAACGGATATAGTTGAGTTAGTAAAAATTGATTTTGAAACAGCACCAAAATATAAATTATCTGGTAGAGATGGTGATATAGTTAATAAAAATGGAACAATTTATAAAGCAAATCCTGCGGCTACTTTAAAAGAATTAGGTAATAGAGAAAAAGTAGAAACTTTAGATGGCAAAGTAGTTTCTGATAGTCATATGCTAATAGTTAAAAAGCATTATCCTAAAATGGCTAAATATTTTGATACACTAAAAAATGAAAAAGCTGGTTATAAAGGAAAATTTAAAACAGGTAATGAAATGATGAGTAAATTATTTCAAGGCTTAACGGAAAAACATAAAAAAATAGATATAGTATTTGGTGTTAATAAAGGTTCATTATCAAATGTAGATATATTAGTAGGTAGAGTTGGTAATAAATATGTTTCTTTTAATAGAAAAGCATATGAAACTTTAGCAAGATTTACAGATAATAATGGTAAAGTTGTTAAGGCTAAATTACTTGCTACAGAAGGAACAACATATGGAACTCAATTAGTATTTTTAAATCCAAAAAATAATCAACCTATTGGATTATTGATGAGTAGAAAATTAGATAAACCATTAGAAAATCAAGCTAAAAATTATTGGAGAGAATATACTTCAAAAGATAAAACAGAAGGATTTTATTACGATAGAGCCAATAGCACAAGGGATGGTAATACATTTGAAGTACCTAATGATCCATATACACAGGCAAGAACATATGGCGGTCATAAAGAAATGCCGTGGCAAAGATTATACAATGACGCAAAAGGATTAGATTTATTTGATCTTGTTGAAATGACAAGGGTGTTTATAGATAAATCACCAGAACTAAAAAGATTATCACCTACATTAAGAGGTTTCTTTCAATTCAAAGGAAAGAATGCACCGAGAGTAGTTATAGCTAAAAAACTACAAAAAACACCTGCTGGTTTATATATGACATTGGCACACGAAATTGGCCATTTAATTGATTACTTACCTAATGCTAGTTTAGCAAGAGGGAATATTTTAGGTTCATTAGCTACATTAAAGAAATTTATGAATGAATGGATAGACGGAAAAAATGATGGGGCTAAACCATTAAGTACAGCAGAAATAAATGCTATGAAAAAATCTGCTGAAAAAATGGCAAAGGAAAAAGAAAAACAAACTAATGCTGAAATAAAAGAACTACCACCAGAAATTACACCAAAAACTATACTACAAATATTTCAAGATGCTAATGCAAGAAAAAATATTAATCCATTATTTTATGAAGCCTTTGTTAAATTATCAGACGCATTAAAAAAATTAGTAGTTAAAGATGCAATGAAAGGATTAATGTCGCATCACTTAAAAGCTATTGCAGATAAAATTAATGGTAAAAAAGTTGATTCTAAATTGAGTACAGAAGCAAACAAAATGTTTAAACAAATGTTTGAAAAAGAATTAGAGAAAAGAGGATTAGTAAATAAAGAACTTATAATGAATGAGTTGCGTAAATTAACTATGCAATGGAAACCATTTGATTCAACAAGAACAGATAGGGATGGTGTAAATTATACAAAATATAGATTTAGTGCTAGAGAATTATTTGCTGATTATATGATGGCTTGGTTGTTAAAACCACAATGGGTTAAAATGAATGCACCTAGAACATATGATATGTGGATTCATCATATAAATAAAAAACCAGAACTACAAAAATTATATGAAGATATACAAATAGATATGAACTCTAAAGGTTCTACTAGATTAGATAAAGAAATACAAAAAGGAATAAAAGAATCTAGGGATGCTAATGTAGAAAAAATGAAAGTAATAGAAAATGAATATAAAGCAGATCGAATAGATACATTAGGAACAGAAGTATATGATTCTATGTTTTATTTTTATAGAAGAATGGGAGATTTTTGGAATAGATGGCATAGTCCACAAGCTAAAGAAACAAATGTAAGTGTAGAAAGTTATAGATATAGAGCATCTAAATTAAAATTATATAGCGATATACTTAATGAGAAAATTAATAATAAGATAATTGATCTTGGATATAATTTACATGAATTTGGATATGGTTTAAAATTAAGAAACCTTTATGAAAGTAATCAAAGAGAAGGAATGGTTACAGGTGGTTATTTCAAATTAAATGAATTATTACAAAAAGAATTAGAAGGTCAATTTGATGTAAGAACAATAGAAGGGTTATGGGAAAGATATAAAGAAACATACCCAGACTTAATACCTTTAATGGAAGAATTTAGTTTAGTAAGAAAACAATATGTAATATCAGAATTAGAAGCATCTGGTATGTATGATGCCCCTTTTATCCAAGCAATGAAAGATAATAAAACATATGTAACTTATGATGTTCTAAAACATTTATTAAATAGAATTCAAAAGTTTGGAGAGAATAGATCAGCTACAAGTTTTATTGGTAAATCACAAGGTACATTTAATATAACAAGAAATGCTTATGAGGCTACTGTAGAAAAAGATATGATCTTAATTATAGAAGCAAGAAGACATAAAGCTATGGCAGATATAGTTGCATGGGCTAAAGAAAATAAAGCTAGTTTAGAAAATAGAGAAGGACTATGGAATTGGGGTGGTTCTAAAACAGATAGAATTATTATGAAACCCAAACATATTGGAAAGAATAAATTAGAAGTACCACCAAAAGATATGGAAGCATTCCATTTTATGAAAAATGGTGAGTTACAGTTATATTATATAAATAAACATTTAGCGGCATTGTTTAAAGAAAATCCATTACAAGCAAGTATTATGGTTAAAATGTTAAGTACAACAGGTGAAGTGTTTAGAAAATTTTTCACAGAATATAATCCTGCTTTTTGGCCTGTTGATTTAGTTAGAGATTCTATGAGAACTATAAAGATGTTACCTAATGCAAGTCTATTTGATATTAAAGGTGGTGGTAAAAATTCATATATAAAATATTTAATTAAATCCGTTAAGCCTTCGTATTCATCTATATTTGGAAAAGGAACAGCATTAACTCGTATGATGGAAGATCAAGGTTTTTTAATATCTTCTATTGAAGGTTATAGAGGACAAGCTGGACAAAAAGCACAAAGATTAGGAATTGATGAAGACACTTTTATGTTAGAACAATTATTAAAAAGATGGAATGATGGTAAAGGTAAAGTAAAAAAATGGGATGAAAAGACAAAAACTTATAAAGAAACACAAGGAACATTTACAGAACTTTGGGAAGAAATATTTGGAAGAAATGGTTTATTTGGTTTTATAGGAGATAACGCAAGATCAATAGCAAGAATGCCTAAAGTAGCAACTACTATGTATTTGAGGGATGCTATTAAAAGAGGTGAAATAAAAATGACTAATAAAGAAATGATGTTAAGAGTACAAGCAGACTTTGGACATCCATCTTTTTTAAGACAAGGAAAACAAAATCAAATTTGGAATAATATGTTTTTATATATGAATGCTTTTAAAGAAGGTTGGAGAGCAGATTTAACTAGATTTGGTGAAGCACCTTTTTCTGTTGGTACTAAATTTATATTCTACAATGTAGTACCTAAAGTAATGATGAAACTTATGGAAATAGGTGCATTTGGTATGCCTGTTGCGGCATTCTGGTGGGGAGTAAATCAATGGGATAGAGAAAACTATATTGTTATACCATTAGGTTATGATTCGGAAGGTAGATCAGTTTACTTTAGAATACCACAAGATGAATCTTCAAGAGTGTTTACTAATTTATTATATAAGATGATGGGTATTGGACAAGACGAACAAATACATGGTGAAGCGGCAAACCCTGCTGAATATTTTGCATTTTTAACAAGTAGCGGTATGCCATCTATGAATCCTGTATTTGGTATGTTTGCAGATGTAATTACATGGATGAGTGGTAAAGTACCACATGATGATTTTAAAGGCACAAGTGCTATAGATCAAACATTATCTAAAACAGAAGGTAGAGGAAGGGATATAGAAATATTAAAATGGTTTATTAATACATATACAGGACAAGGTTTTTATAAATTTAAAGGAAAAGATTTAGTAGGTGTAAGTACAGAATTAGAAGAAGTTTTAGGTTATCCTATTGTTGGTACTATATTAAATAGATTTGTTAAAGTAGGAAATCATCCTGCAAGAATGAGTATGAAACATCATGTAAAAGAATATGATACTACAATGGCCAATATTTCAATAGATGCTAAAGAAGGTTTAGCTCATATATTAAATGGAGAAGCAAATAAATTAGAAGCAAAACATTTAAAAGCATTAGCATTAAGGAGAGATAGCTTAAAAACTAACCCTTTATTATTAGAATTATTAGCAAAATCTACAGGCGGTAATGTATTATTACAGGAATTTATGCAAGAAACAGACAAAAAGAAACAAGCATTGATGTTGCTTGGCTTGATTGATTTTATTAATAAAACTGATAATAAGGTAAATCTTGACTTTAAAAGTAAAAATAAAGATGATAAGATAGAGAATAATGACAATTAGTACAACTACAATTAAGAACAGTTATAATGGTACAGGTAGCCAAGATGTATTTGCATATACATTTAAAATTAGTTCTACCGCTGATATGCAGGTTATTATTCGTGCATCAACAGGTACGGAAACTGTAAAAAGTTTAACTACACATTATACAGTTAGTAATGCTGGTAATGCAAGTGGTGGTAATGTTACATTTACATCTGGCAATATACCTAGCAATACAGAAACAGTAATTTTAAGAAGAAATACTACACAAGTACAAGCATTAGATTTAGTAGAAAATGATCCTTTTACAGCAGATAGTGTTGAAGGTGCATTTGATAAAAATTTAGCTTTAGTACAAGAATTACAAGAACAAGTAGATCGTTCAATAAAAATATCAAGAACGAATACTATGACAAGTACAGAATTTACAGATAATGCTACAGCTAGAGCATCTAAAATTTTAGCATTTGATACTAACGGAGAATTATCTGTTGCAACAGAATTAGGAAGTTATAAAGGAAATTGGTCTGCATCAACAGCATATGGTTCAAGAGATATTGTAAAAGACACAAGTACAAATAATATTTTTATTGCAAACACAACACACACATCAAGCGGATCACAACCATTAACAACTAATACTGATAGTGCTAAATGGGATTTATTAGTAGATGCGGCAACAGCAACTACAGCACAAACTGCGGCGGCAACATCTGCAACAGCATCTGCAACAAGTGCAACAGCTAGTGCAAGTAGTGCAACAGCGGCGGCAACATCAGAATCAAATGCTAACACTTATAAAACAGCGGCAGAAACAGCAAAGACAGCGGCGGAAACAGCAAAAACTGCGGCAGAAACTGCAAAAACAGCGGCAGAAACTGCATTAGATACTTTTGATGATAGATTTTTAGGTGCTAAATCTTCTAATCCAACTGTTGATAATGATGGCAATGCATTAATAGATGGTGCGTTGTATTTTGATACAACAAATGATTTAATGAAAGTTTACAATCTTGCTAATACTACTTGGTATCAATTAGCTTTAACAGGAACAAATCAAACAAATGTAAATACAGTAGCTGGACAAATAAGTCCGACAAATAATATAGCAACTGTTGCTGGTGCAAATTCTAATATTAGTACAGTAGCAGGTCAAATTTCACCTACAAATAATATAGGAACATTAGCAGGTATATCTGGTTTATCTAATTTAGCGGCGGCTCATGCGGCAGTTACAAATGTAAATAATAATTTATCAGCAGTACAAAACTTTGCAGATGTTTATAGAATTACAAGTTCAGCACCAACATCAAGTTTAAATACAGGTGATCTTTATTTTGATACAACGGCAAATGAATTAAAAGTTTACAAATCAAGCGGTTGGGCGGCGGCAGGTTCTACAGTAAATGGAACATCAAACAGATTTATTTATAATATTACAGGAACACCAACTACTTTAACAGGTGCATCTGGTACAGGTTTTGCAGAAGCATCAAGTAAAGTTTTAGCTTATGATGCAGGATTTATAGATGTTTATTTGAATGGGGTTAAACAAATATTAGGAACAGATATAACTGCAACATCTGGTAATTCTGTA
>ERZ1046740.1519-NODE-1519-length-16198-cov-18.199467_pt1 | contig 16198 bp, 15 predicted proteins | sample MGYA00383093_ERZ1046740 | MGnify/ENA primary metagenome ERZ1046740 (study PRJEB29581, sample SAMEA5548363) | metagenome | biome: marine; feature: coastal; material: water | depth 25 m | study: Short-term variability in the microbial, nano- and picoplankton... | reverse complement strand
TTATTTTAGATACTTTCATAGCTTTTGCAGCATATACTGATAGAAAGTATGCAGACCTCAAGTTTAAGTTCATCACAGCATCAAAATTTTCAGGTGATGTATCAAACGCTGGGGAATGCCGAGCCATTCCAGCAGAATTTATTACTATATCATATGGCTCTTCCATTGTTTTTTCTAATGCAAACAAGTCTGTTTGATCCAAAACTAATGCTTCTGCATCATAGCCATTTGAATTTAACGTTGAAACTGTTTTATCTAAGAGATCAATTCCACGTGCTGCACAAATAACTTTTGCACCTGATTGCGCAACTGCAGCTGCACAAGCTTGACCAATACCTGAAGATGCGCCCGTTACTAATGCACGTTTTCCTTTTAATGAAAATGAAGGCAATGCAGGTAAATTCATTTATTCCCTCCAATAGGATAAGAAATTTTTCCTTGGACACGTGCTTTGTTAAACTCTCGCAAGCGCGCAAAGACATCAACGCCTAATTGAGAATACACATCAAGCAAATCAACTAACACCCAATTCTCACGTATTAGATTATCTTCCACTCTCCAGAAATCTAAACTACGCATTGTAATTTCTTGTCCTGAAGGAGCAATGCCAAGCCAACCATCTCCTGAAACAGTCATTTGCATATTTGGCCAACCAGTGGCTATTACATATGGCCCATCGCCAAAAAAATGACAGCTTAGAGTACCCGTCGTTCCACCTTTTCTATCAGGCAAAGCCTTAAGAAATGGAATTTGATGCCAATTTCTAAACCCATCAAGGCCTCTCATTGAACCAATTCCTGCTGGGCCATACCAGTTGACACATGGATGCCAATATTCTTCAGCCTTCATTATTTCAGGGCCACCTTCAGAGGGATGGCGCGATAAGTTAGTAAGCATCTCAATTACAACATCTAAACTTTCTGTTCCATGAGAAGACGCTCTATTAGCTGATGTCAATCCATCTTGGCTAGCAGGCCCAGGTATAAACATTTCACGCCCCAAGCTTGGAGACATTGGCCATGCTCCTGCTTGCATCATAAGCTCTGGTATGTCCCATATTGCTTGAACTTCAATAATCTTATCATCCTCAAAACAATAAAACTCATGAAAACGCATATGTACTAAATGTCCTGTTGGTGGTATTTCCAAAAATGGTCCAACAAAAGTTCCTATATAGGACCCACAACACCCTACCCAATTTTTACCTTCGATTGTTTTACCACTCACAACGATTGTATCTCGTCGCTCAACATCGGGGATTGCATCGACTAAGGGAGCAAAACAATTATCATAAAATTCATTTTTTAATACATCACCAAAAGGATGACACATCTGAATTTTAACTTCTTGTGAAAATATATTTTGAATGAAATGTCGTACAGCTTGTTCATCGAAATTATACATTGCTTTTATAAAAAGCCCTATACTTTCTCGATTTTTTTGCTGGAAATTCATTTATTTTTCAACTTTGCGAAAAGCTGCTCCTTCGCCATATGGGACATTAATTCCACCATATCGTCGAACTCGAATATTACATTGCTCCGCATGACCAACAAACCCTTCTAACATACATAGTCGGCTACCATATTCACCTACTAGTGTTGCGGCTTCATCAGTGGTTATTTTTTGATAAGAATGGGTCTTTAGAAACTTCCCAACCCATAAACCACCTGTATAGCGGCCTGCCTTTTTAGTTGGTAATGTATGATTTGTTCCGATGACTTTGTCACCGTTTGAAACATTTGTTCTGGCACCCAAAAATAAAGCTCCATAACAAGTCATATTTTCTAGGAACCAATCATCCCTGTCAGTCATTACTTGTACATGTTCAGATGCAATATCGTCAGCAACTGTTAACATCTCATCGTATGTATCACATAAAATTATTTCACCATAATCAGCCCAACTAACGGAAGCTGTATCGGCAGTAGGTAATATCTTTAATATCCTATCAATTTCACTAAGTGTATCTTCTGCTAACTTACGAGAGTTAGTTAACAAGACTGCTGGACTGTTGTAACCATGTTCAGCTTGCCCTAACAAGTCAGTTGCGCATAATTCACCGTCAACAGTATCATCAGCTATAACCATTGTTTCTGTTGGACCAGCGAATAAATCAATTCCAACGCGCCCAAAAAGTTGCCTTTTAGCTTCTGCTACAAATGCATTTCCAGGCCCAACAAGCATGTGCACTGGTTTTATAGATTCAGTACCAATAGCCATTGCACCAATCGCTTGAATTCCACCCATTACATAGATTTCATGAGCGCCGCCAAGATGCATTGCAGCGATAACTGCAGCGTTTGGTTTACCCTCAAAAGGAGGAGTGCACGCAACTATCCTTGGAACTCCTGCAACTGTAGCCGTTGCAACCGACATATGGGCAGATGCCACCATTGGAAACTTGCCACCAGGCACATAACATCCAACTGATTGTACTGGAATATTCTTATGCCCTAAAATAACTCCAGGAATTGTTTCAATTTCAATATCAAGCATACTATCTCTTTGAGCTTGAGCAAAATTGCGCACTTGCTCTTGGGCAAATTTGATATCAGAAAGCTCGCGATCAGAGAGAGATGCTATCAAATCAGAAATTTCTTTTTCTGACAATTTGAAATTTTCTGGTGTGTAATTGTCAAATTTTTCAGAAAGATCGCGTACTGCAGTATCTCCATTTATCTCTATATTTTTTAATGTTTCTTCAACTACGATTCTTGTTTTTGCATCATCTTCAGCTCGCTCAGCATCTGGCTTACCACTCTTCAAATATTCTATAGTCATTAATTACTCCCAATTTCAGGTGGAATTTTCGTGCCATTATCGAAAGCCTCCCACCCATGTCCGTTAAAAACATCTACGCCCAACTGCGCAAGGACGTGAGGAAAATCAACCATTACCCAATTGTCTGTTATTTTTCCATTTTCGACTTTCCAAAAATCCATGTATCGGATTTGTATTTTTTTACCTGTAGCTTCAACACCCATAAATGAGCCTGAATGTACTGCTTCTTGCCTACCAAATGCCGCAGCCCATTCACCCATGTATAGGCGAGCTTCATCAATGCAAACTTTATCAGAAAAGGCTGCCTGGAAAGGTTTTTGCCAATTACTTTGGAATTCTTTTAAGCCCTTTTTTGTTCCACAACCTGTATTGCCCATCCAGTTAAAACCTTGACTGAAAAATTCACCAATATCTGCTATGCGATGATCATTCAGTCCATCTACCATACCTTCAATTACTGAACGAGTTTCTGCGGTTTTTGACATATCTGTATCTTTAGATAATTCTGCCTGCTCTGGCCTTGCACCATTCATCCTTTTACAGCCCCCGCAGTTAATCCACTTACAATCTGACGTTGGAAAAACATAACAAGGACAAATAAGGGCGCTGTCGCGGATACAACTGCAGCCACAGCAAACATTACATTTCCCTCAGTTTGTGTTGTTCCTAAGAAAGCCGCTATAGCAGGAACCATTGTGCGATTTTCTTCAGTTAACAACATCGTGCCAACAGCAAAATCATTGTACGCTAATAAAAAACTAAATAAGCCTGTCGTAATAACACCTGGCCACATGACAGGTATAATTACATGTCTAAAAGCTTGAAACTGTGTACAGCCATCAACTTTAGCACTTTCGTCCAAATCCTTTGGTATTTTTTGGAAAAAGCTATGCAACATCCATAATGTAAATGGCTGATTAATTGCCACTAAAACAATAATAGTTGTTGGCAAATAGCCCCATAGATTCCAATGAAAAAATGGGAGTAAATAGCCAGAGACTAATGTTATGGGTGGCATTGCTCGGAACATTAAGGCCGCAATTAGCAACCAAAAAGTGTAGCGATAGCTAGAACGTGATAGAGCATAACCACCTAATGTGCCCATAGTTAAAGAGAGACAAACTACTGAAACACACACTATTGAAGTATTAATTACCGCACGCCAGAACTCCTGATCAATCCATGCCCCTTTATAAGCAGTTGTTGTTAATGAAGTCCCATACACTCTTTGAGTATTTTCACCAGTTAGTGCATTGGTCCAATTCGCAATAGAAAAAAAATCCAATTCAATTTTGAAACTTCCCCATAGTGTCCAAAGAAATGGAAATGCTGCTAATATCAACCAAACAATTACAAAAACATTTGCAGCTATTCTCAAACCGACTGGGCGTCTCCTTGCAGATATTGTAGACATTAAGTTTTCTCCTTAAAATCGCGCCATGTTCGAACAAGAACAGGTGATAATAGAATAGCAACACCAACAAGCGTCATAAGAGATGTTGCTGCAGCAGATGATAAAAGTTGGGTTTCACCACCTAAATCATTCAAAATCATCCAAGATAGAGACGTCGCATGCGCTTCTGCATTAAATCCGATAATTTCCTCAAATACCCTGAATTTGTCCATCAACTGTATGAGTGCAACAAATGTTACTAATGGCATAATATGTGGAAGAACAACATATCGTACTTGCTCCCACCGAGAAGCGCCGTCGATTTGCGCAGCTTCCATTTGATCTTGGGGTAAAGTTTGTAAACCAGCATAAAACACAATAAATGCGAATGGTGCTGAATGCCATACACCATAGACGATGAGCATTATCCAAGTTAACCCAGTTGAAGCCTTCATTGATAAGTCAGGATTATTAGCCAAGTATTGTAAGAACGATCCTAGAATGCCACGACTATCCACCATCCAATACAAAACTAAGGAACCAACTAATGGCGCCACAATCATGGGCAACAATGAAAAGAAAATTACTAATCCTTTTAGATGTCGGTGCAAAGAATTAACTGATAAAGCAATCACAAAGCCAAGCATGATAAGCAATGGCACCGATATAAACGTAAAAGTTAGCGTAAATGCCATAGCACGGTAAAATGGTAAGTTATAAATTGTTGAAAAAAATGTGCCGATTGAATCGGCATTTCGCCATGCATCGCCAATTTCTGAGAATGCTAAATGTCCCCGATCAGTAAATATTGCTGTACCAACAAATTTACCTAGTGGGTATTGTGCGCGTAAATTTGCAGTTGCATCTTGATCGATTGTTGTTTCTTTTTTGCAACCAAAAGGGCCACAATTTTCTACAGTTATTAAAACAGCATCATGTGGCGTAAACAATGATTGCGTAACCACAGATACAATAGGAAATGCAATAAACATGAGCATTGCCAAACCAGTTGGCAGAAAAAACCAGAAAAAAGTTTTATGTTTCATGTCATCTGTCCAGAATTGAGATTCAGAGGGGGATATCTCCCCCCCTGAAATTTGTTTCTTAGTTTAAGAAACCTTTTTCTTTTGCGGCAGCATTATATGCAGCTTCTGTATCTGCTAAAGCTTGCTCTGCTGACTCTTTACCTAACATAAAGTCACTCAATTCAGCACCAAGAGCGCTATGGAGTAACCCTTGGAAAGGTAACATTGGATAAGGAACTGAGTTCGCACTTGCAGCAGCAAATACACCTACAGCAGCAGGTGTTGGCTCGTATCCGTCAATCAACCAAACTGCTTGTTTAGCAACTTCGTCATCTCCTAATATTTCAGGACGAATAGCATTTGTCATAGCAACAAAAGTAGCTTCAGCTTCTGCATCTGATATATTTTTTGATACAGTCCAGCCATCCCACCATAGGGTTGTTGCTGGAGTTGAACCGCCGCCTACAGTCATTGGGCCTGAAATTGCAAAACCATTTTTAACAGTATCAGAAACACCTTCCTGATCAACAAGTGTTGCTGCACGAGATCCCCACATATTCATGAGCGCAACATTACCTGCACGGTATTCAGCATTAGTGGAGTTTGAGTCGTGTGTAAGGAAGTCAGGGTTCATATACTCTGAAAGTGACTTCATCATATTTAGTGTCGCAACACCTTTTTCATTATTGATTGATACTTCAGCAGTTCCATTTTTAAAGAAATCCCCACCATAGCCAATGTACATATTATTGAATTCTTGAGCTATGTTCCAGCCTGCTTTGTATGCGCCACCAACAGGATTTTCCATAATTCCCATTTCACGAATTTTTGAAGCAGCAGCTAACATATCTTCATATGTGGTTGGCGCATCCATGCCAATTTTTTCCAAAACATCAGATCGATATACTAAGTGTTGTGCATTAGCCATAAAAGCAACAGCCATTACTTTTCCATTAATTGTGATCAACTGGTTTTTTTTCAAATCACTACCATGTTTTGCAACTAGATCATCCAATGGGCGAATAACGTCTTCATTCATTAATGCTACAATTGAAGAGTTTGCCACAATTGCTGAAGTATACTCAGCTGGATTTCCAGACATGCCTGCTAAATTAATTTTTTGATGATCAGCAGTCAGGTTTGTTTTTACTTCAGCACCAGTACATTCCTGCGCACCAGCACCAACTGTTTGAATTGCTGGAAATTCATTCCCAACAACTGAAACTCGCGCACTGATTTCACAAGCATAAGTAGCTGATGATGCTAATAGCGAAACTGTTCCCGCCATTATAATATTTTTAAAATACATTTTTATTCTCCCTTGTTTGTTTGATGTGCCTTGCAAGTCCACATCGTTGTAACCCCATTTGGGGATTGGTTTGGGGTTAATCCCCAATTCGCGCACCAGTTTGACTATCAAACAAATGGCAAATTTCTATTGGTACCGAAATATGAACAATGTCACCAATTGCTGCTCGGTAATCTTTTGCAACTTTTACTGATACTAATTCATTATTTATCAAAACAGTTATCATGGTTGCATCACCAAGTAGTTCCATAGTGTAAACAGGCGCAGTTATTTGCCCACCAGCACTTACAATTTCAGCATCCTCAGCTCTAAAACCCAAAGTAATAGGGCCATCTAAATTTTTAAATCCATCGAGCTTTATATTTTCTCCTTCAAAGAAATTTCCAACAATATTTCCGGATATTAGATTCATTGCTGGTGATCCAATGAAACTGGCAACAAATGAATTTGCAGGTTTATCATATATATCAGTTGGGCTACCAACTTGTTGAACAATACCATCTTTCATAACAACAACTCTATCAGCTAATGTCATTGCCTCAATTTGGTCATGTGTCACATAAATAGTTGTAACTTTTAATTCATGGCTCAAATTTTTTATCTGAGCTCTTGTCGACACTCGAAGCTTTGCATCCAGATTAGACAAAGGTTCATCCATCAAAAATAAATTTGGTTCGCGAACAATTGCTCGCGCTAGGGCCACTCGCTGTCTTTGGCCTCCTGATAACTCTGCAGGTTTACGATGTAAAAATTCATCTAATTCAACCATAGCTGATGCACGCATTACACGCTTTTCATGTTCTGCTTCAGGTATTTTGCGTACTTTTAATGGAAATCTTATATTTTCATAAACATTCATGTTTGGGTACAAAGCATAGGATTGAAAAACCATAGCCACATCACGGTCTTTTGGATCCAAATCGTTTACGCGCACACCATCTATTAGTATGTCACCTTCTGTAACATCCTCAAGACCTGCAATCATCCGCATTGTAGTTGTTTTGCCACATCCAGAAGGACCCAACAGAACAAGGAATTCTTGATCTTTAATGGTTAAATTAAAATTATCAACACCGACAAAAGAGCCCCATCGTTTTGATAAATTGTTTAGTTTTATTTCTGCCATGCAGTCCCCCAAATAGTCAAAAACCATTCTTGCATACGTTTGCAAAAAAGATAGACTTTCATTTTCAATTCTGCAAGATTAATTTTTGTAAAAATATATTTTTTATACTATATCATTGAAAAACTTAAAAAAGATCTGACCCATGTCCAATTATCAAAAAGAAAAACGTATTGTACTGGATTATTATGAGGCACTTGATTCAGCAACAGACGACAGAATCACCCAAGTCTTAGAAGAGTTCACAACAAAAAATTACATATGGCGGGCTTTCCACCCATTTGGTCTACAAACTGATGTTAATGAGATTTCTGAACAATGTTGGAAGCCCTTAAAACATGCTTTAACAAGCATGCAAAGAAGAATGGATATATTTTTCGCGGGTAGTAATTATATTGATGATAATAGTTCTGTATGGGTTTGCTCTATGGGGCATTTAATTGGATTATTTGATTTTCCTTGGTTAGGTATCAAACCAACAAAAAAATTAACTATGCTTCGATATGCTGAGTTCCATAAAATAGAAAATGGAAAAATTTCAGAAACAGCATTTTACTTTGATATTCCTCATTTAATGCTTCAAGCTGGATATTCTCCATTTCCTGATCAAAGAGCTGCTCATTTAATACAACCAGGGCCTGCTCCCCATGACGCTTTACTTTACTCTGAAACTGACGTTGTAGAGGGTCAAAAAACAATGAATGCCATAAATTTTATGATAAAAGATTTAGGCCAATGGCAAAGTGGCTTGCCACTTGTAGATGAACTTGCCCGCAGTTGGCATAACGATATGATTTGGTGGGGACCTGCTGGAATTGGATCCACTTACACAATTGAAAGATATGCAGAACAACACTCGGGACCTTTTAGAGCAGCCTTTAGTGATAGATCAGGGACAGGCCACATAGCTCGAATATCAGAGGGTCATTATGGTGGATTTTTTGGATGGCCCAATTTTAGTGCAAAACCTACGGGTGGATACCTTGGACTACCACCAAGCGATACGATTGGGGAGTTTAGAGTAATTGATATTTATCGCCGTGAGGGTGACAAATTAAAAGAAAATTGGATATTTATAGATTTACTGCATTTTTTCAAACAACAAGGCGTTGATATATTAAATAAACTATAAAAATTTATGAATTGATTTATCTTACTTTCTTAAGACTAGAAACATTCTCAATCGAATTGTTACTTACGCTTTGACACCAATGGATCTATGTTTCACCATAAGTCATTAACCTTAATTAATTTAATTACTATGCAAAATGAAAAGCCAAAATTTAAAGCTATAGCAGATCATGCTTTACTCATAACATTTTCAGATGTTTTCAGTGAAGCTGTGCATTCTCAAGTTGTTGCATTAGATAATTCTATAACTTTGGATCCGCCCAAGGGAATTATAGAAACAGTCCCTGCAATTGTTAATCTTCTGGTAACATTTGATCCATTAATAACTGATCATTTGTGCCTTGAAAAAAATATTTTGAATAATATAAAAAATATGACAAATAACTCCTCTAAAGGTACTGAACGGATTGTTCATGTTTGTTATGAAGAAGGTTTTTCTAGAGATTTGGAAACTGTCTCAAAGGCCTGCGGTCTATCAAAAGAGGCAGTAATTAACGCACATCTTAATGAAAGCTATAATGTATTGATGTATGGATTTTCTCCTGGCTACGCTTACCTTTCAGGAGTTCCCAAAGATATCCAAGTGCCTCGAAAAATTTCAGCAGTTCGCGACATTGATGCTGGCAGCGTAATTATTGCGGGATCTCAATGCTTAGTTACAACTTTAAAAATGCCAACTGGTTGGTCTATAATTGGACGCTCACCAACATTAATTCTTACAGATGATTTAGAAAATCCTTTCCTTTTTAATGTGGGGGATACAGTTAATTTCAAACGAATAGATCTTGGTACTTTTGAAAAAATGAATAAGGCATCTAACTATGTCTGATGTTGAGTTTTCTATTTCGTTTGCAGGTCCACTTGTTACATTTCAAGATATAGGTCGACCAGGAAATATGCGCTATGGCGTTTCAGCTTCAGGCCCAATGGACATAGTATCTTTTGAAGCTGCAAACGCAGTTCTTGGAAATGAAACGAAGCAAACAGCAATAGAAATATCACTTGGCGGCCTAATTTTACAATGCCATGAAGGATCCATTACACTAGCAATTACTGGTGGTGATTTTCTTATAGAGTACCAAGGCCAGAAAATATCATCATGGACAGTTCTTACAATACAAAAAGGGGAGCGCCTCTCAGTTCGTGCAGGAAAATCAGGAAGTTGGGCATATTTAGCATTTTCTGGAAAACTAAATGTAAAAGATTGGCTCAATAGTAGCTCAACCCATTCAACATCTGGATTTGGTGGCGGTATTTTAAAAACTGGCCAAAAGTTCACACTTAAGGACGCTTCAAATCAAGCAAATCGTATTGGCCCGATATTAAAACCAAATTTTAATACAAATGATCTAATTCATGCAGTACTTGGGCCTCAAGACCAATATTTCATGAACACCGCGATCAAAATATTTTCAGACAGTATTTTTAAAGTTTCTGATAATTATGATAGAATGGGTATGCAACTAACTGGGCCAAAGTTAGAACTAAAAAGCGCCCTATCAATTCCATCTGAGCCAGTCGTTAAAGGATCTATACAAGTTTCTGGAGACGGCATTCCAACTATCCTTTTAGCAGATCATCAAACTACAGGTGGTTATCCAAAAATTGCTACGGTAATATCTTCCGATATAAATAGATTAGTACAATTTAGATCCAACCAAAGTGTGGAATTCATACTAATCAATAGTAATGAAGCATTACAGAAAACTAGAAAATTTCTAGATATGAAAGAAAAATATCTACAAAAAATTTCAATTTCTAGAGGAACTTTAGAGCAAAGATTGATGAGTGAAAACTTGATTGGTGGAGTTGAATTTAATTAATAAAGCCTTTTAACTTTAATTTGATGCTAAACATGTTATTTATTATATCAAATATAAACTTAACCTAAGAGGATTATAAAAATGCCAAAAGGTTACCTAGTAGCTAATATACGTGTTAAAGATAAAGAAAAATTTGCAGCATTTTCAGGTATGGCTGCTCCTGTAATTAAAGCACATGGTGGAAAAGTACTTGCAAGAGGACCTGGCGCTGAACGGCATGAGGGTACAGTTGAAGGTATTGTTATGATGATTGAATTTGAAAATATAGATGCTGCAAGAACGTTCTACTTGAGCGATGAATATCAGGCTGCAAAAGCCGTGCGCGATGCATGTGCTGAGACAGATTTAATGATTATCGAAGGTGCCTAATAATTAAAACTACCAGAATTTGATTAAGGTTTAGAGTTACCAACCATAAGCAATTGTAAATCAGCAACATTTGTCCCAGTAGCGCCAATAATTATCAAATCATCTGCTAATTTTAATGCTTCATAACTATCGTTATTATCCAAAAGTTCGCTTATAGATTTATTTTTCTTATTTATTCGAGATATAGTATTGTTATCTACCAATCCACCTGCAGCGTCGGTTGGTCCATCTATTCCATCTGTACCACCACTTAGAAAACACCATGGTCGATTAAATAGAACCTTTTCAGCTTTGAGAGCAAAACGAAGTGCTAGTTCTTGATTTCGTCCTCCTTTACCAGTCCCAACTAGTTTCACTGTTGTTTCACCACCGAAGGCAATCGCAAATGGTTTTTCTGTTTTAAACTTCTCCAATTCAAAAAATATTTTTTCTACAGCTTCGCTTACATCCCCAATTAAAGGATCAACAATAATTTTTGCACCAACTTCTTTTGCCATTGCGGCCACACTATCTTTGTTGCCCGCTATCAAGTGCGCCTGAGTATTAGTTACCTTAGTTTCATCAAAGGATGAATTTTCCAAATATTCTCTAACTCTTCTCGGTAATCGTGTGAATACACCTTCATTAATCAATAACCGACGTGCATCTGCAACTGAACCAGATGACATCACACTTGGACCACTACCTACAACACTTAAATCATCACCTAAAACATCCGATAAAACATAACTCTGGACCACCGCAGGATATGCAAATTTTAGCACACCCCCGCCCTTCAAAAGTGAAACTGACTGTCTCACTAGATTCATTTGATATATGTCAAAACCACATGATAATAAAATTTCATTCAATCTTATCTTATCATGTAAACTAATTTCTTTTACTGGTGCTGGTACCAATGCGGATGCACCACCACTCACTAACATTATAATTGCATCATTCTTTGTTGCTTTTTCTAATCTTGAAATAACTTCATTTCCAGCTTGTAAACCACTTTCACATGGAACAGGATGTGATGCTCCCATCACCTCACACCCCTCTACTGCAATCATATTTTCAAAATTTGTTACTGCTAGCGCACTGAATTTTGCATCTTTTGGCAATACATTTAAAAAACAGTTTGCCATCTTACACGCGGCTTTTCCAATTGATATAATCACATATCTACCTTCATCTGAAATAATAGGTATAGGATTTGCTACTAATGACTTAGATAATGCAGCTTCTGGGTTTGCTGCATTTACACCTTCAAAAAACGCCTCTTGGACGTCTTTTCTTAATTCAATTAGTTCACTGTTTCTTAGATTATTCATCAACTTGCTGCAATCTGGTTAGCTTTTTCAACTAAAACTTCAGCCTGACGAATGGAAGCATAATCAATTAATCGTCCATCTAATGATACCGCACCCTTGCCTTCTGAAGCAGCGATCTTCATTGCCTCCAAAATACGATTTGCTTTATCAACTTCAGAATCCGATGGGCTCATAACCTCATTAGCGTGTGTAATTTGGCTTGGATGTATCGCCCATTTACCTTCACAGCCTAATACTGCTGCGCGTTTTGCTGCCGCAATATATCCATCTGTATCTGAAAAATCTCCAAATGGACCATCCACTGGGCGTAAACCATTTGCACGAGCGGCAACGACCATCCGAGAAATTGCATAATGCCACATGTCTCCCCAGTGGACCTCTCTTGATCCATCTTCATTAGGATCAGTTAAAACTGAATAATCTGGATTAACACCACCAATGATTGTGGTGCGTGCACGTGTGCTTGCAGCATAGTCTGCAACCCCGAAATGTAAGCTTTCATTTCGCTTTGAAGCAGAGGCTATTTCATGTACATTTTGCATCCCTAAAGCAGTCTCAATTATATGTTCAAAACCTATCCTTTTTTGATACCCTTTTGCATCCTCAATTTGGGTAACCATCATGTCAATTGCATAGACGTCTGAAGCAGTCCCAACTTTAGGAATCATGATCATATCCAACCTTGATCCAGCCTGTTCAACAACATCAACAATATCTCTATACATGTAGTGAGTGTCCAATCCATTGATCCGGATTGACATTGTCTTACTTCCCCAATCGATGTCATTTAACGCCTCAATTATGTTTTTTCTTGCCTGCACTTTATCTGCAGGTGCGACTGCATCTTCCATGTCTAAAAACACAACATCAGCTGAAGATTTTGCAGCCTTTTCAATCATTTGCACATTGCTTCCCGGTACCGCAAGTTCGCTTCTATTTAGCCTTGCTATAGCTGGTTCTATGGTATGAAAACTCATTTTTATTTACCCCTAAATTTTATCGTTACTATTAGGGTTGGATTTGAAAACAGATAAATAAGGTGTTTGTCAATACATTTTTTTATTTAAATTTTTCGTTTTAATTCGTCCTGAGCACACTTCCACCTTCGGGCTCATGAAGCTGATCTAGACGTCTTGAATAGAAAAATGATATGGCTTGTGATCGATTTTTTACACCAAGTTTTTCATAAAGATTTGATAGGTGAAATTTAACTGTATTAATCGAAATTGACATACTGTTTGCTAGCTCTTTATTTGAGGAGCCATCTGCTAAGAATTGTAAGATTATTCTTTCCCGTTTAGTGAGCATGAACAATGGGTCATCTTGCAACTCTCGAACATCCATAAACGGGAAAACCATTTTGCCGGATGCAACAGTTATTGCAGTCTCCAATAATTCATCTACTGTTTGCTCATCGTTACAAAATCCAGCAGCTCCAGCAGCTAAAGCGCGACGCGAAACGTCAAGTGAATGATTTTGTGCATAAACCAAAATTTTTGGGGCTGATGGGTTTTCACGTAAAACTTCAATTATTTTCTCACCACCCAATTGAGGTAAAGTCCAACAAACAATACCAAGATCTACTTTTACCCTTAGAACAGTTGACAGAAAATCTTCAGCGGTTGTTACAGTTGAAATCAGAGAAATTCTGTCATCAGATGAAAATTTCTCAGACATAGCTGATAAAATCATTGGATTCGACTCAGCTAATACTACTTTGACTTGTTCTTTTGATTTAAAATTCAATTGGCCTTCTCCTAAAAAAACACTCAAAAACCTACCCATTTTCAGACATATTCCATTGTTATAGCTAAAAACAATACTTAAGTATAGTTTTTATACTACCCTTTTGGCAATACCATAACGGTAGTTTAGAATGTTGTGTGGTTTTTATGAATGTGCTTTTTTTAATTAACCAACAACCGGAGAATTAAAAATGACTGTCAGCAATATATTTCCACAACTTGAGATTCCAGATACACTTGCCGCAGGGCCAGGGCCAGGGAATACAGATGCAAGAGTGTTAGCTAGATTTGCAAGTGCTGGTATCGCTGACCACATGCATGAAGCAGTTCTGAAAGGAATGATTGAATGTAAATTCATGCTCAGGGAATTATTTGGAACCAACAACATACATACATTTGGAGTTGCTGGAACTGGATGGAGTGGTTTGGATTGCATGTTCAGTGCTGTAATGCCTGGTGATACAGTAGTTGCTTTCTCAAATGGTACATTTTCCGGAATTGATGCACTTACCTTGAGAATGAAAGCTGCCACAAGAGATGAATTAGCTGAAAATAGCCTCAACCCAGAAGCGGCAAGTGTAACAGTAATCGAAATACCTCATGGGCAATCTGTAACCGGTGAAATTGTTGAAGCCGCATTAAAAGAACACAAACCTAAATGGGCATTCATGGCTCATTGGGAAACTGGTTCAGGTCGGATTAATGATATTCAAGGATTTTCAGATGCATGTTTGAAACACAACGCCATGGGATTAATTGATGCAGTATCTTCATTAGGCGTAGAAGACTTTGCAATAGATGATTTTATGGGAATTGCAGCATGGGCATCATGTCCACAAAAAGGTGTAATGTGCTTGCCTCTTACTTACGCGCCCGTAAGTTTTACAGATCAATACATCGATGTTTTAAAAGCAAATGGTTCTTACACATATTGCCATCATCCAATTATGGAAGCAAGACACTGGGGCATTGTAGATGGTCAGGATGTAGAAAAAGGTGGTTATCACAGAACACACTCTGGATATGCCGTTGCAGCTTTTCATGAAGCTTTAAGAATTACGTTAGAATATGGTTTATCACAACGTGCTGATGACTACATATTCCACGAAAATGCACTTCGCCAGGCAGTAATTTCAATGGGTTGCGAAGTAACTTCAAATATGACGAGCTTGATTGTATTAAATTTACCAGGAGACTTAGCAGGCCGTGAAATGGAATTAGTTCAAGCTTGTCGTGCAGAAAATTTTGGTATTTGGCCAACACTGTCTTCCCCAGTACAGGTTCGAATTGGAATTCTAAATCAACTAACACAGTCAGCCATTACTGACATCGTAAATCGATTTGCTATAGCAATGAATAAAATGGGTGCTGAAGTAAATATAGAGACCATAAACACAGGCTTGGAAATTTATTATAAACAAGCAATTGCGGCCGAATAGGAGATATATCGATGGATATTCATGAATACCAAGCCAAAGAAATTTTGCGTGATTTTGGAGTTAAAGTACCAAATGGTGGTTTAGCTTACAGTCCTGAACAAGCAGCATATCGCGCTAGAGAAATGGGCGGTGACAAGTGGATCGTAAAGGCACAAGTCCATGCAGGCGGTCGAGGTAAAGCTGGTGGAGTTAAGGTCTGTTCAAATGACAATGAAATAATAGAAGCTGCATCTTCGATGTTAGGCAGAAAATTAGTAACACATCAAACTGGAGCTGAAGGAAAAGGCATTTATAGATTATACGTTGAAGCTGGAGTTCCAATCGACCGTGAGATTTACCTTGGATTTGTTCTTGATCGTACCACTCAAAGAATAATGATTGTTGCTTCTTCAGAAGGTGGGACTGAAATAGAAGAAATTTCTGCAAACAAACCAAATAGCATTGTAAGGGCATCAATAGACCCAGCAGTTGGCCTGGTTGAGTTTCAAGCTCGTGAGATTGCTTTTAAGTTAGACATTGAATCCTCCCTTACTCAACACATGGTCCGCACATTGATGGGGTGCTTTAACGCATTTCGAGATTTGGATGCGACAATGGTTGAAATAAATCCATTAGTAATAACATCTGACAAACAAGTGATGGCATTAGATGCAAAAATGACTTTTGATGATAATGCATTATTTCGTCATCCAAAAATATCAGAGCTACGTGACAAAAGCCAAGAGGATCCTCGTGAGAGTAATG
>ERZ1046740.1515-NODE-1515-length-16231-cov-4.587352_pt1 | contig 16231 bp, 15 predicted proteins | sample MGYA00383093_ERZ1046740 | MGnify/ENA primary metagenome ERZ1046740 (study PRJEB29581, sample SAMEA5548363) | metagenome | biome: marine; feature: coastal; material: water | depth 25 m | study: Short-term variability in the microbial, nano- and picoplankton... | reverse complement strand
CTGGAAGCTTGACGGCCTTGCGCCAGGAGAATACCGCCGCGATACAGTTCATATGCCTGCAACCCCAAAACGCGCCAAACCGCCGCGCAGGAGGAAGTAGATGAACAACTGGCCACCCCACGTCACCGTAGCTACCGTGGTTCAGCGTGAAGGGGAATACCTGCTGGTAGAAGAGCGGGACAAAACTACCGGCCAGATGGTATTCAATCAACCAGCCGGTCACCTGGACCCGGGTGAGAGCGTAATCGAAGCCGCAATGCGCGAAACACTGGAGGAAACCGGCTGGGAAGTCAGGCTGACTGCGGTTCTGGGCATGTCGCTCTACCTTGCCCCAGGCAACGGTATCACCTATTACCGCACCAGCTTTCTCGCTGAACCGGTACAGCCAGTTATAGATGCCGTGATCGACCCGGATATCCATGCGGTACATTGGCTCGATTACGATGAAATTCTGGCCAATTCTGCTAGAATGCGCAGCCCCCTGGTGCTGGCAACTATTGAACAGTATCGCAAGGGGTATTGTTATCCCCTGGACTTATTTTACGGATGACCCATAACGCAGCTACCAAAGTCATTGTCGGCATGTCTGGCGGTGTCGATTCCTCTGTTTCTGCTCTTTTGCTGAAGGAGCAGGGATATGCCGTGGAAGGTCTGTTCATGAAGAACTGGGAAGAGGATGACGGCACCGAGTACTGCACCGCCAAGAAAGACTTTGCGGACGCCCAGGCGGTGGCAGATAGGCTGGATATCCAGCTGCATGGCGCCAATTTCGCGGCCGAGTACTGGGATAACGTATTTGAACACTTCCTGGAAGAATATCGCGCTGGCAGAACCCCTAACCCGGACATTCTTTGCAACCGGGAAATTAAGTTCAAGGCATTCCTGGACTACGCCCTGATGCTTGGAGCCGACTGCATAGCCACAGGACATTACACCCGTCGTGGGGAAGAGGACGGCAAAGCCACCCTGCTCAAGGGGCTGGACACCAACAAGGACCAGAGCTATTTCCTGCACGCAGTGGGCCATGAGGAACTGGAGAAAACGCTGTTCCCGGTCGGTGAGATCGAGAAGCCAGAGGTCCGGGCGCTGGCCGAAAAATACGACCTTGCCACCGCTAGGAAAAAAGACTCCACGGGTATCTGCTTTATCGGTGAGCGCCGCTTCAAGGATTTCCTGCAGCAATACCTTCCCGCCCAGCCCGGAGAGATTCACAGTCTGGAGGGCGAGCACCTGGGCGGCCACCAGGGGCTTATGTACCACACCATAGGCCAGCGGCAGGGCCTTGGTATTGGCGGCCTCAGCAACCACACAGAAGCCCCCTGGTACGTAGTGGACAAGGACCTGGACAATAATGTACTGCTGGTTACTCAGGGGAACGATCACCCTGCCCTGTTCAAGTCACAGCTCACCGCAAGTGAAATTTACTGGATTGCAGGCACTTCGCCTACACTACCCCTGCAGTGCAAGGCCAAGGTTCGTTACCGCCAGCCAGATCAGGACTGCACGGTATATGCCGATGACAAGGGGTACGCGGTAAAGTTCGATCAGCCCCAGCGGGCGGTGACTCCGGGCCAGTCCGTGGTGTTCTACCTGGATGAACTGTGTCTTGGTGGCGGCGTAATTGAGCACGCGAAGTAGATGAGCGAACGTACATTGTCAGTCCTGGAGCAACAGACCATCGCCCTGGCCGGTGTGGCGCAGTCTGCACGCCTGGTAGACCAGATATCCAAAACAGGCAGCTACCCTATTGAGTTTCTAGAGCCTTCTATTCATAGCCTGCTCGAGTTTGATGCAAGCTCGGTGGAGCATGTATTCGGAGGGCTGGCCGGAGTGAAGCTCGGGCTGAACAATCTCAGCAGCATGCTCGCCACTCGTCAATCAGAGGAAAACCGGGACATGGTGCGCTATGTTTTCAGCATGCTTACCTGGAACGCAAGTTTGCCTCCTCAGATGCCATGATGTCTGTGGTACATAACCGCCTGGAGCATGCCAGCTTTAAGGCAGAACACTTTGCAGGCAATGTGGGCGATGTCTGCCACAGTGTCTCGGGCATTTACCAGGACACTTTCAGCAAGCTGCGTTATCGCATCAAGGTCTCCGGTAGTGCTCAGTACCTGGAGGATACAAAGAATTCCGATGTCATTCGCTCCCTGTTATTGGCGGGCGTACGCAGCGCCTTTTTGTGGCGCCAACTGGGTGGCAGGCGCTGGAAACTGTTGTTACGGCGTAAACACATGCTACAGGCCTCGCAGAATCTGTCCCGCGGCCTTGGCGTAGTGTAAAATCGCACTCTTACCTAATTCGGAGTAGTTCATGGATCTCTCAGCACTTAGTGCCGTTTCTCCCATCGATGGCCGTTACGGCAGCAAGACCGCAGGCCTGCGGGATGTATTCAGTGAGTTTGGCCTGATCAAGCGCCGTGTGTTGGTGGAGGTACGCTGGCTGCAGCAGTTGGCCAATCTCCCTGGAGTTGAAGAAGTCCCTGCCCTCTCACCTGAGGCCAATCGCCTTCTAGAGGATATTGCCGACAACTTCAGTGAACTGGATGCCCGTCGCATTAAAGACATTGAGGCTACCACCAACCACGACGTAAAAGCAGTTGAGTATTTCATCAAGGAACGCTTTGCCGGTAATAGCGAACTGGAGGCCATCTCTGAGTTCGTACACTTTGCCTGCACCTCTGAAGACATTAACAACCTGTCTCACGCGCTGATGCTGCGTGACGGCATGAGCATGGTATTGCTACCGGACATGCAGGCAGTTACCGAAGCTCTGGTTTCACTGGCACAATCTGCAGCAGAAGTGCCCATGTTGTCCCGCACCCATGGGCAGACCGCCAGCCCTTCAACCATGGGCAAGGAAGTTGCCAATGTTGTTGCTCGTTTGCGCAGGCAACTGGCACTGATCAAACAGGTAGAGTTTCTCGGCAAGATCAACGGCGCCGTGGGTAACTACAACGCTCACATCTCCGCCTACCCGGATGTAGATTGGCAGGCCAACGCTGAGGCCTTCGTTACCGGCCTGGGGCTCACCTGGAACCCTTACACCACGCAAATTGAGCCCCATGACTACATTGCCGAGCTGTTCGATGCTATCGCCCGTTTCAATACCATCCTGATCGACTTCGACCGGGATATCTGGGGCTATGTTTCTCTGGGTTACTTCAAGCAGAAAACCATAGCTGGCGAAGTGGGTTCTTCGACCATGCCCCACAAGGTGAATCCTATCGACTTTGAAAACTCCGAGGGCAACCTGGGGCTTGCCAATGCAGTACTCGCTCACCTGGCAGCCAAACTACCTGTGAGCCGGTGGCAGCGAGACCTCACTGACTCCACTGTGCTGCGAAACATGGGGGTTGGCATTGGCTACAGCCTGATTGCCTACCAGGCCAGCCTTAAAGGCATTGGTAAACTGCAATTGAATGAAGCGCGCCTGACAGATGATCTGGACAATAGCTGGGAAGTGTTAGCCGAACCAATACAAACGGTGATGCGCCGCTACGGCATCGAAAAGCCCTATGAGAAGCTCAAGGAGCTGACCCGCGGACAGGATATGAGCAGGGAGGTTATTCAGGCCTTTGTTGAAACCCTGGAGGTTCCAGAAGTGGCAAAGCAGGAACTTCTGGCCCTCACGCCCGCCAACTATATAGGCAACGCCGTGAGCCAGGCGCAGGCTATCGAGCAAAACTGATATGGCAAAGAGCTGGCAGTTGAACCTGGACCGGGAACATTTCCTGGCCAGGCACTGGCAGCAAAAGCCCCTACTGATTTCACAGGGCATCCCCGGCTTTAAAGCGCCCTTCTCCCGCCACCAGATGGCGGGGCTCGCCTTCGAAGAGGACGTGGAGTCCCGCATCATCGAGCACCGTGACGAGCAATGGATGCTGGAGCACGGCCCCTTTTCCAACAGTGATTACCAACGAGATAGCCCCTGGACCCTGTTGCTGCAGGCTGTAGATCACTATATTCCAGAGGTAGCAGAGCTGCGCAAGCTTATGGATTTTATTCCCCAGTGGCGGGTAGACGACATTATGCTCAGCTACGCCGTGGACGGCGGCAGTGTGGGACCACACTATGACAATTACGATGTTTTTTTGCTCCAGGGTGAGGGCCAGCGACTGTGGCAATTGGGGCAGTTTTGCGACGAAACAACACCCCTGCTGCCACACGATGATCTGCGAATTTTGAGCCAGTTTGAATGCGAGCAGGAATACCTGCTTAACCCTGGCGACATACTCTATATTCCACCAGGTGTTGCCCATTGGGGAATTGCCCAGGGTGAGTGCACCACCTATTCCATAGGCTTTCGCGCCCCACGGCTGAACGACATGGTATCTCGCTGGGCAGATCAATTGCTGGAGCAACTTGATAGTGAGCAGTTCTATCACGATGCCCGCCTGGAACCAGCCAGCCGCGCCGGCGAGATCCGTCCTCGAGATATTGAACGGGTGGTCGCCCAGGTGCAGGCTGCATTGGATCAGGAAAGTGGCAATCACTGGTTTGGTGAGTTGGTAACAGAGCCGCGCTACGAACCAGAACAGGATGATGACGACCTGGCCGAGGCGAAAGCCCTGCTGGACGACGGCCCTGAATTCGTTGCCTTATCCCCCGCCGCCAAGATTGCGTGGCAGCAGGAGTCTGATGGGGTAATCGTATTTGCCAATGGCGATAGCGAGACCTTTCCTGAACGGATATTGAGCGCGTTAATTCCTCTTTGTGAGCACTGGCGCCTAGACGGTGAGCAGCTAAGCAAAGCCCTCGCGGATGAAGCCAGTAAAGGCCTGCTCGGTTACTTGTTGTATAGTGATTGTGTGTATGTCGAATGACGAATTCATCAGCGGTGTCGAATATCCGCATCCCTTTGGTGACCTGGCGGTTGAGCTATGCAGAACCGCCGCCAGGCACCTGTGTATCCTCAGCCCCAGATTGGACCACGCAGCCTTCGATAATCCCGAACTCGCAGCAGCTATCAGCACTCTGGCCCGCAATAGCAGGCAGTCCGAGATTCGCATACTGATAAACGACAGCCGCAGCCTGGTTTCCCGCGGACATAGTTTGCTGGAACTTGCCCGCCGAATACCCAGCTCAGTACGTATACAAAAACTTGCAGAGCACCCTGATTGGAACAATCAGACCGTGGTAATCCGCGATCGAGATGGCGTTTTGTACAAGCCCGGAGATTCAAACCACGAAGCATTCTATGAGCCCTCTTCCCGGGCATCTACAGAGCGGCATCTTGAGTTATTTAATGACCTGTGGCGCTACAGTGAGCAGGATACAAACCTGCGAACGCTGAGCATCTAGGTGGAATAATAAGCGCCGATCTGGGAACCCAGTCAGGCCATCCACGCTGGCGATCAAGGTATCCTCGATGCCGCGATTGTTGAGATCGGTCAGGACAAATAGGTGAAAAACAAAAATTACTATTTGCAGGGATACGTCTCTATTAGGCCAATCACAAGTATGCTGCCAATAATGTCTTTTGTGCCGCTTTCATACTTTCGAATTGTCTTATCCAGGATGGCCATGTAGTTTTCTGCCGTCGCGGCCGACTCGTCGGGAGCACAATAAAGAGGAACACCGTAGATTTCATTGAACGTTTTACTGGACCACATTGCCCCGGCTCCTAGTCCGGACACATAGTTTTGCACGGCTGCAAAGTCCATGGATTTGCGGTTCTTGGTGAATTTTTTATAGTCCTCAACCGTGACATCTGCCCGCAAAGAAGTAGAAATTGTGACTAGGACTAAGGCTAAGATCGTTATGATGCGACTGGACACTGGCAATGCTCCTTTAGGTCGAAAAAGTGATTAAGCGCTCGGTAGTCCTCAGCCCCGCTCATATTCCTCCAGCATCAAGCCTACCTCGTTACCTACCCAACTTGGCTCGAACACCCTAAGCCCTCGACAGGGCTCCTCAGTGGCATGTAACAAGCTGCCATCGGCAATGGAAAACTGATATTGGTGAAGGGCACACTGGATAATGTCGTTATCTATAGTGGCCGCATCCAGTGGATGCGACCGGTGGGGACAATGGGCCTCAATAATAAACAGCTGCCCAGAGCGCTGAATCAGCAGCAAATGCAGATTATCGATCTTGAATTGGCGCGTGTAGTTATCGTGGAGGTTAATGAGTTTTTCCAGGGGGTAGAATCTCACAGGGCCTCTCTCGCGCTAAAGCTCTTTGAGAATTTCTCTGGCGGCGGCGTAAGCAGTAATTTGCTTGTTCTGGACCTGTTCTTCCAGCCTTGGAAGCTTGTCCTTTATCGCTGCATTCTGCCCTAACTTCAATAGCAACATCTCGTTAACCAGTTGGTGCATCCAGTCACGGTTCTGCTGGGCACGCTTGGCCTCAAAAGCCCCGGCTTCCCGGGACTGAGACTGATAATCCACGAGCATGCCCCAAACCGCATCAATGTTGATCAGTTTGAGAGCCGAGCAGGTCATAACCTGAGGCGTCCAGAAACTGGTGTGGCGCAAAAGGTTCATAGCACTGGTGTACTGCTGTCGCGTCAGCTGCGCCATTTTCTCGCTATCGCCATCTGCCTTGTTAATCACCAGGGCATCCGCCAGCTCCATAATGCCCTTCTTGATTCCCTGTAGCTCGTCACCACCACCGGGCAACATCAACACCATGAAGAAATCGACCATCCCCGCAACCTGGTATTCGCTCTGGCCTACACCAACCGTCTCCACCAGGATTACATCGTAACCCGCTGCCTCACATAGCAGCATTGTCTCGCGGGTCTTCTGCGCAACCCCTCCCAGGGCGCCCTCAGAGGGCGAAGGACGGATAAAAGCCTCATCCCTGCGGGACAACTCCTCCATACGGGTTTTGTCACCGAGAATCGACCCACCAGCGATTGGCGAGCTGGGATCTACCGCCAGAACGGCAACACGCTTGCCCTGCTCAATCAAGTACAGACCAAAAGCTTCAATAAAAGTGGATTTACCAACACCGGGAACACCGGTAATACCGATGCGAATACTGTTACCACTGCATGGCAACACCTGCTCGAGAATACCCTGGGCCTGCTCCCGATGAGTATCGAGCTTACTCTCAACCAGAGTTATCGCTTTGGCGAGTGCCCGGCGATTACCTGAAAGCAAATTTTCGAGGTCAAACTCACTCATTTAAAAGAGCCTAGCCCTGAGCCTCGCTCACAGCATCAAGCACTTCCCGGGCACAAACAGGAATGGGAGTCCCCGGCCCAAAAATGCATTTAACCCCGGCGCTATACAGATGATCATAATCCTGACGAGGAATCACACCACCGGCAATAACCACAATCTCTTCCGCGCCCTGCTTCCTGAGCTCCTCAAGCAGCTGCGGTACCAACGTCTTGTGTCCGGCCGCCAAAGAAGAAGCGCCCACAACATGCACATCATTCTCAATCGCCTGCCTGGCAACCTCTTCAGGCGTGGAGAACATAGGAGAAAGGTCGATATCAAAACCCACATCGGCAAAAGCAGTCGCAACCACCTTGGCGCCACGATCGTGACCATCCTGACCCATTTTGCACACCAGCATACGCGGCCGGCGGCCATTTTGAGCAACAAATGCGTCGATGTCCTTGCTGATCTGCTGCCAGTCCTCGTCTTCCTGGAAAGCAGAACCATAAACGCCAGACACAGTCTGTGCCTGTGCATTAAAGCGACCGAACTCTCGTTCCATGGCGAAAGAGATCTCCCCGACAGTAGCGCGACGACGTGTGGCCTCTACAGCCAGCTCAAGTAGATTGCCTTCACCACTTACCGCACTTTGGTAAATTTCTTCCAGTATAGCCTCAACAGCAGATTCGTCCCTTGATTCACGAACAGACGAGAGACGGGCCAGCTGTGATTCACGTACCGCATCATTGTCGATCTCTAGCACATCGACCTCGTCTTCCTCGTCAATAGTGTACTTGTTCACACCGACAATCACGTCATCCCCACGATCGATACGAGCCTGCTTGCGTGCTGCGGCCTCTTCGATACGCAATTTGGGCATGCCGGTTTCAATTGCCTTGGCCATACCACCGGCTTCTTCAATCTCTTCGATCAGCTCCCAGGCCTTGTCAGCGATATCTTGCGTCAGACTCTCCATCATGTAGGAGCCGCCCCAGGGATCAACCACATTGGTAATTCCGCTTTCTTCCTGGATCACCAGCTGCGTGTTACGGGCAACGCGAGATGAGAATTCTGTAGGCAGTGCAATAGCCTCATCCAGAGCATTGGTATGCAAAGACTGAGTCCCGCCAAAGACAGCAGCCATGGCCTCAATAGTGGTTCGCACCACGTTGTTGTAGGGGTCTTGCTCAGTCAGGGACCAGCCAGAAGTCTGGCAGTGCGTACGCAGCATTGAGCTCTTGGGGTTGGCAGGTTCTAACTCACCGACAATACGCGCCCACAGCAAGCGGGCGGCGCGCATTTTGGCGATCTCCATATAGAAGTTCATGCCTATGCCCCAGAAAAAGGATAGGCGCGGCGCAAAATCATCAATGCCCAAGCCTGCATTAATTGCAGTGTGGATGTACTCCTTGCCATCTGCCAGCGTGTAGGCAAGTTCCAGGGCGGCGTTAGCCCCGGCTTCCTGAATGTGGTAACCAGAGATGGAGATAGTATTAAATCGAGGCATATTGCCGGAACAGTAAGCGATGATATCGCCAATGATTTTCATGCTGGGCGCAGGTGGATAGATGTAGGTATTGCGCACCATGAATTCTTTCAAAATATCGTTCTGGATAGTGCCCGCCAGCTTCTCCTGGCTTACACCCTGCTCCTCAGCTGCGACGATATAACCTGCAAGCACCGGCAATACGGCGCCGTTCATCGTCATGGAGACTGAGACGCTCTCCAGTGGAATACCGTCAAACAGGATTTTCATATCTTCAACGGAGTCGATAGCAACGCCCGCCTTGCCCACATCGCCGGATACGCGAGGGTGGTCTGAGTCGTAACCGCGGTGTGTAGCAAGGTCGAAAGCGACAGAGACACCCTGCCCTCCTGCAGCCAAAGCCTTGCGGTAAAAAGCGTTGGATTCTTCAGCGGTGGAAAAACCAGCGTACTGACGAATCGTCCAGGGGCGTCCCGCGTACATGGTTGCCTGGGGTCCGCGAATATAGGGCGACATGCCCGGCATGGTATCGGTGTACTGTAGACCCTCAATATCTGCAGCGGTGTACAGAGCCTTTACGTCAATATCTTCTGGTGTCTTCCAGGTCAGGGCGTCGGGGCTTTTGCCTTTCAGCTGTTTGGTGGCAAGCTCCGCCCAATTCTGGGGTGTCGCTGAGTTCTTGTCGTAAATCTTGTCGCTCATGGGATTCATTCCTGAAACCGCAGCGCAGGTGCGCCACTTTAAATCGTCTTAGTGTTCGTCCGCAGGCTGATTGATTTCAATCAGTACGCCATCACAACTTTTAGGGTGAATAAAAATCACTTTGGAGCCGTGGGCACCGGGCGTGGGAGCATCACCAAGAAACTGATAGCCTTTGTCTGTTAGCCGCGCAATGTCTTCCTCAATATTGTCAGAGCGAAAACACAGGTGATGCAGTCCACCACCCTTTTTCTCCAGGTATCCCGCGATCGGGCCTTCTTCATTAAGCGGGTGTACCAGCTCGATATTAGTGGGGGGAAGCGGGAAAAATGCGGTTGATGTCTTAGCAGCAATGACATCTTCCGTGCCATCGAAGGTAAGGCCGAAGTCTTCCATAAAGCGTTTTATCGCCTTATCAAAATCCGGAACGGCAATTGCAATATGATCCAATGCAGTAATCATTGTATTACCTCTTAAAGCAGGTTCTTGAGGAACTCACTGGTCGAAGCCCTACGCCTGGCAGCAACTTCTTCAGCAGACTCAATGACGATGATCTCATCCGGGGTGATCTTGAATACCGGTTGCCCCTTGCTGATAATCACGCCATCGGTATCAATCAACACCTTATCGATGGTGCCCGAAAATGTCGCGTACACCTTATTGAACATCTTCATCACTTCTACAATGAACAGCGGGTCACCAGCATTGAAGTGATCGCCCTCATTCACATAGAGTTCGTGCTCGGGCGTTTCACGCGCGTAGAACATGCCACCACTCTCAGCGAGTATTTCATCGGAATTAGCGACAGGCGGCGGCACCAGGACTTTGGCCATGGCATCCTGCAGCTCTGTTTCCATAAGCCGTTCGGGAATATTGAGCGTGAGGTCTTCATTCACCGTCAAATCAAAGTAGTTTGTTGCCTCTGCAATGCTGGGTGCGATGGCGAGAATATCCACGCCGGCCTGATACCCTTTGTGGGCCGCGCGCACCTGCTGCCACATGGCAGCGTCGAAGTTCTGGGGTGCATCGGCGTTATCCAGCAGAGACTGCAGCTCAATCCAGTCGCCTGCATCAACCTGGTTATTCAGCTCGTCATAGAAATCCAGGGCATCCTGCAAAATGGCATTATCGTGATCCCAGATCATATTTGCTGCAGGGGCTCCTGCAACATAATCCATATTGAGAAAGTGATAGGAATCTGACAGGAGTTCGATGGGGTTTTCGTTCCAGCTTACGCGGTTTTCTATGAGCGTGTAGCAGTCACGATTAATACTCAGCCAACCGCTTAAGGTATGAGGCTGATCCAGCAGCATTTCCAGAGGCCGAAGTAAAAGAGTCTGTTTCTGATCCAATGCATTTTTCAACGAGCCGACGCTATCGTTACTCTGTGCGCTGAGCAGGCTTTTGCACAATTGTTTCCAGGCATAAGCCAGATCCATATTGTTAGCCTGCTGCTTCAGTTCGCCCACCGCAGTCAGGTAAGGAACAATAAAACGTGTGGTTGGACGGGCGTTGATATTCTGGCCAATAAACCAGTTCACCAGCCCATAATGAAACTCGAGGTTCGTTGCCAGGTCTTTGCCGCGCATGGTGGCCTGGCGAATGACCTCTGCCAGTCGCTCGTATGTATCCAAACGGGTATCACCCACCGTAAGTAGCAGGGCTATGTTTGAATCGTAGGCACCTGCGAGAGTGTACTTCATGAATACGTCGGTATCGGGGTTATGCAGGCTGATACCCTGGTCATCGCGAATCTCGCCGTCTGTAGCGTCAGACCAAAAAGCAATCACTCCACCTGCACTGGGCTGTAGCGCCTGGTTAGTAGCGTTAAGTCTGGCTTCAACACTGTCATTGTGGCGCAACAGTCGCTCGGGTTTTGGCAGCTTGGGGCCGTGGGCTGCCAGCAACACCATGGCTTCCACCAGAGACTCCACGATAAAGGAATCTTCGGCATTTTCAGGGTTGCTGAACTTCAGGGAATAGCAAAGCTCGGTTACACGATGCTCCACCTGGATGCGGGTATTCATCTCCATGAAAAAGTGCTTGTCTCGGTCGACAATACACTCAAAGGTAGAGACTGAATCCAGCCCTACCGCCTCACCGAAGCGCGCTGCCTCGTCTTCCATGGCTTCAAGTGTTGCCAGGTCCTGGCGCAGCATCTTGGCTTCAACCGCCTGACCCGAAGTGTCAGCCTGTGCAATGGCCGCCTGCAGCGACTCTACAGTGACAGACACTTCCAGCAGCTTCTGCTCATGCATTTGCAGTGAGCAGTCACGACCACCCATGGACATGGACCAGATACCATTACCAATTGCCTGGATTTCCTGGTGACGCGTGGTTTCAATATTCAGCTCTACCAGTACGTTTTTGTTATCGCCTACACCTGTGGTTTTCACCTCGTTGAGAATCTCGCGCACCATTTCCGGTGTGCTTGCTGACTCCCCAACGGCAAGAATACGCTGGCCTTTACCACCACCGCCGCTGATTGCCTTCAGGCGAATTCGGTTTTGCGGGTACTCCGATGCCATTTTCTGTACGGCTTCAGTAAGGGTTTCGCACAGTTCATCCACGGTGTAAAGATCAACACCTTTGTCATAGGATGCAGCCAATACCAGGTCGGCCTTATCTTCCAGCTCGACATCGGGGTCGTCAAACTGGGCAGCATCAACACTCAAGCCCTGTTCTTCAACAAGAGCCCTAAGTGCATTGGCATCCGGGTACTTCTTCAGCAGAGTCAGCGCTGTACCGTTATCAATACCGGGCGTTACCGACACGCCGACTTTAAGCGCTGTGCGTTTGGCCTCATCTTTCAAGCCGGCATCGTGCACAGTGCGCGAACAGGGGCCAATAAAGGTCAGACCGGCCCTTTCCATTGCCGCCACCATGGTCTCGTCTTCTGCCATAAAACCATAGCCGGCAAAAATAGAGTTATAGCCATTGTCCCTCGCGATGCTGATGATCTGGGCAATGCGCTGGTCACGCTCTTCCTTGTTGGCACCGGTGTAATCCGGCACGCGGTGGATTCGTTCAGGATCCGTTAATGAACGCAACTCTGGCGCCAGGGCATCCTGGTAAACAATAGAGTCTTTCTCAGACAGCAGAATACCGAAGTGGCTAATTCCCATCTCGACAAAAACATCCATGGCCTCTTTGCGAATGGGGCCTCGGCAAATGATAAGCGGACGCATATGGGTGCAGTCGAACTGGTTTACCCATTCAGTGTGACGACGACCAAGGCGGCGGTCACGGTGAATCAGGGGGTTTTGCAAATAGTGTTCGTTGGACACGTTGTTCTTCCTCGTATGCTCGGGTGGCGGTGCGCTTAGTGGAATTCGCGCTGTACAGACGCTAACGGCGCGGCTTCGTAGTGCCGCAAACAGAAGTCCATATGTTCCGCCAGAACCTGGCGCAGGTCAGAAGGCATGACGATCTGGGAAATAGATCCCAGGCTAAGTGCCTCATCGGGGTTCATCAGCTCACGCTCATAGCGCTGGGCCAGCAGTTGCTCTTCTGACTTCACCCAATCGCCTACCAGTTGCCCTGCTGCTTCTTTGGCCGCATCTTCAGAGAGGCCGGCGGCAATTTGCGCCTGGGTCTCAAGAGCTGTCTTTTCCTTAATCGCACCGCGAATCTTGCGCAGCTCATCCTTGTACACATACTCCACACCCGCAGGGCCCATTACTGCAACGCGGGTAGTCGGCAGGGCAACAACAAAGTCTGCTCCGGTAGGGTAGTTGTTGTAGGAGGCGTAGGCACCACCGAAGGCATTGCGCACCAGCACCAGGAAGCGCGGTGTGCGCAAATCAACAATCGCGTCCAGCATGGCTCTGCCAGCCTGAACAATACCGCGGCTCTCCTGTTCACGACCAGGCAGAAAGCCGGTGGTATCCTCCAGGAAAATAATCGGGATGTTGTAGAGGTTACAGAAGCGAATGAAACGAGCATTTTTGTAGGCAGCATCAATATCAATCTGGCCTGAAGAGACAGCTGAATTGTTGGCGACGAAGCCCACCACATTCCCGCCCATACGCCCCAGGGCGGTAATCGTATTGCGCGCGCGCTCGGGTTGAATCTCGAGAAAGTCACCGTGATCACACAATTGCTGGATCAGGATGCTTATATCGAAGGGGGTATTGAAACCGGTAGGCGAGTTGAATGCTTTCTTTAGCAGAATATCGATATCCCAGGTTTTGCGATCTACCGGGTCTGAAGAGGGCTGGTGGGGAGCGAGCTCACCATTGGAGCTTGGCAGGTAGTTGAGAAGTTCCCTCACTTTGAGTAGAGCCGCAACCTCGTCGGGGACTACGAAATCGGTTACGCCACTCTGGCTGTGTACGCCGGGGCCGCCGAGTTCGTCGGGAGTTACATCCTCACCCAGTACCGACTTTACAACACCAGGGCCTGTGAGTCCGAAGAAGGTTTCATTGGGCTGAATAAGGAAAGAGCCCTGGCGCGGCAGATAAGAGCCACCACCGGCGTTAAAACCAAACATACACATGATGCTCGGTACAACACCGGAAATCTTGCGCAGAGCGGTAAAAGCATCTGCATAGCCGTCCAGACCACCCACACCGGCAGGGATATAGGCACCGGCGGAATCATTAAGGCCTACAACGGGAATGCGACGCTTGGCGGCCAGCTCAAAAAGGCGTGCCAGTTTTTTGCCGTTGGTTGCATCCATTGAGCCGGCGCGAACCGTAAAATCATGACCGTAAATTGCAACGTCGCGGCCATTAACCGTGATGAGTGCGGTTACCAACGAAGCGCCGTCCAGATTGGGGCCCCAGTTCTGGTATAACACGGTGGGCTCATCATCAGCCAAACACTCTATGCGCTCCCAGATGGTCATCCGGTGCTTAAGGTGCTGGCGCTGGGTATTTTTAACCCCCGCTGCCTGATAGGGTCGCTGCTGCAGCTCCCAGCCGTGTTTAAGCGCCTGTTCGTAGAGTCCGGGCTCAGTGGCTACCTGCCCCGGAACCCGGAACTCCTGCTCATCCCTTTGAGCAAATGGGTTATCCAGCGATGCGGTCAGATCGTTACTGCTTTCTATGGTCATAGTCCTTGATCCAAAAGTCGGCCCTCAGGCCGGGGAAGCGCGCGCTGTCTTCTGCGAGACATGAGAATTGCGGCTCGTGACAGTCAGGTTTGCCAGGGCAAATCTGCCATAAATTCGGCGTGATACATTAAGTGCAGCGGCCTTCAAAGTCAATCAAAGGGATCTCGTAATACAGTGATTTCAAAGCAATTAATGGAAATTGAGCGGAGTTAGCGAGGTATGGTTTACAATAACAGTCAATAAAGTTGGCAGTAGCGATCATGTCGTCGCCGTCAACTTATAAGATGGTCTCTCTGGAGGCCCCAGGCAGCGATTATTTCATGACCAAAACTATCTCCCTGGACGAGATACCCTACTCCCCGGATGGCTGCGAACTCTTCGCCCGGCTGAGGGATTTACCCGGTGCCGCCTTTCTCGACAGCAGCTTCCCCCACACCACGGCGGGCCGCTACGACATACTGACGGCCAACCCGGTAGAGACATCCCTGCCACAAATGCCTGACGGGGCCAGCGAGAGTGCTGCCAGGGGATATTTCGACGAGTTGGGGCGCTTTCACCGCAGTTACTTTAGCGGTATTCAGCCAGTATCCGAGGACCTGCCCTTCTGTGGCGGGCTATTGGGCTATATCGGCTATGACAGCGGCAACGCACTCAACAAAGTCACCACACCCTGGGATGAACAATCCCCTCCTCTGCAAATTCACGCCTATGACTGGGCGGTGATACAGGATCATCTTCTACGGCGTTCAGTACTTGCCACGCAACCTGGTGTCAGCGCCGCTGCACGCCAGGATTTACTGCGACGCTTGCGGCGACCGGCAAAGGAAAGATCAGCACCTTTTTCCTTGAGGGCGCCTTTTGTTTCCAACTTCACCGAGCAAACCTACCACCAGGCGCTGGAAAAGATTCAGACCTATATCCAGGCGGGAGATTGTTACCAGGCGAATCTGGCACAACGATTCAGCGCCGGTTACGCCGGCGACCCCTGGACTGCCTACTGCCAACTGCGGCCGGTGGCAGCGGCACCATTCTCCGCTTACCTGGCAACTGACGATGGCGGCGCCGTGCTTTGCCTGTCTCCGGAGCGCTTTATTTCCTTGCACGGCAACCATGTGGAAACATCTCCTATCAAAGGTACCAGGCCGCGCTATCGTGATCCGGCGGCGGATCAATTGGCAGCCAGGGAACTGCAGCTATCTGAAAAAGATCGGGCGGAAAATCTGATGATTGTGGATCTGCTGCGCAATGATTTGGGCAGGAGCTGCATACCAGGCAGTATCCATGTAGACAGACTATTCGAATTGCAGAGCTTCCCGACAGTCCATCACCTGGTGAGCACCATCAGTGGTGAGCTACAGAGCGGGCGTGACGCCTGTGACCTGCTGCGCGACAGCTTCCCGGGTGGCTCAATTACCGGAGCCCCCAAAAGGCGCTCAATGGAAATTATTGCGGAGGTGGAGCCCGACCCGCGACAGACCTATTGCGGCTCAGTGCTTTATATAAGTGCCGATGGGCGTATGGACAGCAATATTGCCATACGCACCCTGCTGTGCAGTGAGGACGAGATACGCTGCTGGGGTGGCGGAGCCATTGTTGCCGACTCCCAGTGGCAACAGGAATATCAGGAAACCTACGACAAGGTGGGCAAGTTTCTCAATCTGCTGGAGGAAACACTGTAACTGTAAGAATGCTACAGGGTCAGGTCCCGGACACTGGCATCAAGGAAGGCCTTCTTCAATTCTTCCAAATTTCCTACCGACTGAAACTGAGGGAACTCCTCGATCACATTCTGCGGCGCGTGAATCAGGAAACCAACGTCAGCCTCACCCAGCATGGTGGTGTCGTTATAGGAATCTCCCGCTGCAAGTACACGGTAGTT
>ERZ1046740.1514-NODE-1514-length-16231-cov-9.019906_pt1 | contig 16231 bp, 10 predicted proteins | sample MGYA00383093_ERZ1046740 | MGnify/ENA primary metagenome ERZ1046740 (study PRJEB29581, sample SAMEA5548363) | metagenome | biome: marine; feature: coastal; material: water | depth 25 m | study: Short-term variability in the microbial, nano- and picoplankton... | reverse complement strand
GGAAAGCTTCATTTGAAATGTCGTGCTCAGGATCAACAATCTTTTGCAATAGGTTGCGAGAGTTAGGTCCTGCGACTGCGTATTGTGCGTACTGCTCGGTCACTGAAATCATGTGAACATCAAGGTCAGGCCAAAGTACCTGATGGCAGAACTGAAGGTGACGATAGACACTGACCGCGTTAGCAGTCGTTGTCGTCATCACAAAGTGATCCTCAGCAAGTCTTGCCGTTGTTCCATCATCCATTGCCATACCGTCTTCTCTGAGCATCAGGCCGTACCTTGTCTTTCCGACAGGAAGCTTCGCAAAAGCGTTGACGTAAACTTTGTTCAAGAATTCAGAGACGTCTGAGCCTTTAATATCAATTTTACCGAGCGTAGTTACATCACAGATGCCGACCGAAGCGCGCGTCTTCAAAACTTCACGATCTACTGACTGACGCCAGTGCGTCTCACCTGGCTGTGGGAACCACTGCGAGCGGTACCACATCCCTACCTCAACGAACACAGCGCCCTGCTCTTCGGACCACTTGTGGCTAGGCGTGTACCTTGTTGGATAGAACTCCATACCTCTTCTTCTTCCCGCAAAGGCGCCGACTGCAACTGGAGAGTATGGTGGTCTGAAAATAGTTGTTCCAGTCTCCTCCATAGTCTGACCCATATTCTCAGCCATGATGCCGATACCTAAAACGTTTGCGGTTTTGCCTTGGTCCGTTGCCATGCCGAGTGTGGTGTAACGCTTGACGTGCTCAACCGACTTAAATCCTTCTTGGTTCGCTAGGCGAACATCTTTCGCGGTGACGTCGTTCTGGAAATCAACCCAAGCTCGATTCTTACCACTAGGAACTCCCCAGTTAGCAACCACGTTGTAAGCAACTGATGGCGTTGATGCAGCCTTAAGATCAGCAGACGTATAGCCTAAATCTGAGGCAACACTCGCACCTAAATCGTGACCCTCTTTCATTGCATCAGAGAGAACCATCGTTCCTTTAGCTCTTCCCGCAACACTCATCCCAGGAGGCGTTGACTCGTCCGGAATAAAAGAGGCAATCTCTTCATTCCACTTTGGTATACCTCTGTGGTGACAGGTTAAATGTAGGTTTGGGTTCCAGCCACCAGAAACTGCTAGTGAATCGGTACTAATGCTCTTTCCATTTGAAAGCGTGATTGATTTCAGGGCTCTTCTACCTTTAGTGTCAACGACATCCGTACCCATGAAGATTTCAGCGCCTTGGACAGGCATCACTGGACTGATAGAGCGAGAATCAATGATAGCAACAACATTAACGCCGTTAGACCTTAAATCTTTAGCCGTTTGCCAGCCATCATCATTGTTTGTGTAAACCGTAACCTTGTTGCCTGTAGCGACCGCAAATCGGTTGATGTAAGCTCTCACCGCACCGGCAAGCATAATGCCTGGACGATCATTGTTTCCGAAGGCTATTGAGCGCTCAATGGCGCCAGCACAAAGAATTGATTTTTTTGCATAAATTCTCCAGTTGACCTGTCTGGGTTTATTGCTATCGGCTCTAGACTCTGACGATCTGTTCTCAAGTGCACCATAGATGCCGTGATCGTAGACACCAAAGATGGTGGTATCTGACATCAAGGTGACGTTGTCCATCGCGCTCAGTTTTTCAACCGCGCTCTTAGCCCACTCGCTACCTTTAATGTTATCAATCTTGGCTGTTTCTGAATTCAGGCGGCCTCCCATCAAGAAGTCTTCATCAGCCAGTATTACTTTAGCGCCTGAGCTTGCAGCGGTGAGCGCGGCTGAGAGGCCGGTTGCACCGGCACCAATAATTAATATGTCACAGTAACGAAACCCTTTGTCGTAGGTATCCGGATCTGGATCTTTAGAGAGCGTTCCGAGTCCAGCTGAGTTGCGGATAGCTGGCTCATAGATTTTTTCCCAAAAAGCCTTCGGCCACATAAATGTTTTGTAGTAGAAGCCCGCACCAAGCATCGGCGAGAAGAAATCTGTGATCGCCATTAAATCGAAGCTGAGTGGCCCTCTATGGTTTTGACTTTTAGCCTCTAAACCATTATAAAGCTGTGTCACTGTAGCGCGAGTGTTTGGCTCCTTGTGGGCACCACTTCCAATCTCCATGATGGCGTTTGGCTCTTCTGAGCCTACCGTCACAATTCCGCGTGGACGATGGTACTTAAAGGACCTTCCAACCAAGTGTTTGTTGTTGGCGAGAAGAGCAGAAGCCAAGGTGTCTCCCTCGTAGCCTCTTAAAATTTGACCATTAAAAGTAAAGGTAAGCGTTTTATCTTGGTCTATTAGACCGCCGTCTTTTCTATGTGTTTGACTCATATTCCACGACCCATTGCTCTTGAGATATCTTGAGCAAGCTCAACCTTTGTTATCTCGTGTGTTAAAGTATTCCTGGTGACAACCAGCCAAGACTGGTCACCCTGCTCGTGATACCAAAGCTCTTGGTGGTCACCAGCGATGTTCTCTCTGATGTATTGATACTGATAGAAGTCCTCAGCTGAGGCCTCGTCTTCCCAATTAGTGGGCCTGTTGATCAGGTCAGTCGACCCAAGGTAGACAAACTCTTCTGAATCTCGAGGACCTAGTAATGGATGATTAATGATCATGTTACGTCCTCCTTAGTGTAAGTTAGGTTGAGCACCAACGCCCTTCTCATCGATAATAGCACCGCGCCTAAATCGATCCAGTTTGTAGGCTGTTGCCACTTCGTGTGACTCGTTTGTTGCCAATAAATGGGCATAGCAATATCCGCTCGCAGGGGTTGCCTTAAAGCCACCGTAACACCAGCCGCCATTAAAGAACAACTCTTCAACCTCTGTGTTGTCAATAAATGGAGATCCGTCCATCGACATGTCCATGATTCCGCCCCACATCCTAAGAAGTCTTGCACGACCAATTGATGGCATAATCGCCATACCACCAGAGCAGACGTCCTCAACAACAGGTAAGTTTCCTCTCTGAGCATAGGTGTTGTAGCCATCTATATCGCCGCCAAATACAAGGCCGCCCTTGTCAGACTGAGAGCAATAGAAGTGCCCCGCACCAAACGTGATAACGTTGTCCATAACCGGCTTCAAGCCTTCAGTTACAAACGCCTGAAGAACATGGCTTTCGATCGGTAATTTAATGCCCGCTTTTGCCATCACTCTGCCAGATGAGCCTGCAACACAAACGCCAACTCGGCCCGCTTTAATGTCGCCTTTAGTCGTCTTAACGCCTAAACATTTTCCATTCTCAATATTAAAGCCTGTAACCTCACAGTTCTGAATAATATCAACGCCAAGGTCACTTGCTCCTCTGGCGTATCCCCATGCAACCGCGTCATGCCTTACCGTTCCGCCACGAGGTTGAGCTAGCGCTGCCTTAATTGGGAATCTCGGATTATCCATATCTAGAAATGGGTACCTTTCCTTCACTTCTTTAGCCTCAATAAACTCACATCCCGCATCTGCGAAAAGCATCGCGTTACCCCTTCTAATGAAGGCGTCTCTCTGAGCGTCTGAATGAATTAGGTTCATTATTCCGCGCTGGGATACCATCGCGTTGTAGTTTAAGTCTTGCTCTAGGTTTTCCCAGAGCTTCATCGACAATTCATAAAACGGCTCGTTGCCCGGGAGCAAATAATTTGAACGGATAATGGTCGTATTTCTACCCACATTACCGCCACCAATCCAGCCTTTTTCAATGACAGCGACGTTCGTTATTCCATGATTTTTAGCAAGATAATAGGCAGTCGCTAATCCATGACCACCACCGCCAACTATAACAACGTCATAGCCATCGGCCTTTGGTTCAGCATCTCGCCAAGTTGGCTCCCAGCCCTTGTGGCCAGTTAATGCTTCTTTTAATACCTTAAAGGCAGAATATTTAGTCTTACTCACAGTTTAACTCCAAGGATAAGGACTATTCGATACCGGGTGTAGTTTACCCTCTTTAAAACGGCTAAATCTGAAAGGCTCTAGAAGCTCTTGTTTCTCTCCTAATAGCTCTTCAGCGACCAGACACCCAACACCTAACATCTTGTAGCCATGATTACTATCTGCAATGATGGTAACGTTGTTGTTAAAGGTATCTATGACCGGGAAACTGTCTGCAGTAAAGCACCCTACTCCACCCGAAGGCTCTTTGTGGTACTTGGGCATTGTTCCCTCAAACCTTTTGTGACAATGCGCCAGGGCTGATACCCACATGTGTGCAAACTCTGGGCCTGAAACAAACTCAGGACTTGAAGGGCCATAAGGGTCAATCGATACCTCTTCTGCAGGTTTTTTAATTTCGTAAGGAGATGCGCCGCCCTGAATGCCACCAAAGTGCCAATCAGGCTTATAGTAAATTCCCCACATCTGATCTGTAATTAAAGAGCCGTCAACTGCTGAATAGAGCGGCGCATCTGTATCGACGTGAAGAACCGGAGGCATGTCACCTGCATTCGTTTTCAGTAACTCGGGGTCTACCCTTAGAACGCCCTCTTCCAGCTGCCAGAAACGCCACATATCGACATCGTTATGAACGCTGCCGTCTAGACCTTTAACTTCAATTTGTGATGGTAGGTTAAGCATACTCCAAAAATCTCTGACCCATGGACCAGCACCAATCACCACCTTCTCACAGGCAACAGGACCTTGGTTAGTTTCAACCGCTGTCACTGTGTCGTTTTCATTTTTCTGGAAACCCGTCACTTCTACGCCCGTAATGATTCTAACGCCTAAGTCTTCAACCTTTTTTGTTAGGCCATACATCGCCTTAGTATTATTCGCATAGCCGCCTTTCTTCTCATGAAGTACAGAGGTAATGCCTTCAGCTTGCCAGTCATCAAAAAGATTTAACATATACTCACGAGACTCGTCTTCCCCTTCAATAAAGACACTCTCGTAGCCGATCTCTTGCTGCTCAGCATGAATTTGTTTGACATCCTCTCTCATACTCTCTGAAGATATTTGCATGTACCCAACCGGGTGGTAACTGAAAGCTTCTGGGTCACTTTCCCAGATGCTGACTGAGTGAGCCATTAATTTACGCATAGCAGGTTGAAAATAATTGTTACGAACAACACCACATGCAATTCCAGTAGCGCCCGCAGAAATTCCAGATTTTTCTAAAATAACGACCTGACCTTCGACAGACTCTCCAGACTCAGTTAAACGTTCAGCCAAACGCCATGCTGTTGATAAGCCGTGAATTCCAGCACCAACAATAACGTATTTAGCTTGACTCGGTAATGACATATTTGTCTCCTTAAGATGATTTATTTAAAGGGTTAATAAAGTAACTTTTTTTAGTTAGCATTATTATCATTAAATTAAAAGGAATTAATGGTTAAAAAATTCAAATCGAATTGAAAATAATTCTAATACCCTATATCAAAAGGCAATATACTTTCTCACATACATTTCAAGGGGATCTGTTGTTTTGTTTTTATTAGCAAAAGCCTTTCAATAAAGCTTTTTATTGACCTATAGACAACCATTAATGATACTTAATATTCATGGTAAAAATAGGCTGGAAGGCTCAATTTGAACACAAAATTTTAAAACTAAGTATACTTGTATTCAACATTTAGGAATAAATAATGTCACGTAGATACTATAAACTGCCGCCGCTCACATCCTTAGCAACGTTTGAAACGGCTGCGCGTCATAGGAGTTTTAAGGGTGCTGCTGAAGAGCTTGGGGTTACCCCAGGCGCGGTCAGTCACCAAATTAAGTTTCTTGAAACCGAGCTCGGGCTTTCCTTATTTGATAGAAAACACCACGGCAACAATTTAACGGATCATGGTGAATCTTTATTTGCTGTGCTTCAGAGCAGTTTTACTGCAGTATCCTCAACCCTTGCAAATCTGAGGCGCTCTGCAAGTGACAAAGAGGTTATTATCAGTGCAACCACGGCCGTATCCTTTTTATGGTTACCGCCGCGCTTGGCAGAGTTTTGGAAACAGCATCCAGAAATCCCTGTCAACCAGCACGTCACAGATAACCCTGACTCCCAGGGTGTGGCTGTTGACCTCAAGATTTGTTACGGCTTTGTAGAAAACGAGTCCACTCAAAAACATACCCTGTTTCAGGATGAATTGGTGCCGGTTTGTAGTCCTAACTATGCCAAAGAGTTTCCGAACCCGTCGATAGAAGATTTGGCCCAGGCCCCGCTTATTCATCTCAGAGCCAAAGACAAGAACTGGTCGAACTGGTTTTCATGGTTCAACGCTCTCGGTTATAAGGGGAAAATATCTCCTGGAATTCATGTCAACAACTACATGATTGGTCTCCAGGCTGCTTCAGACGGCATGGGTATTGCGCTTGGCTGGAAGCACCTCTGTAAACCTAAAATAGATAGCGGAGAGCTCGTTATTCTTGGAGACAATTCAATCCCAGCCCCTTCGGCTATCTACATCATGAGTGAGAAGGAAGAGCTACTCCCTGAGAACGTAAAAGTGCTCAGAGATTTCCTCATTTCTAAATCCAAAATTTAAAAAATTTGTTATTGAAATATATTCAATTTTTTAATTGAATTTTATTGCTTATATTTTTTTCTAAGCGATAGTATCATATCGTTTTTTTAACATCGTTTTTTTCATGTCTGCCATTCCTCTCAGTAATCTGGATTCTGTTCTGACTTCAACCGACAGAGCGAAAGGTCTTCCCAATGAGCACTACGTCAGTGAGGCAGTTTTTGAAGAAGAAAAGAAGGTCATTCTTTTTGATAACTGGTCAGCCATAGGTTCAGGTAAAGATATTCCGAATGTAGGTGATGTCAAGCCGATAAGCTTCGTTGGTATGCCGCTCATGATGGTTCGTGATGAAGATAACAAGGTTCATGTCTTTCAGAATACGTGTAGACACAGAGGAATGATACTCATTGAAGAGCCGACAAACATCAAGGGTGCGATTCGATGCCCCTACCATAGCTGGTGCTACAACCTTAAAGGAGAGTTGTGTGCAACCCCAATGGTTGGTGGGACCGAAAGCAACTCTCATGAATCTATCAGTAATGAAGAGCTTGGTCTTTTTGAGGTGCGTTCGACGCTCTGGCAAGACATTATTTTTGTAAACATTTCAGGGAAAGCGCCTGCGTTTAAAGATTACGCCTCCAAGGCAATCAAGAGATGGTCTGAGTTTGAAAAGCCGCTTTATCATGGTGGTGAGTCTTCGTCTTTTTCACTCAGCTTAGAGACGAACTGGAAGCTCGCCGTTGAAAACTACTGTGAGAGCTACCATTTACCCTGGGTTCACCCTGAGCTTAACGTGACATCAAGTATTGAAGATCATTACCATATTGAGGAAATGGGCGCTTTTTCAGGCCAAGGCTCTCATGTCTACAATCAAATTAAAACTAAAGATGGAAAAGTGTTTCCAGACTTTGAAGGCCTCTCCAGTAAGTGGAATGAAACCAGTGAATACATTGCCCTTTACCCGAACGTCCTTTTAGGGGTTCACAGAGATCATTTTTTTTCCATTATCATTGAGCCGATTGCGACCAACAAAACGATTGAGCATGTATCGCTCTACTACTCTAAGAGCCCCTCAGAAATGCCTCAATTAAATGGTCTTATCAATGAAAATGCCTCCTTCTGGAAAACTGTTTTTCAGGAGGATGTTGGCGTTGTCGAGGGTATGCAGCGTGGCAGGAGCGGTCTAATGTTTGATGGCGGTAAGTTCTCACCCGTGATGGATAGTGCGACCCACTGCTTTCACCGCTGGGTAGCGCAGACCCTCAAAGATTCTCGGTCAAGCTTATAGTTTGGCTTGGTAGGCCGTTAAAGTATTTTCAAGAAGAACAGCAATCGTCATTGGTCCAACCCCTCCAGGGACTGGAGAGATAGCTGAGACCATATCCTTTACATCTTCGAAATCAACATCCCCCGTCATCGTTCCGTCCTCTAATCGATTAATGCCAACATCAATAATGACTGCGCCCTCTTTGACCCACTCACTGTTTACCAAGTTTGCAACGCCAGCTGCTGCGACAATAATGTCGGCTGACTTCGCTTTTTGTTTGATGTCCTTGGTTTCTTTGTGGCACACCTGAACGGTAGCACCTGCATTAAGAAACTCCATCGCCATTGGCCTTCCAACGATATTGGATGCGCCAATAATTACGCAGTCTTTGCCTCTTAAATCACACTTGATTGAGGCTAGCATTTTCATGACTCCCTTAGGCGTACATGGACTAATGAAAGATTTATTTTGACTTAATTTGCCAACATTTTCACTACTAAACCCGTCCACATCTTTTTCAGGAATGATCGCTTCAATGATTTTGTTAGAGTCGATATGTTCAGGAAGTGGCAATTGAACCAATATCCCATCGATCGTTTTATTCTCATTGAGACGATTCACTTCTGACAACAACTCTTCCTCAGTAATGTTTGCTGATTTGTGGATTTGATCTGAATAGAAGCCGACTTCAACGCAGGCTCTCGATTTGTTTCTCACATAAACCTGAGAGGCCTCATCATCACCCACAAGGACAACTGCTAAGCCAGGAGGCCTTGAATACTGCTTCACTTCGTTGGCAATATTTTTTCTGAGATTTTCAGCAAGTTTCTTGCCGTCAATAATCTTCATTTTTAGCTCTCCAAATTATTTGTTTATTGTTAGATATTATCAACAGATTGATGCATGAAAATAGTAATTAATTTCACTTAGATTTGAATTTAAAAGGCTTTAATAGAATCTAGTCTATACCAAGCATCTTTCTTCTTTGGGACGCCCATTTTTGGATTATATGGTCAACAGTTAGTCCAATTGCTGCAACACAAAAACCCAAAAGGAGTCCATTTCCAATCCCTTGTTTATCTGACAGCGCTTTGATTATGTATTGACCCAAGTCTTCAGTGCCAATAAACGCCCCAATAATTACCATAAACAAGGCAAATATTACTGTTTGATTGATACCCAGCATGATATGTGGAAAAGCTAAAGGCAGCTCAATTTTGAGCCATCTTTGCATGCGATTAACACCCGACATAGAGCCTGCGTCATGTAATGCTTCAGGAACACTATTGAGGCCTTCAACAGTGTACCTAGTTGCAGGAATGGTTGCATAGACTATGACCGCAATCAAAACTGAAGTATCTGTCACGCCAAACAAAATCATGACTGGAATCAGGTAAACGAAGGATGGAAACGTTTGAAAGGTGTCACATACCAATAAAATTGCTTTAGTGGCATGTTTATTCTGAGCACAAAGCGTACCAACTGTTATACCAATAATGCCAGAAATAATCACTCCAAAGCTCGCCATGTAGGCAGTAATAAGTGCTCTTTCCCACCACTCAAGAAGAGCAATAAATAGTAAGAAAAAACCTACTGTGATTGCTGATCTAACTCCCCCAACGATATATCCAATACCCATCACTAAAAAGAAGGTAGCAATGACTGGCATAGACAAGTACGCCTCTCTCATAGGGAACAGCACGTCAACAATTAACCATTCATTAAAACCCTGGAGAGCAAAGAAAAAGGTGTCAATAAATAAGTCAATACCACCCTGTAATATTGGCTCCAAGGTGACTCCTTTATTATGAGGAATCAAATAGAAGTAATTGATACCGCCGTTAAAGAAGAAAGTTCCGATATAAGCTAAAAAAGTGCCTGCAAATAAAATAACAACAAAGAGCAGACTCCATTTATGTCTTTCCATGAATGGCAAGTCTGCAAAATAGTCTGTTTGCTTGTTTGCCCATGCTAGAGATAATTTATCCAAAAGAACTGCTATGAGAACTATACAGATACCGAGCTCAAGAGCTTGACCAACCCTAAGCTGGTTGAGTGCAAGTAATAAGTTAAATCCTAGACCCTTTGCCCCAATAAATGATGCAATGACCGCCATCGCTAAGCACTGCATAATAACCTGATTTACACCAATAAGAATATCTCTTCTTGCTGTTGGAATTAGCACCTTAAACATGAGCTGATAACTACTGCATCCACTCATCATTCCAGCGTCAAGGACTTCAGGTGAAACCTTCTTTAAGCCAAGAAGGGTGAGCCTGATCATTGGAGGTGTTGCAAATATGATTGTGGCAATTGCACCAGCCTGATCTCCAATACCAAAAAATACCATTACCGGAACAAGGTAAGAGAAATGAGGCATGGTTTGGGCAACATTCAGTAAAGGCATAATGGCCACTTCAACTGAGCGATTTTTAAAAGACCAAACACCGAAACCAAGTCCCAAGATAAAAGAGACTGGGGCAGCGATTAGTACGAATGAGAGCGTTTCCATAGATGGCTGCCATTGACCAAAAATTGAAATATATATCGTAGAAAAGGCAGCCAGAAGTGCAAGATTTTTTCCTTGAAGGGCATAGCCTAGCATGGCTGCTGACAAGCAAACTACGGTCCAGGGAAGTGCTGGCCAAACTGCCCATGGGTTTTCATCTATCCAGTCCCAGCTTGTGAAAGTAACAATAGTCTTTATACCACCCAAAAGAATTTCACGTATTAGTTCAATAGAAAATAAAATAAACGCAGAAATACCGCGAGTCATTTCGAAGATTAAAGCGGAATCCTCAAACTCTTCAATTTCAGGATCGTATATCTCAACTGGGAACCATTCATACATCAAATAGTTAGCAAAATCAGTAATAATTATTGGCATATCCCAAAAACTACTTGTCGTTGGGTCACCCATAAACCATGTGATAAAAGTTGGAAGTACACACAAACCAAGCGCTATGGCTAATGGAACGTACTTAAAAATCTTAGTCCAATTTAATCTAAACCAACCCGATAAAGAAAGCTGGGAGGACTTATTCTGAACCCTTAGATTATTAAATACAAATACAGCAAGGATAAAAAAAGATGAAACCAAAAAAGGTAATGAATTATCAACAATTGGGTTCAAAAAATTAATCTCGGGCAATCTGACCAATTGAGGCGGAAGCTGTCCTCGAAAAATCATACTTATGGACTCTGAGAAACCAACTGAAGATACGATATCACCTCTGGCCACGGCCTTCGTAAAGCCGTCTCTAACATCAATGATTTCGCTATATTGCCCGGTCATCAAAATGAGCACTACAAAGCCAACCAGAACGAAGGCTAGCTGAGACAATTTCGGATTATTTTTAATAAACTCCATGATGCTATTTTTGATTGTCAATAGAGCGATCACCAAACAATACATGCAAAATTGTTGAGCAATTTAAAACTCCAACTACATTGTCATTTTCATCAAGAACAGCTACTGGCCTCTGCTGACTTAAGACCTCCTCAGCGACCGTTTCAATAATTGCATCCTTTGATACTTTGAGGTCACTAAGTTCAATATTGCTATCAAGCGGGTCCATGACAGATTCAATTTTCAGTACTTTTTCTCTAGGCACCTCTTCTGTAAATTTACGAACATACTCAGTTGCAGGATTCAGAACGATATTGGCAGGGGTATCTAACTGCTCAATGATTCCATCTTTCATAATAGCAATACGATCAGCAAGCCTCAAAGCCTCATCAAAATCATGAGTCACGAATAAAATAGTCTTATTAAGTACGCCCTGAAGTCTTAAAAACTCATCCTGCATTTCCTTTCTAATGAGTGGATCTAAGGCCGAAAAAGGTTCATCTAAAAACCAAATATCGGGCTCAACAGCCAAAGATCTTGCGATACCAACACGCTGTTGTTGTCCTCCAGAAAGCTCTCTAGGGAAGTAATTCTCACGACCTGTAAGGCCGACAAGATCAACCATCTCCATTGCTCTTGTAATGCTGTCTTTTGTGCTGCTTCCTTTAACCTGAAGTGGGAAGGCAATATTTTCTAAAACTGTTTTATGGGGTAATAAGGCAAAACTTTGGAAGACCATCCCCATTTTGTTTCGGCGAACCTCGATCAGCTCCTTGCTGTTGAGAGCCAATAAATCCTCACCATCAATAAATATTTTTCCAGCTGTTGTATCTGTGAGTCTTGATATGCATCTCAAAAGGGTTGATTTACCAGATCCAGATAAGCCCATGATAACGAGCATTTCGCCTTTAAAAACTTCGAATGAAGCATTATTAACACCTACCACACAGCCCGCATCTTGAAATTCTTGTGCAACAACCTTACCATTGGAATTTGCGAGAAGTTTTTCAGCGTTCTCTCCAAAAATTTTATAGACAGATTCACACTTGACTACTGGCTCTTGTGAAGACATAAATTTTTTCCTTTTTTTGATATTACATCATAGTGATGTAATTGATTATATTTCATTTTTTGTATCTTAGACAAAAAAAACCCCCATTCTTAACTAAGGTTACTCACATTTCTTTAAGAAAAAAATAAAGAGCTTTAGTGAGATTTAGTTATAGTTTTGGAGGTATTTTTACCCCCTGATGCAATATCAGGGGGATTTTTACACAATTAAATGTGTTTTGTTACATTCCTACACCAGTCATTGCTCTCCAAGTGTCTTCATTGTCAGCAAGCCATTTCTTAGCAGCATCCTGGTGAGTCATTCCATCTAGGTCAACAAGAGCAGCCATAGAGCCGATCATGCCTGCATCAAAAGACATTCTAGAGAACGCCATGTATGCATCTGGATGCGTTTTAGGGAACTTATAGTTCGCAGCTTTCTTCAACCAGCCTTTAGGTGATCCACAACCACCGTCTCCACCGTCAGCTACCCTGCAACCTTGATAGTAATCAGGCCACTCGATAAAAACAAAGCCTTCAGCGTCAGTGAAGTTTGGAGTCCAGTTAAACGTTAAAGTAGCACGTCCTTCTTTCTTAGCTGAAACGTGATCAGCCCAAAGTGCGTCTCCACTACCAGCGAACTTAACCATCCAGTCATCGCCTAACAATGCTGCTACTCGGTTAGGATAGACATCGCCGTGCCAGCTTTGTGGTCCTTCTAGGATACGGCCTTTTCCGCCAGAGTCTGCTGTTGCAAAAACATCTACACAGTCTTTAAGCGCTTCGTAGTTTGGAAGACCTGGACACATATTTTCATCAATAACCCACTGCGGAACACCAACTTCTTCAAGTGTCATCGCATCATGAGTACCTGCATCAATCAAACCACCTTTAGCCATCGCGGCATAGAAAGAGGCGCCAAAAGTTGACTGCCAAACCTCATGAGAGATAGTGACATCACCATTACGAATAGACTCGTAAACGCCCTGCGTATCAGCAGATACATATTCTACGTTGTTACCCATATCTTCAAAGATACCACCGATAACATAGGCCATTACCACTTGGCTAGACCAGTTATGTGTTGGGATTACAATTGGCTTTGATGAGTCTGCAACAGCTTGACCTGAAACAGAAGCCAAAGTCATCGTTAAAGCAGCTGCAGCTACTTTACTTGTAAACTTATTCATTTATTTCTCCTTTATTTGTTTAATTAAACATTCTAAAACGATTTGACAAAAACCTTAAAACATCTAACTTTAAAAATGATTTTCCAACAAATACTGTCAAAAAAACCATACTCACAACCTCAGACTTAATTACTAATCCAAGATTTTCTTTTGCCTGAAAATAACTACATTCTAACGCGAGTCTTTTCAGGGTCGTAAAACGGAAATCGGACAACTTTTGCGGATAATCGCTTTTGGTGTCCATCTAGCTTTCCAACTTCAACTTCGCTACCAATCTCTGACGACGAAACTGAAATTCTACATAGCGCAATGTTCTTTTTTAGTATTGGCGAGCGCGTTGCACTTGTAATAATTCCAACCTGTTGTTTCCCAATATACACCCCATCTCCATGAAGCGCAACTTCATTAGAATCCAATTCTAACCCAACAAGAACTCTCTGTGGAGAATTCTTACGAAGAATTAAAGATTCTTTTCCAGAAAAATCATCCTCTTTTGTCTTTAAAGGAACTGTAAAAGCGATTCCAGCTTCAAAAGGATCAGTCTGATCACAAAACTCGTAACCTGCAAATATTAATCCTGCTTCAATGCGAAGCATGTCGAGGGCATTCAAACCGAGCGGGCAAATGCCGAACTCCTCACCCGCCTCTGCAATTGCATCCCATACTGCCTCACAGTCCTTTGGGTGTGCAAACACTTCGTAACCTAGCTCACCTGAGTAACCGGTTCTGGAAACCATGACTGGAATACCAAACTCGCCGCCTATCCTTCCAATCGTAAATCGAAACCATTTGAGGTCCTCAATGGTGGTCTGTAGTTTAGGGATCCAAACAATCTTAGAGAGTGTCTCGCGACTTTTAGGACCCTGAACCGCAACGTTATGGAGCTGGTCTGTTGAAGACTTCACTCTAACATCTAAACCTTGATCCTCAGCAATTTTTCTGAGATGCTTGCCGCCATCATCAGAGCCTCCAATCCATCGAAAGTTGTTATCATCGAGTCGGAATAGCGTTCCATCATCAATCATGCAGCCATTGTCATAGCACATGGCAGAATACACAACCTGACCAATCGCGAGCTTGCGAACATCTTTGGTAATCGCATACTGCATCAGAGCTTCAGAGTCTTGGCCATAAATTTCAAACTTTCTGAGCGGCGCTAAATCTATCATGACAACCCCTTCTCTGGCTTGCCAGTACTCCTTAATGGCGCCCAAATTGGTGTATTCGAGTGGTAGCCAGTAGCCGTTATAGTTATCAAAGTTTTTGGTTAGTTTTGATGTATTTTTATGAAAACCGGTTTCTTTAGTCATAGTAGGTATAGATTGTGGGTCAGGCCTGAAGGCCGTTGCCGATGAAAAATTATTGGACTTATCATAAATCCTAACATGTATATCGGTAGGATTCCAGCCATTCGAAGAAGTGGTGTCGTCAGGACAGGCCGAGGAAACGCAGACTAAATCATCTACTGCCCTTAATAAAACATAGTCACCAGGCCTTGACCAAGAGACGTCTGAGCTCAGTGAGTGGCACTCCTCAATCGCTGTGTTAAAAAAGAGATTGACAGCCGCCCAGTTTCGTCTTGGGGCGACGCCATATTCTGCGAGAGATGAATTAAAGTTATCGGTGCAGCTTATGTGTCCAGGAAAGCCGCGATCTTCGTAATATTTTGCGTTACAGGCTAAACCAAATGTGTCATGCCTGCAAACGGTATCTTGTATCACCTCGACAAGGGGGACAGAATTCTGGTTATAGAACTTATCGTGAGTTCCAGGGGCCGGGTAACTGGCTAGCATCTGTGAACGCGTGACCGTTGGATCAAGGCAGAGCTCTAGTTTGTTATTAAGGTCTTCCTCTAAAAATGCCTGAAAATCTGAACACTGCTGACCTTCAACATCAATGATTTGAATGTATTCACCCGCCTTGACTTTGTAGGCAACAGCAGAACTATCTTTAACTCTGATCTCTTTTGTTGGCTTTGCGAGTGGCTCTGGCAGTCGCTCAGATGGGAGAGTTGGGTTTGAACGAGAGACATTAATTAAAATTTCTGTGGGTGAATTTTGTTGATCTACGAGCATCGGACCGCCCTCCGCTTCAAACACACACAGTAAATCGTCATTCACGTTAAAGGATTGGCGCGTATCTGCAGGACTGGAGTCAGAGAATAGGGCTGCAGCCTGAAGATCTTTTGATTTTATTTTTTGACCATCGAGAATCGCCTTGAGCATGTCAGAGCAATCACCTGATGTAATTTGATTTGCGTTATTATTTGGCTTAGTATTCCAATTAAGGGACGATAAAGCTGATGATTTTTTAGAGTCAAATGCTAGAACGTTGCACTTTTGATCACCTTCAACGTCTACAATTTCAACCGAGTCACCACTTTTTAAATCAATAGAGACAGTCTCACCACCAAGAATTTGGTATATTTCTGAATCTCCATCATATTTGATATTCGAAACTCTCACTTACTAAAAACCCCACTTAATAATAATCGAGTATACATAGAATATAGAAATGCTCAATTTGAAAATCTAAACAAGAGGTGAATTAAATTCTATATTCATATCTATTAGATTCTAGTTTATTCAGCACCTCAGGGGGTGAGGTGCCGATAAACTAAGGAAAGAAATAAGAGACTAGCTCTCTCAATGCCTCCCCCTTTTAAATCGCTGACTGTATTTAGAACTTACGGTAAGCGTTGTTAAGATCAACCATTGGATGATTTTCAGACATTTGAAACTTAATTAAAAGTTCGCGTGCAATCATGTCTCTTTCCTGTTGGTTGTCTGGCAACTTAATGGTATCCGGAATCGTCACCCAGCCATTGATATTTCTATCAAAGACGGCTGCCTGATCGCCCTCATACCCCATATGAATATCCTCTAACCAGTTCAGATCTTTCCATCCCATTTTGTCTATATACTCCTGTAAA
>ERZ1046740.1513-NODE-1513-length-16236-cov-4.643224_pt1 | contig 16236 bp, 18 predicted proteins | sample MGYA00383093_ERZ1046740 | MGnify/ENA primary metagenome ERZ1046740 (study PRJEB29581, sample SAMEA5548363) | metagenome | biome: marine; feature: coastal; material: water | depth 25 m | study: Short-term variability in the microbial, nano- and picoplankton... | reverse complement strand
GCAAAGGTCACAGGCTTCGGAACAGATACCATTACTGTGGAAGGTGTTGAGCGCCTGCATGGCTGCACTTATGACGTGATGCCGGACCGGATTGAGGCGGGTACTTATCTGGTGGCGGCAGCCGCCACCCGGGGAGATATTCTCCTCAAAGGTGCCAGCCCCCACGACCTGGAGTCGGTAATCCACAAATTGGAAGAGGCCGGCGCGACAATGAGTTCCGGCGAGGACTGGATCAAGCTGGAAATGGAAGGGCGCAGGCCCAAGGCTGTGCACATCAAGACGGCACCTTATCCGGGCTTTCCCACAGATATGCAGGCCCAGTTCACCGCTATGAATGCGATAGCCGAAGGTACCAGCATGGTGAGCGAGACGGTGTTTGAGAACCGTCTGATCCAGACCCACGAGATGAATCGCATGGGGGCTGATATCGTGATTGAGGGCCACACCGCAATCATTACCGGCCAGGAGCAACTGAAAGGCGCCCCCGTTATGGCCTCCGACCTGCGAGCCTCTGCAAGCCTTGTTATAGCCGGGCTGGTAGCGGAAGGCAGCACCCAGGTGGATAGAATCTACCATATCGACCGGGGCTATGAATGTATCGAGGAAAAACTGCAACTATTGGGTGCCGATATCAAGCGCCTACCGGATTGACTATGAGTGAGAAGATTACTATTGCCCTGACCAAGGGCCGCATTCTCAAAGAGACCCTGCCTTTGCTGGCTAAGGCTGGAATAGAGCCTCTTGAGGATGTTTCCACCAGTCGCAAGCTGGTATTTGATACCACCAGCGATGACGTGCGCCTGGTAATCATTCGTGGCACTGATGTACCCACTTACGTGCGTCATGGGGCCGCGGATATGGGCGTGGTTGGCAAGGATATTCTGCTGGAGCACGGTGCCGAGGGGGTGTACGAGCCCCTGGACCTGGGGATTGCCCGCTGCCGCCTGATGACTGCCGGACCTGTTGGCTGGCAGCCAAGTGGCGCGCGTATTCGTGTGGCCACCAAGTTTCTCAATATCACCCGGCAGCACTTTGCCCGCCAGGGTGTGCACGCTGAGCTGATCAAGCTTTACGGCGCCATGGAGCTCGCCCCCATTATGGATTTGGCGGATCTGATTGTGGACATTGTCGATACTGGTAACACTCTGCGCGCCAATGGCATGGAGCCGCTGGAAGAAATTGCGGATGTCAGCTCCCGGCTGATCGTTAATAAGGCTGCCATGCGTTCACAGCATCGCAGTATCCAGCGGGTGATCGATGATCTCGCAGTCATCGTGGCGGAGAACTGAGGTGAAGCTGCGCCGGCTGGACACCCTTCAGGACGACTTTGATGCCCAATTGCAAACACTCACCGCCTGGAGCGAGGAGTTGGACCAGGCGGTAGAGGAAACCGTCTCTGCCATTTTGGCTGATGTGGCCGCGCGTGGTGACGAGGCGCTGATGGAGTACACGGCCCGTTTTGACGCCCTGCAAGTAGCGAGCGCTGCTGAACTGGAAATACCTGCCCGGCAGCTGCAGGCAGCCCTGGATGGTATTGATGCCACCCAGCGTCAGGCCCTGGAGAAAGCAGCAGCGCGGGTTCGCGACTATCACCAACACCAGGCTCAGGAGAGCTGGCAGTATCGGGATGCCGGCGGCAACCTGCTGGGGCAGAAAATTACGCCCCTGGATCGCGCCGGTATTTATGTGCCCGGCGGCAAGGCCAGCTATCCCTCTTCAGTATTGATGAATGCGCTGCCGGCCAAGGTAGCTGGTGTAGGCGAGATCATCATGGTGGTGCCGGCCCCCGGTGGTGATGTAAACGACCTGGTATTGGCAGCGGCCTGTATCTCCGGCGTTGATCGAGTATTTACCATTGGCGGTGCGCAGGCAGTGGCTGCCCTGGCCTATGGCACACAGACCATTCCCGCGGTGGATAAAATCGTCGGCCCGGGAAATATTTATGTGGCAAGCGCCAAGCGCAAGGTGTTCGGCCAGGTGGGCATCGATATGATCGCCGGTCCTTCAGAAATTCTGGTGATCTGTGATGGCAGCACCGACCCTGATTGGGTGGCCATGGACCTGTTTTCCCAGGCTGAACATGATGAGAATGCGCAGGCGATTCTATTGTGTCCTGATGCGGATTATCTTGAGCAGGTACAAGCCAGTATCGAGCGCCTGCTGCCGGAAATGGAGCGAGCCGATATTATCCGCCAGTCTCTGGTAGATCGCGGTGCCCTGATTAAAACAGCTGATTTGCAGGACGCAGTGGCAGTTTCCAACCGGCTGGCGCCCGAGCACCTGGAATTATCAGTGGCTGACCCCGAGGCCCTGCTTGATTCAATTCGCCACGCCGGGGCCATCTTTATGGGCCCCCATACCTCTGAGGCTCTGGGAGATTACTGCGCCGGCCCCAATCACGTGCTGCCTACTTCTCGCAGCGCGCGCTTCTTTTCACCCCTGGGAGTTTATGATTTCCAGAAGCGCAGCTCACTGATTATGTGTAGCGCTGAGGGCGTGCAGGAATTGGGTGATGTTGCATCGGTGCCGGCTCGCGGCGAATCTCTTACTGCTCACGCTCGTAGCGCCGGGATGCGTCTTAAGAATAGCAAGGGCTGATACCTCAGCCCTGATTTTTTAACGTACCGGGCTAGTCTGCCCCTGAATTCCCACCACGCAGCGTAACTCCAGGCTTTGCTGGTCGCGTCTGACTGAAACCGAGATAGTGTCTCCAGGCCGCAACTGCGCGATACGGTGCATGGTGCGCCGCCCGTCCTGTACTGCTTCACCGTCGATATGGGTAATCACATCACCGGTGCGCACGCCGGCTTTTTCTGCCGGGCTGGCGGGGGAGACCGCTATTACCAGCAGGGATTGTCTTGTGCCATCTGCTCTGGGCTCCACACTGACCCCCAGCCAGCCGCGTATCACTTCACCGTACTCGATCAGGTCGCGCATAACGAATACCGCAAGGTTTACCGGAATTGCCAGGCTGATCCCAATGCCTGTGGTGGCCGCGTTGTTTCCACCGGCGGTGTAGATCAATGTGTTAATACCCAGCAGGCGACCCTGGGCATCAATCAGTGCGCCCCCTGAATTCCCCTGGTGAATAATGGCGTCTGTCTGAATGTAGTCCTCGTAGGCATTGAGTTGCAGGCCGTAGCGGCCCAGCGCAGAGACAATGCCCTGAGTCACGGAGTGCCCAAAACCCAGGGGGTTTCCTATGGCCAGCACGACATCGCCCACCCGGGCGTCGCTGGAATCACCCAGTTCGATAGGTTTCAGGTCGGGAAGGTTTATCTTTAATACAGCCAGGTCCGTGGCGGGATCGGTGCCGATAACCAACGCATTGGTGGTTCGCCCATCCTGCAGTAACACCTGAATGGCATCCGCCCCAGCAATAACGTGATTATTGGTAAGAATGTGCCCCTGGTCTGACATGATCACGCCGGATCCCAGTGATCGTTCAATGCGCTGCCTCTGGGGTGCCTTGTCGAATCGCCCGGCATCACGCTGATTGAGTAGCGGATTGCTCCTGCCGCTGACCAGTTTGGCGGTATAGATATTCACTACCGCCGGGGAGGCACTGTTAACCGCAAGGGCATAGCTGTAGGGCGCTCTGTCCCCCCGGGGAGCAACCGCGGTATTGGGCAGTACCCAGCGGTCCAGAATCAGCAGGGCCGCCAGTAAACCAGCTAGAGCGGGCCAGGTGAAATATTTCAGGCTGTTAGTCATATTGGGGTAGGCCCGGCTTGGATGGCCCGAGCATTGTATTATGATGAGAGCCATCTGAGAAATACCGGGAAAAGCATGAGTGCAACATTAGTAGAGCTACTTGATTATCTGGATCAAACCTTACAGCCAGGACTGTTCCATGATTACTGTCCCAACGGCTTGCAGGTGGAGGGTAGGGCGATGGTTTCTCGCCTTGCCACGGGCGTGACAGCCAGCCAGGCCCTTCTGGATGAGTCCATTGATTGGGGCTGTGACGCCATCTTGGTGCACCACGGCTACTTCTGGAAGGGTGAGCGAGAGGCGGTAGTGGGTATAAAACGCCGCCGTCTTGGTACCTTGTTGGCCAATGATGTGAGCCTGCTGGCCTATCATCTGCCTCTGGATGCCCATCCGGAACTTGGCAATAACGCCCGTCTCGGACGCTTGCTCGGCCTGGATTCCTGGCAGTCCCTGTTCCCCGATGATCCGTGTGCAGTGGGAAATATCGGTGAGTTACCCCAACAAAAGCCTGTCTCTGAGTTGTTGACAAGAATCGAACAGTTTGCCGGTCGTCCTGCACTGCATATCGGTGAGACGCCAGATGTAGTGCAGCGTATCGCCTGGTGTACTGGCGCCGCTCAGTCTTATATAGAGCAGGCAGTAGCGGCGGGGGCGCAGGTGTTTGTGACCGGTGAGGCGTCAGAGCAGACAGTGCATATTGCCCGGGAAGAGGGCATACATTTTATCGCCGCAGGGCATCACGCTACCGAGCGTTACGGAGTACAGGCTGTTGGTGAAGCCCTGGCCGAACGTTTTGGCCTGGAACACCGGTTTATCGATATTGATAACCCGGTGTAGTCGCCAGACGCAGTGATCAGGCTTTGGCGGACTCGGGTGCTGTTTCGCTGTTGGCCGCTCGTTCCATGCCAAATTCCTCGTTCAAAACACCTTTCTGGTCTGGCGAGGACTTTGGTGCGTAATCAAGAGGTGCCTGAACCTCGGTGATATCTGCGGGAATGTCAGCGGTGCCTTGTGGGTTGTCCAGTCGATCCAGTCCTACCGGGCCGGTGCCCTGACACAGGTTGGAAGCGCCAGAAGCCAGGTGGTTATGCACTTCGCGATAGCTGTCGGTGAGGCTGTTCAATAAGCGAGCGGTATCGGAGAAGTGTTCTACCACATCGTCCTCGTAAGCTTTTTTGTCCTGTAGGACCTGGTCCAGCCTGCGCTCCACCTCCCGGTGTTTCTGCCCTGCGGGTGAACTGCGCCGGCCAGTCAGTATTCCGATGCCCAGGCCCACGACAAGGGCAATTGCGGCGGCGACGATCAAGATGGTAAGGCTATACACGGACGGCTCCTCTTGCAGGTGCGATAAAGAGGCGCAGTATACCCCTAATATTCTCAGGACTGTAGCGCGAACCAGGCTTGACGTTGCCAATAACTTAGCCTGTGGGTAAAGTGTGCCGCTCATCCGCAGCGGCCCGACTCCTTGACCCTATGACTACCCCCTTCCAGCGCTATCAGGAAGACCTTCAGCGGGAGGGTTTTTCCCATGATCCCGCCCAGGAGGAAGCGGTCAGCTTGTTGCAAGACCTCTACGAACGGCTTGTGGCCAGTGGGCAGGAAAGCAGTCGCAGCTTTTCGTCGGTATTCAGGCGCCTGCGCGGCCAGCAGGATGAGCCCGAAATTGGCCTGTATTTGTGGGGCGGAGTAGGGCGCGGCAAAACCTACCTGGTGGATACTTTTTACGATTGCTTGCCCTTCAAGCAAAAGCTTCGAACCCACTTTCACCGGTTTATGCAGCGGGTGCATACCCAGCTCACGGAACTGGAGGGGGAGAGAAATCCCCTGGAGCTGGTTGCTGATGACCTGGCGCAGGAGGCGCGGGTTATCTGCTTTGATGAGTTCTTTGTCACCGATATTGGCGATGCCATGATACTGGGCGGCCTGATGGAGGCCCTGTTTGCCAGGGGTGTTACCCTGGTGGCGACCTCAAATATTGTACCTGGCAAACTTTACGACAACGGCCTGCAGCGGCAGCGTTTTCTACCGGCTATCGCATTGGTGGAGAAATACACAAAGGTGGTGAATGTGGATGCGGGTGTCGATTACCGACTGCGTACCCTACAGCAGGCGGAGCTATACCATTACCCGCTGGATGAGGGTGCTGATGAGAGCCTGCGAACCAGCTTTGATGCGTTGGCAGTTGAGCCGGGCAAGCACTGGGAGCGAATTGAGATCAATGGGCGCTACCTCACCTGTCGCTGCCTGGCAGATGATGTGGTCTGGTTCGATTTTGCCGAGCTCTGTGATGGCCCCAGGTCCCAGAATGACTATATTGAGCTGGCGCGGATCTTCCATGCGGTGCTGCTCTCGGGGGTGCCCGAATTCACCCCGGATTTCAACGACCAGGCCCGGCGTTTTGTTAATTTGGTGGACGAGTTCTACGATCGCAATGTGAAGCTGGTAATGACCGCTGAAAAGCCCCTTTATGAGCTCTACGGTGGGGGTAGCCTGGCTTTCGAATTCCAGCGCACCGAATCGCGCCTGCAAGAGATGCAGTCCCGCGATTACCTGGCCAGGGAGCACCGGCCTTAGTCTGAAAGCCGCTTTTTTGTGCGAGCTGGCGGATTGGCTGCCCCCAAGCGTGAAATATTGCCAATTTTGCCCCCGGCCTTTTCGCCATAAGTAACGAAAATTATTAAAATTTCTGCTTGAAAAGGGGTAGTCCATTGATTAGTATTCGCGCTCTCGAAATTGGAGCCCTCCAAGAGGCGGTTATTGATGAAAACTTACAGTGCCAAAGCAGAAGACGTGGCCCGCGATTGGTTCGTGGTCGACGCCGATGGCAAGACCCTTGGGCGCCTGGCCAGTGAAGTTGCGCATCGTTTGCGCGGCAAGCACAAGGCTGAATACACCCCACACGTGGATACCGGCGATTACATCGTAGTAATCAATGCTGAGAAAATTCGTGTCACCGGTGCCAAGGCGACCGACAAAATGTATCACCACCACACCGGCTACCCCGGTGGCCTGAAGTCAATTTCTTTTGAGAAGTTGATCGACAAGGCCCCCGAGCGTGTTATCCAGGGTGCGGTTAAGGGCATGTTGCCGCGCAACCCGCTGGGCCGCGCCATGTTCAAGAAGCTGAAAGTGTACGCTGGCGGTGAGCATCCGCACACGGCACAACAGCCCCAGGCCCTGAACATCTAACGGATATTACTATTTATGTCAGCTACCCAATATTACGGAACAGGACGTCGCAAGACCTCCACCGCTCGTGTGTTCATCAAGAACGGCGGCGGCAACATTACAGTCAACCAGCGGCCCCTGGACCAGTACTTCGGTCGTGAAGTAGCCCGGATGATTGTTCGTCAGCCACTGGAACTTGTTGAATTGAATGATAAATTCGACATTAACGTGACAGTTGAAGGCGGCGGCAGCTTCGGTCAGGCCGGTGCTATTCGCCACGGCATTACCCGCGCACTTTTGGAGTACGACGAGTCTCTGCGCGGCTCCCTGCGTGGTGCCGGATACGTAACTCGCGATGCCCGTGAAGTAGAACGTAAGAAGGTCGGCCTACGTAAAGCTCGCAAGCGTCCCCAGTTCTCCAAGCGTTAAGTTGTTCGGTCCCGCAGGCCGGGATACCGAGAGATTGGAAAACGCCCACTTGCTTGCAGGTCGGGCGTTTTTTTTGTCTGCAGGCGGACTTACCTTGACGCATCTCAAAGACAGCCCAAAAGCCATTGGATTCAAGGGGTTTTCCTTGTGTCTTAAGGGCAAAATCATTACCATCACCAGCATTTTGTGACTGGGGGTAGAGGCGGCCAATAAATCGCCTTGATCAGGCCCCCCATTAGGGAGAAAAGCATGAGTAGCGATGGCGTTAACTCCACCAGGAGGAAATTCCTGACGGCCGCCACCAGTGCGGTCGGCGTGGCCGGTCTGGTTGGTGTGGCCGTGCCTTTTGTAGGGTCGTGGAACCCTTCGGCCAAGGCCAAGGCGGCAGGTGCACCGGTCAAGGCCGATATCGGCAAACTTGAGCCCGGGCAAATGGTTGTTGTTGAATGGCGCGGGAAGCCGGTATATGTGATGTATCGCACTGAATCCCAGCTCGCTGCCCTGGAGGGTCTAAACGCAGAACTGAAAGACCCGGACTCCACTATCTCAGTACAACCGGATTATGTCTCCGGAGTGGCGCGAGCCATTCGCCCGGAAATTCTTGTTATCGAAGGCCTGTGTACGCACCTGGGTTGTGCTCCCAAGTTTCGCCCTGAAGTGGGGGCCGCCGATCTCGGCGGTGATGCCTGGATGGGAGGCTTCTTCTGTCCCTGTCACGGGTCCAAGTTTGATTTGTCCGGCCGCGTTTACGCGGGTGTGCCGGCATCTGCCAACCTGGTAGTTCCCCCGCATTCTTTTGAGGGTGACAACGTCCTCGTAATTGGTGTGGATACGGAGGCAGCCTGATGAATAATGTACTGATTTCTCTACGCGATTGGGTTGATGCCCGCCTGCCTATTGTGCGGGCCTGGGATACTCACATGGGCAAGTACTACGCCCCCAAGAACTTTAACTTCTGGTATTTCTTCGGGGTTCTGTCCCTGCTGGTGCTGGTTAACCAGCTATTGACGGGTATTTGGCTCACCATGAGTTACAACCCCAGTCAGGAAGGCGCGTTTGCTTCTGTTGAATACATCATGCGTGATGTGGATTACGGTTGGATACTGCGCTACATGCATTCCACCGGGGCCTCTGCCTTCTTTATGGTAATTTACCTGCATATGTTTCGTGCCCTGCTGTATGGCTCGTACCAAAAGCCACGGGAGCTGATCTGGATCTTTGGCATGCTGATTTTCGTAGCATTGATGGCCGAGGCGTTCGTGGGCTACGTACTACCCTGGGGGCAGATGTCCTATTGGGGGGCCCAGGTGATTATCTCGCTGTTCGGGGCTATTCCAGTGGTTGGTGAAGATATTGTTACCTGGATTCGCGGCGACTACCTGATATCCGGTATTACCCTGAACCGTTTCTTTGCCCTGCACGTGGTGGCGCTGCCAATTGTGTTGATCGCCCTGGTTGTGTTGCACCTGCTGGCACTGCACGAGGTGGGATCCAATAACCCCGACGGTGTAGATATTAAAAAGCACAAGGACGAAAACGGCGTGCCGCTCGATGGTGTGGCCTTCCACCCCTATTACACAGTGCACGACCTGCAGGCGATAGGCGTGTTCCTGTTCATCTTTTGTGCCGTGATCTTTTTTATGCCGGAAATGGGCGGTTACTTCCTGGAGTTCGCCAATTTTGAAGAGGCCAACGCTCTTAAGACACCAGAGCATATTGCACCGGTGTGGTACTTCACCCCGTTTTACTCTGTACTGCGTGCGGTGCCGGACAAGTTCTGGGGCTTTATTGCCTTTGCCGCCTCGGTAGCCGTGCCCTTTATGTTGCCCTGGTTGGATCGCAGCCCGGTTAAATCCTGGCGCTATCGCGGCAACATCACCAAGGTGATGCTGGTGGTGTTTGTAGCTTCCTTCCTGATTCTGGGTGTCCTGGGTGTGAAATCCCCGACTCCAGCGCGCACAATGCTGGCGCAGATCTGTTCGGTTCTTTACTTTGGCTTCTTCCTGCTGATGCCTATCTGGACATCCATGGACAAGACCAAACCCATACCTGAGCGAGTTACCATGGACGGTGGTATTGGTTTCTGGGGCAGTATGTTTGGTTTTGTACTGATCATGGTGCTGACGATCCTGCCACTGAAGGCTGTTGGCGCAGAGTCGGCGCATAGTTGCGGCAGTATTGACTGTGACGAATTTGTAGCAGATCCCCATGACAAGGCTTCACTGCAAAATGGTGCCAAGCTATATATGAGTTACTGCATGGGGTGTCACTCACTGGAGTACTCCCGTTACACTCGTGTGGCAACGGACCTGGGTATTCCTGAAGATCTCATGCAGCAGCACTTGATATTTGATCCCGATGTCAAAATTGGTGCCCTGATGGAAAATGCCATGGATGATCGTACTGCCAAAGAATGGTTTGGTGCGACTCCTCCTGATTTGACCCTGGTTGCCCGCGCCCGTGCTGCCGCTGGTCGCACTGGCCCGGAATGGCTCTACACCTACCTGCGTACCTTCTATAGGGACGATTCCCGCCCCTACGGTGTCAACAACAAGGTATTCAAGGACGTGGGTATGCCTCACGTAATGCTTGAACTGCAGGGCATGCCTGAATGCGGCATGGGCCCGGTAACCGCAGCCAACGGCGGTGTAAAACGCGACCCGCTGACCGGTGAAAATATCCTGGAAGAGCCCTGTGGCCAGCTCACTGTCGCAGAAGAAGGCCAGATGAGTGCTGAAGAATTCGACAAGGCGATTTACGACCTGGTGAATTTCCTGGCCTATACAGCAGAGCCCATGGCAGCTGAGCGTCAGCGTACCGGTATTTTCGTACTGCTGTTTATCACGCTATTCTTTGTCTTTGCCTGCCTGCTTAACCGCGAGTACTGGAAAGACGTACACTGATCTGTCGAGTCAGTTTTTATTGAATGCAGCACAGTCACTGACTGTGCTGCTTTGTTATTTTATAAGCTTTAAATGAGGATTCCCTGATGGGTGTTGTGGCTAAGCGGTCTTCAATGACTTTTTTCTCCGATAATATGAGTCATTACAGTCATCGCGTACGTATTGTACTGGCGGAAAAGGGTGTAACTGTCGATCTGGTTGAATCAGATGGCGCGCACCCCCCTGCCGAACTTTCCGAACTCAATCCCTATAACAGCCTGCCGACGCTGGTTGATCGTGACCTGGTACTATACGAGTCCAAGGTGATGATGGAATACCTCGATGAGCGTTTCCCTCATCCGCCCCTGTTGCCGGTTTACCCGGTAGCCCGTGCCGAGAGCCGCCTGTACATCCACCGTATTGAAAAAGACTGGTGCGCCCTGGTAGATGCCATCCTGCACACCCGTAGCGATAATGTCGTGAAGAAGTCCACCAAGGAGCTCAAGGAAAGTATTACCGCTATCGCGCCTATTTTTGCCGAGAAGCCTTTCTTTATGAGTGAAGAGTTTACCCTGGTCGATTGCTGTATCGCCCCCATCCTGTGGCGCCTGCCCTCCCTGGGTGTGGATATTCGCTCTTCCAAACAGACCAAGCCTCTGCTGGATTACATGGATAAGCTGTTCGCCCGTGAGTCTTTCCAGGAAAGTCTTTCGGAGCAGGAGCAGGAGCTGCGCCTTTAAGGGCGCAACGGCAGGTCAAGTGACCGCCAGCACAAAGCCATGACGCCCAGTCGCCCCTATATCATGCGAGCGCTTTACGAGTGGATCGTGGATAATGACTGCACACCTTATGTGCTGGTTGATGCCACAATTGACGACGTGAGCGTACCCGAGCAGTTTGTGAAGGACGGCCAGATCGTGCTCAATATTTCCCCCAGCGCGGTAATGGAACTGAATATTTCCAACGATGCCATGTCCTTTAACGGCCGCTTTGGCGGCGTTGCCACTGATATTTATGTGCCTGTTGCCGCTGTGGTAGGTGTTTACGCCCGGGAGAATGGCCAGGGCATGGTATTTGAGCCAGAAGAGCCGCCAGAACCCACTCCTCCGGAAGATACTCCTCCCGAGCCTAACAAGCCTGAGGGCAGGCCTTCTCTCAAAATCGTCAAATAGTGCCAACTCCTTCACACTTTTCCGTTATAAAATAAGCACTTGCGTAATTCAAAAAGTCGAGCCAAAATACCGGTTCGGCTAAAAAACGATCCATAAGAAGTGCAATGACCAAAAGTGAGTTGATAGAAACAATCGCAGCAAGGCAGAGTCAGTTATCCTCCAAGGATGTTGAACTGGCGGTTAAGACCATACTGGAGCATATGTCCGGGTCTCTCGCCGATGGCGAACGAATCGAAATTCGTGGCTTTGGCAGCTTTTCCCTGCATTACCGTGAGCCGCGTCGTGGGCGAAACCCCAAGACCGGGGACGCGGTTGAGCTGACAGGCAAGTATGTGCCCCATTTCAAACCCGGCAAGGAACTGCGAGAACGGGTGAACCTGGGTTTGCAAGCGGGACTTTAGTTGCCTGTTTGACGACTGAAACTTGCCCCTGAATTCAGAGACGGTATGATCGCGTGGTCATACCGTTTTTTATTGCCCCGGTTAACAGGACGCTCCCATGAAACTGCTGCGTAAACTTTCCACTGTGCTGATCCTACTGGCCACTGTAGCAGTGGGTGTGCTCTTTGCTCTGCAAAATACCGTACTGGTTCCCCTGGATCTTTTGGTCTATACCTTCGAGCCTCGTAGTCTGGCCCTTTGGATGCTGATCGCTCTCGCCCTGGGCGGTATTCTTGGAATGTTGGCCTCGTCTGCTATTTTAGTGCGTCAGCGTGCAGCTATTGGTTCTACAAACCGCCAATTGCTCAAGGCCCGGGCGGAGGTGGATACATTGCGCACCGCGGGTCTCAAAGACGGTGAATGACTATGTCATCTTTATTCTGCTGTTCGTCGCTATCGCCATCGGCTGGTTTCTTGGGCGGCGCAGCACACCCCGGGTAAATTCTTCTCCGAACCTGCCCAGTCAGTACTATAAGGGCCTTAACTACCTTCTGGATGGCCGCCCCGATGGCGCAGTGGATGCTTTTATCAGCGCCCTGGAAGTGAATTCGGAAACTCTGGAAACCCACATTGCCCTGGGCAACCTGTTACGCAGGCGAGGAGAGGTGGATCGTGCGATTCGTATTCACCAGAATCTGCTGGCCCGCCCCAGTTTGCCCAGACCCCAGGTACATCAGGCGCACCTTGAACTGGCGCGGGACTACATCAGTGCGGGGTTGCTGGATCGGGCAGAGCGATTGCTGTTGGATCTGGTACAGGAATCACCCGAACAAAGGCGCGCCAGCCAGAGACACCTGTTGGAAATTTACCAGGATGAGCGTGAGTGGCGCTCGGCTATAGACATCGCTACCGACCTGGTGCCGCGCAAAACACTTTTGGGAGGTGGTGCCAGTGGCTCCCCGGGGGAGCTGGGGCAACCGGTTTCTGTGGTGTTATCCCATTATTACTGCGAACTGGCAGACCAGAAACGCACCGAGGGAGATTTACAGGGTGCCCGGGAGTTGCTGCAGGAAGCCCTTAACCAGGATAAGCAATGCGTGCGCGCCTCACTCATGCTCGGTCAGGTAGAGATGGAGAGTGGTCGATGCAAGCAGGCTGTGAAAGTTCTGCGCAGGGTGCGGCAGCAGGATTCAGACTATGTCAGTGAATCTATTCCCATTCTTCGGCAGTGTTACCAGGAGATGGGGGATGAAAAATCCCTGCGCGCCTACCTGTTGGAGTGTATGGAGTCCAACCCCTCTGCACCGCTTGTGCTGGCCACAGCGGAAGACCTGGTCGCTGCAGAGGGTATTGGTGTGGCCGCGCAGTTTTTATCTGAGCAGTTGGTGCAGCGCCCTTCACTGCGGGGGCTGGAACGGCTGATCAGCCTGCAGGCAGAAACCAGTGAGGCCCAGGCCAAGGGTACATTGGAAAAGTTGCAGTTGCTGGTAACGCGGCTTATTGAAGAGCGCCCTGGTTACCGCTGTGGCCACTGCGGCTTTTCTGGCAGGCATATGCACTGGTTCTGCCCGGGCTGCAAGCACTGGGGTACAATCAAATCCATACGCGGCAGCAAACTGGATTGAGCCGCAAACACTGTAGGGAGCAGCCATGAATTCACCTGTTATCGTCGCCCTGGATTTCCCCTCGGCGGAGCTGGCGTTGGCCCTGGCATCACGCCTTTCCCCCCAATTGTGTCGACTCAAGGTTGGTAAAGAGCTCTTTACCCGCTGCGGGCCGTCGCTGGTAGAGCATTTGCAGGGAATGGGCTTTGAGGTGTTTCTCGATCTGAAATTCCACGATATCCCCAATACCGTGGCCGGCGCGGTGCGCGCAGCCGGCGAATTGGGCGTATGGATGGTAAATGTTCATGCCGGCGGAGGCCGGCGAATGATGGAAGCCGCGGCTGAATCTTTGGCGCAGCTTGCCACCAGGCCTTTGCTGATTGGCGTTACAGTGCTGACCAGCATGTCGCAGGAGGACCTCGCAGAACTGGGTTATAGCGAAACCCCCGCTGAGCGTGTGCTGCGCCTGGCAGAGCTGGCAGCCAGCAGCGGTATGGATGGCGTGGTGTGCTCCGCCATGGAAGCTCCTGACCTGCGCAGGGAGCAAGGTGAGAACTTTTGCCTGGTCACCCCGGGTATCCGTCTCGCAGGAGATGATACCGGTGATCAGCGCAGGGTTCTGACTCCTGCAGATGCCGTTGCCGCTGGTTCTGACTATCTGGTAATTGGCCGTTCAGTCACCGGCGCTGATGATCCCCTGGCCGCGCTGCGGCGTATTCATTCGGAGTTGGGGCCGGCGTAACATCAAATGCGGTCTGACGAGCCCGGTGTACCGGGATCGTTGCTAGACTTCTTCTCGGTACGGATGCCTGCATGGATGCAGCACGTCGACATAAGGAGATGTCATTATGATCAAAACTTCAATTCTTTCTATCGGTAGCACTTCACGTGTGGGCAATGGGTTGCTCCTGGCCCCACACAAAACTCTGGCTTTACTTGCCCTGGTGTTAATGCTGGCGGCAATGCCTTTCTCAACGTCTTCTGCCCTGGCCGAAGATGCCAAAACGGCCCCCGTGGCCCAAACTGTGAACATTAACACGGCGGATGCCCAAACCCTGGCGGCAGTGCTTAACGGCGTTGGCTCCTCTCGGGCGGAGGATATCATCCGTCATCGAAAAACCTATGGCCCCTTTTCCACGGTGGATGAACTGACCGAGGTAAAGGGAATCGGTCAGTCCACCCTGGATAAGAACCGTGCGGTAATTACACTGGAATAAGACGGGCGCATCCGTATCATGAGGGGGCTATGCCCCCTTACTTTTATATACAGGTTTCCCAGTGCACTGCCTGGTAACCGGCGCAACCGGTTTTATCGGCCGTTCGTTGTGTAAGCATTTATTGTGCCGTGGGGACAGTGTTCTTGCCCTGAGCAAGTCGGGCGAGCCATTATCTGATGGAACACCCACCGTGGCTATGGACCTTGTCCAGCAACTTCCCGACGCGGAGCAACTTGAAGGTGTTGATGTTGTCTTCCACCTGGCCGGAATTGCACACCAGCGTGCAAGTGCTGAACAACATCATCGCCTGAACTACTTCGCCACGGTAGAACTGGCGAAGGCGGCGGCGAACGCTGGTGTTGGCCGCTTTGTATATCTTAGCAGCGTCAAGGCGATGGGAGCGGCGACAGGTGAGGAGCCACGCTCAGAGGCTCAGTGTGAACTGCCTGAAGATTCCTACGGTCTGTCCAAGTGGCAGGCCGAATGTGGTTTGCAAGAGCTTGTAAGTTGCGGGCAAATGACAGTGAGAATTCTCAGGCCTGCCCTGGTTTATGGCAGTGGTGCGAAGGGTAACCTGGCGCTATTGGTCCGCTGGTTGCGCATGGGTTTGCCCCGGCCGCCAGATTATGGGCGCCGTTCCATGATCGGTGTGCCTGACCTGATAGATGTTTTGTGCCTGGCTGCAGAGCATGAGCAGGCAGCAAGTGATACCTGGATAGTGTGCGATGGTCGACAATACAGCACTCGCGCCTTGTACGATGCCTTGCGCCTGGCTGATGGCAAGGGTACAGGACTGGCCTGGCTGCCCGCCTGGGTCTGGCGCCTGGTTTGTGCCACGGCGGATGTGCTGCGTTCTGCACCGGAGCCAACCTGGAAAAAACTCTTCACCATTGATCTGTACAGCAATGCCGCTTTATCTGAGGCTACCGGCTGGCAGCCGCAATACCAGTTTTCTGATCTGGCGCCACAGGTGCTGGGTAAGCCCGGGAGCGATGCTCCTTGAGTAGTATTCTGATTACCTTAGTACTTTCAGGGGTGTTCTGTGGCCTCTACCTGCTGGTAGCCCGACGTCTGCGAATTCTCGATACACCCAATGACAGAAGCTCGCACGAATCGCCCACGCCGCACGGCGGCGGGGTAGGGTTGATGCTTGCGCTGGTGGTCGGCGTCTGCCTGGCAACTCCGGACACAGGGGGCTGGCCACCCCAATACCTGTTGCTTCTCGCGGCGGCTATTGCACTGATGTTGCTGGGGGTGGTGGATGACCTGAAGAGTCTGCCTGTGCGCTTGCGCTTCACCCTCTACGCTTTTATCTGTCTGGTGACGGCGAGTCTGCTATTGGCGCCCCAGGCGATTGCTGGCCCTACCACGCTGGCCCTGGTGGGGGTTGCTGCGCTTGCCATGCTGTGGAGCCTGAATCTGTACAACTTTATGGATGGAATTGATGGGATTGCTGCCATTCAGTGCCTCAGCGCCTGTAGCGCTGCGGCACTGATGAGTTGGAACAACGAAGCCAGTAATGCCTACGTGCTGTTCTGCCTGCTGCTGGCGGCAAGCCACGGCGGTTTTCTGTTGTGGAATTTTCCCCCAGCGAGACTGTTTATGGGGGATGCTGGCTCGGTACCCACAGGATTTCTGGTGGCGGGGCTGGCTCTACTGGGGGCAGTAAA
>ERZ1046740.1511-NODE-1511-length-16248-cov-4.407769_pt1 | contig 16248 bp, 17 predicted proteins | sample MGYA00383093_ERZ1046740 | MGnify/ENA primary metagenome ERZ1046740 (study PRJEB29581, sample SAMEA5548363) | metagenome | biome: marine; feature: coastal; material: water | depth 25 m | study: Short-term variability in the microbial, nano- and picoplankton... | reverse complement strand
ATAAATATGCCGAAGCGATGGATGGCCTGGCGGTTCACGGTATTTCTGTAAAGTCGCCGGAGATTGATGTGCCGGCCATGGTTGCCCGCAAGGACAAAATTGTAGATCAGCTTACCGGTGGCATCGCCGGACTGTTCAAGCACAATGGCGTTACCGCAATTTCTGGTACCGGAAAAGTGCTCGCCGGCGCCAAAGTCGAAGTTACCGACAAGGATGGCAATATACAGATTCTAGAGGCGAGTAATATTATTATCGCCTCAGGTTCTGTGCCGGTAAATATTCCCCCGGCGCCTGTAGACGGTAAGCACATTGTGGATTCCAGTGGAGCCCTGGCATTCCAGGACGTGCCTGCGCGCCTGGGAGTCATCGGTGCCGGTGTGATTGGCCTGGAGCTTGGCAGTGTCTGGGGGCGCCTGGGTGCAGATGTGGTGGTGCTGGAAGCCCTGGAGGACTTCCTGCCTATGATGGACAAGCAAATTGCCAAAGAGACCGGCAAAATCCTGAAAAAACAGGGGCTGGATATCCGCTTGGGAACGCGGGTCACTGGCGCTGAAGTTAAAGATGGCAAGGTAACTGTTACCTATAACAGTGCCGACGGCGAGCATCAGGAAGAATTCGACAAGTTAATCGTCGCAGTGGGCCGCAGGCCTCTTTCCGGGGAGTTGTTTTCCTCCGACAGTGGAGTGACATTGGACGAGCGCGGATTCATCTTCGTTAATGATTTCTGCGAGACCGAAGCACCCCGCATTTACGCTATTGGTGATGTGGTACGTGGCCCCATGCTGGCCCACAAGGGATCAGAAGAGGGTGTGATGGTTGCCGAGCGGATAGCCGGCAAGAATGCCCAGATGAACTACGATTGCATCCCCTCGGTGATTTATACTCATCCGGAAGTAGCTGCCGTGGGTAAAACAGAGCAGGAATTGAAGGCCGATGGCGTGCCTTACAAGTCTGGTGTATTCCCTTTCGTGGCCAGTGGTCGGGCTTTGGCGTCCAATGAGTCAGAGGGCATGGTGAAATTGCTTGCCCATGAAGAGACCGATCGTATCCTGGGTTGCCATATCGTAGGCCCATCTGCGGCAGATCTGGTGCAGCAGGTGGTTATTGCCATGGAGTTCAGCTCCAGCGCCGAGGATCTGGCCTTGACAGTATTTGGCCACCCAACCTTGTCGGAGGCGGTTCACGAGGCTGCACTGGCAGTGGATGGACATGCGATACATATCGCGAATCGACGTAAACGCAAGTAAAATCGGCAAGTTTTCCCGAGGGCGTAAAAATAAATCACAAACGCCGGCGCTTTCGGGTAGTAGGTGGTTCCCATGGAATGTATCCCGGGGACCTGACATTAAGTAGCAGCAAAACAGGATAAAGCATGAATCTTCATGAGTATCAGGGCAAACAATTGTTTGCCGAATACGGTCTACCGGTATCCCAGGGGTATGCAGTTGACACCCCACAGGAAGCGGCAGAGGCGGCAGGTAGAATCGGTGGGGATATGTGGGTGGTCAAAGCCCAGGTACACGCTGGCGGGCGCGGCAAGGCCGGTGGTGTAAAATTGGTTAAAACCAAAGACGAAATCAGGGAATTCGCAGCACAGTGGCTGGGTAAGAACCTGGTGACCTACCAGACAGACGAAAATGGCCAACCAGTAAGCAAGATCCTGGTTGAGACCTGCACCGATATCGCCGAGGAGCTCTACCTGGGCGCGGTTGTGGATCGCTCCAGCCGTCGCGTTGTTTTCATGGCTTCCACCGAAGGTGGTGTAGAGATAGAGAAAGTTGCCGAGGAGACTCCTGAGAAGATTCTACGCGCAACTATCGATCCCCTGGTTGGCCCTCAGCCCTATCAGGGCCGTGAACTGGCTTTCCAGCTCGGTCTTAAGGGTGACCAGATTAAACAGTTTGTGAAAATATTTATGGGTCTGGCCCAAATGTTTGTCGAGAAAGACCTGGCTTTGATCGAGATTAATCCGCTGGTAATCACTGCCGAAGGTAATTTGCACTGTCTGGACGCCAAAATCGGCGTAGACGGTAACGCACTGTACCGCCAGAACAGCCTGCGCGAAATGCACGACCCTTCGCAGGAAGATGAGCGCGAATCCCATGCAGCGCAGTGGGAGCTCAACTATGTGGCACTGGATGGAAACATTGGGTGTATGGTCAACGGCGCTGGCCTGGCCATGGGTACTATGGACATTGTGGCCTTGCACGGTGGTTTTCCGGCAAACTTCCTCGACGTTGGCGGCGGCGCTACTAAGGAGCGTGTATCAGAAGCCTTCAAAATCATTCTCTCGGACGACAATGTAAAAGCAGTATTGATCAACATCTTCGGCGGCATTGTTCGCTGTGACCTGATCGCCGAGGGCGTGATTGGTGCGGTACAAGAAATTGGCGTCGAGGTGCCCGTAGTGGTGCGTCTTGAGGGCAATAACGCCGAACTGGGCCAGAAAGTATTGGCTGACAGTGGCCTGAACATTATTGCTGCCACCAGCCTCACCGATGCTGCCCAGCAGGCAGTTAAAGCAGCGGGAGGAACAGCATAATGAGCATTCTTATCAACAAAAACACCAAGGTAATCTGTCAGGGCTTTACCGGCTCCCAGGGTACTTTTCACTCTGAACAGGCGATTGAGTACGGTACGAAGATGGTTGGCGGTGTCACTCCGGGTAAGGGCGGTCAGGAACACCTGGGTCTGCCAGTTTTCAACACCGTTGCTGAAGCCGTTGCCGCTACAGGAGCAGAGGCCTCTGTTATCTATGTCCCCGCACCTTTCTGTAAGGATTCCATCCTCGAAGCGGCAAACGGTGGCATCAAGCTGATTGTATGCATCACTGAGGGCATTCCTACGTTGGATATGCTGGAAGCCAAGGTCAGGTGCGATGAATTGGGCGTTCGCCTGATCGGCCCTAACTGCCCCGGCGTAATCACTCCCGGAGAGTGTAAGATCGGCATTATGCCCGGTCACATTCACCTGCCTGGCAAGGTTGGTATCGTGTCTCGCTCCGGTACGCTCACTTATGAAGCAGTGAAGCAAACTACTGATGCGGGCTACGGTCAATCAACCTGTGTTGGTATCGGCGGTGACCCAATACCCGGCTCTAACTTCATCGACGTTCTGGAAATGTTCGAGAAGGACCCTGCCACTGAGGCAATCGTTATGATTGGTGAAATTGGTGGTACTGCTGAGGAAGAGGCTGCAGCTTACATCAAAGCCAACGTCTCCAAGCCGGTTGTATCCTACATTGCCGGTGTGACTGCCCCTAAAGGCAAGCGCATGGGCCATGCTGGCGCCATTATCTCTGGCGGCAAGGGTACTGCTGACGAGAAATTCGCCGCTCTTGAAGACGCTGGCGTAAAGACTGTTCGCTCTCTCGCGGATATCGGCTCTGGGCTGGCGGAAATTACCGGCTGGTAACTTTTACCAAGCACGATTTAGAAGCCCTGCATTTGCTGGGCTTTTTTTTACCTGGATGTTTCTGACTACGCGGCCACTGCGCCCGGGAATTACCCCCTTCGGTCGAAAGGCAAAGATACTCCCTCTTGGGGTAATTCCCGGGCACTGTGGCCTTCTTTCTTTTCTACTTCGCTATCCATTACCTATGCTTTCTTTGAGGCTCCAAATCCGTCTGGGAAGTGTCTGAAAAGTCCCTCGCTAGCCCTGCCGCCGAGGGAGAGGCGACCGAATAGCCACTAAATTTCCCTCCAATGACTTGAATTCCAACGCACTAACCCCCATATCGAGTTCAAGCAATTAATCCCTAAAAATCAACACCTTAAGATCCCGAGGAAATTATGACCGCCGATGTGAAGAAAGAAACGCTGGGTTTCCAGACAGAAGCCAAGCAGTTACTGCACCTGATGATTCATTCCCTGTATTCCAATAAGGAAATATTCCTCAGGGAGCTCATCTCCAACGCCTCCGACGCCATCGACAAACTGCGCTTTTCTGCACTGTCAGACTCCAAACTTCTCGAAGGGCAGGGCGACTATCAAATACAGGTGGACGTAGATACAGAAGCCAGGACAGTGACCATTGCGGATAACGGCATAGGCATGAATCGCGACGAGGTAGTTGAGCACCTTGGAACTATCGCCAAGTCAGGCACCGCGGCCTTTCTGGAAGGCCTTAGTGGCGACCAACAGAAAGACTCACAGCTAATCGGCCAGTTCGGTGTAGGTTTCTACTCTGCTTTTATTGTTGCCGATCGTGTAGAGGTGCACACCCGCCGGGCAGGTGATGCCGCAGAAGATGGGGTGGTATGGGAATCCCATGGCGAGTCTGAGTTTTCTGTAGAACCTCGTGCCAAGGCACAGAGCGGTACCAGCATCACCCTGTTTCTGCGCGATGATAGCGAGGAGTTTGCCCAGGACTTCCGTGTTCGCAGCGTAATTAAAAAATACTCCGACCATATTTCTGTGCCGGTAATGATGCTCCAGCCAGAGGCCCCTGCCGCGGAAGGTGAAGAAGAAGCGGAGAAAGAAGTTACGCAGCCCGAATACGAGTCAGTAAACGCCGCAACCGCACTGTGGACACGCAGCCGTACGGAAATCAGCGACGAGGAGTACAGCGAGTTTTACAAGCATGTTTCTCACGACTTCGACGACCCTATGACCTGGAGTCACAACCGGGTTGAAGGCAAGCTTGAGTACACCAGCCTTTTGTATCTCCCCAAGCGCGCACCTTTTGATATGTGGAATCGCGACATGGCTCGCGGCCTGAAACTCTATGTACAGCGTACTTTTATCATGGACGAGGCCGAGCAGTTTCTGCCAGCGTACCTGCGCTTTGTAAAAGGGATTGTTGATTCCAACGATCTTCCTCTTAACGTCTCCCGTGAACTTCTGCAGCAGGATGCATCAGTGGACTCCATGCGCAGCGCGCTCACCAAGCGTGTGCTGGATATGCTTGCCAAGTTGGCGAAGAAAGACGGCGATGATTACGCGATTCTTTGGAAAGAGTTCGGCCAGGTTCTTAAGGAAGGGCCCGCTGAAGATATGGCTAACAAGGAAAAAATTGCCAAACTTCTGCGCTTCAGCACTACTCATACGGATCAGGAAGAGCAGGATCAGTCCCTGGAGGAATACGTTTCCCGACTACAGGAAGGCCAGGACAAGATTTACTACGTGGTCGCAGAGAACTTCAATACAGCCAAGAGCAGCCCCCACCTTGAGGTGTTCCGCAAGAAGGGTATTGAAGTGCTATTACTGTCAGACCGTGTTGATGACTGGCTAATGAATCACTTACAGGAATTCGATGGCAAGCAGTTTCAGGATGTCGCGCGCGGTGCATTGGACCTGGCTTCAGAATCAGACGAAGAAAAGGCCGAGCAGGAAAAACTGGCCAAGGAGAGCGAGGCTCTCGTTGAGCGTATGGGCAAGGTGCTGGAAGAGAAAGTCACAGAAGTGCGTGCCACTACTCGTCTTACTGAATCGCCCGCCTGCCTGGTGGTGGGTGACTACGACATGGGTGCCCAGATGCGTCGCATCATGGAAGCTGCCGGCCAGCCGGTACCTGAATCCAAGCCTATTCTCGAGATTAACCCCGGGCATCCTATATTAACCCTGCTGGACCAGGAGCCCGATGAAGACCGCTTTGCCGATCTGGCCAGTGTTGTCTTTGATCAGGCCAGTCTCGCTGAAGGCGGGCAGTTGGACGACCCAGCTGCTTATGTTTCTCGCCTGAACAAGCTGTTGCTGCAACTCGCTGGTTAATAAAGCTTAAACGACAGGGCCGAAGCTGTTCGGCCCCTTACTTCTGTTCATCAGGTATCTGGTTGATTGATGTTCCAGATCACTCAGGATTTGGTTCTATCCAGCGGCCCCTAACGGAAGTGTTTTCACCAAGCGATTATCGAGGAGCGACTGAAAACCCTTTGTTCGCCTGGAACCGCTGGCCACAACCAAACTCGAAAATTCTGCAAGTATAGACCGAATCATAATTACCCAAATATACTGCCACCTGAAGTAGCAATGAGCTTCCTACACGGCCAATATTTTTTGCTACACTAGCGCCTCTTTTACGCGACCAAACTGGCGCCAGGAAAAATCTATGCCTCAAGGCCATACCGTTGCCGTACTCGGTGGAGGGAGCTTTGGTACTGTGATTGGCAATATCATTGCAGCCAACGGCAGTACGGTTCGTTTGTGGCTGCGCAACAGTGATCGTGCCAGTGCGATTAACCAGGACCGGCAGAACCACGATTATTTGCCCGGATATTTACTTCACGATGGCCTTACAGCCACTACCTCTCTGGTAGAGGCGGTGGATGGTGTGGATATTCTTTTTGTAGCCGTACCCAGCAAGTCCTTTAGAGAGGTAGTTCAGGAAGTCGCCACCCATGTTGCGAAAAACACCTTGGTGATAAGTCTTACAAAGGGGATTGAAGCCAGGGGCTTTCGCGTAATGAGCGAAATCCTGAAAGAGGAAATGCCCGATAATCCTCGCGGGGTGCTCAGTGGCCCGAATATCGCACGGGAGATCGCAGCCGGGCATGTCTCCGGCTCTGTCATTGCCAGTGATATGCCGGCAACAAATGCCCTTATTCATGACTTGCTGCACTGTGAGAGCTTTCTTATCTATAGCTCCCGCGATATGTACGGTGTCGAGTTGGGAGGCGCCCTCAAGAATGTTTACGCTATTTTGGCGGGAGTGGGAGCTGCTTTGGGCTTCGGCGAAAATACTGTGGGCATGTTACTGACGCGTTCTTTGGCAGAGATGTCACGATTTGCAGTGCACATGGGTGCCAACCCAATGACCTTTCTGGGGCTGGCCGGAGTTGGTGATTTGTTTGTTACCTGCTCTTCGCCACTGTCAAGAAATCATCAGGTGGGTCTTGCTCTGGGTAAAGGAGAGCCGCTGGATGATATTCTGGCGAGCATGGACCAGGTTGCCGAGGGGATTAATACCCTGCAACTGCTGAAACACGAAGCGGACCGCAGGGAAGTTCACATGCCGTTGGTAAATGGTCTTTATGGCATACTTTATGAACAGCGCCCCGTGGTTGATGTGTTCGATGATATGATGCACACCGAACAGGCGCAGGACGTGGAGTTCGTTACAAGCTGACATGATTGTTACTATCTGGAGACATGGAGAAGCGGGCAGTGCTGTATCTGACCGGCTTAGGGAGTTAACGGGCCAGGGCATGGACGACGTCGGCTTTGGCTGTCATCGCTTTCACGAGATCTGCGAGAAGCGTGATATAGGTCACCCCGAACTCATACTGCACAGCGAGTGGGTGAGAACAACCCAGACCGCCGACATCATTGCCAATGCCTTTACCCACGCTCGCATCATGCGTCTGGGCGCTGTTGTTCCCGGGAATACCCCGGCGGACGTTGATCGCGCCCTGGAACCTGTGATAACCGCAGAGGAGGCCCCTACGCATATCCTGCTGGTGTCACACCAGCCGTTGGTCTCCCGCCTGGTGGACCACTATCTGGCTGATGCTGGTGCAGTGCCCCTCCTAAGCCCCGGTGGGCTGGTGATGCTTGATTTGTCTGCTCCCCAACGGGGCTGTGGGCGTTTGTTGTTCTGGGCGCTTCCTCCCCAGTATGAGGCAGGCGCATGATTCCAGCTGGAGCCACGGCACTTGGTTGGCAGATTCATGGGTTGAGTATAGAAGCCCTGAGTTGGGGTGATCCCCAGGGCAGGCCCGTGCTGGCCCTGCATGGATGGCTGGATAATGCCGCCAGTTTTGCTTTGCTTGCCCCCCATATGCCTGGCTGCCAACTGGTTGCTCTTGATCTTACCGGTCACGGGCATAGCGATCGACGCTCTGCCGATGCCACTTACCAGGTGTGGGATGACTTGCCGCAGGTCCTGGCAGTTGCCGATGAGCTGGGATGGGAGCAGTTTCACCTGATGGGGCACTCGCGAGGAGCCATTATTTCTTCTTTGCTTGCCTGCGCCGTGCCGGATCGAATCTCAAGGCTTGTATTACTGGATGCGGTAACACCTGAGCCTGTAGCGGAGGCCCGGTTTCCGGAACAAATCGCCAGGTTTATGGCTGACAAGAGTCGCCTGCTGGAGAGAAAGGCCAGGGTCTACCCCAGCAAAGAACAGGCAGTTGTAGTGCGACAGGATGGTAGTTTACCGGATGAGGCGGCAGAGCTGATAGCGCTTCGCAATCTACAGCCTTGCGAGGGTGGTTATACCTGGAGGACAGACCCGAGATTGCGCGGTGCGTCCGCGGTAAAATTGTCGCATCAACAGGTTGATGCGGTATTGGCAGCGCTGACCATGCCTTCGCTGGTTTTGTTGGCAAAAGATGGTCTGGGCAAGCACCCTGAACTGGCTGACGCCGCTCGTCTCATCCCTAAGCTGGACCTGGAATGGATTGACGGTGGACATCATTTTCATATGGAAGCTGGCGCACCGTCTGTGGCGCAACGTATAGAGCGATTTTTAAAATGATGCGGGTGATGCTGTCAGCTTTAATGTTTTTCGTCTCAAACTTTTCCCAGGGCCAGAATCCCAATGAATTCCTGGAGCGCTTGAATGATTATCCCCATGCGCAGCTACTGGATAACTCCCGGGAGACAGTTATCGATTACGAGATTGGCCTGGGCGCCATGCAAAAAGTGCGTGGTGCCTGGCGCTTCAAGGACAGTGAACGCTTAAGTGGCGAATTGACTCGCTATAGCTGGCAGATTGTCGACGGCTTCAGTTCAGAGGAAGTTATGACAGAGCTGGAGCTGGCGATGAGCGCAGAAGAGGGCGCCGAACTACTATTCCAGTGCGAAGGGCGTGCCTGTGGTCATGGCGCCCAATGGGCCAACAGGGTATTCAAGCAGCGAGTGCTTTATGGTCGGGATGATTTACAGCGTTACCGGGTCTACGGGGTGAATGGAGGCAGTGAAGTCCGGCTGGTGATTTACAGTTCTGCCAGAACGGCGGACAGACAATATTTACACGTTGAATTGCTGCAACAGGGTAGGGCTGACTAGGCACGCAATTGTAACAGGGAAAGAAATTCCTCCCGTGTTTTCTGTGACTCGCGAAAGCTTCCCAGCATGGCAGAAGTCTTCATCGCCGAATTTTGCTTTTCGACACCACGCATCATCATACACATATGTCGGGCCTCAATGATTACACCAACACCTTCAGCATCGGTCACACTCATAATGCTTTCGGCGATCTGGCTGGTCAGGGATTCCTGGATCTGTAGTCGTCTGGCGAATACATCTACAATACGGGCCACTTTTGAAAGCCCCAGAACCTTGCCGGTAGGAATATAGGCCACATGAACCTTGCCAATAAACGGCAGTAGGTGGTGTTCGCAGAGGGAGTACAGCTCCACATTCTGTACCAGAATCATCTCGCTGGAGTCGGAGGGGAACAGGGCGTTGTTCACCACATCCTCAACAGACTGGCTGTAACCCCTGGTTAGAAACTCAAAAGCCTTTGCTGCGCGCTGTGGCGTGTCTACCAGCCCGGGGCGCTGGGGGTCTTCACCGATAGATTCGATGATTTTTGCCCAGTGTTCTTGCACAAGAATACTCCCAGTAAAAGTATGGAAAAGCCCTGATACTCAGGGGTTGGGGATAGTAGCAACCTCGTTAGGGCATGGCAAACCACAAAGCAGAGGTAGTAAACTGCTGCAATGAAAGACGATAACAACCTCAACCTCAACCCCGGTTCTGAGCCAGTGCTACAGACCATAGGCCAGGCTCTGGAGTACTGCTTCGACGCACTCCATAGTAGCGATGCTTTCTACGGTCACGGTACCGACAACCCCTGGGATGAAGCAGTACAGCTGGTTTTGTCCGTCTCTGACCTGCCACTGGATGCAGACGACGGTGTGTTGCCACATCCATTGAGTAAAGATGCCTTCGCCAGCATCAAACAACTGCTGAAGAAGCGTATTGAGGGGCATATACCCCTGCCGTATTTGCTGGGAAAGGCGTGGTTTGCCGGCCTGGAATTTGGCTGTGATGAGCGAGCAATTATCCCGCGCTCCCCCATTGCCGAATTGATACGCCACGACTATCAGCCTTGGTATCTGGGCCATGAGCCCCAGCGCCTTCTCGACCTTTGTTGTGGAAGTGGTTGTATTGGCCTTGCCGCGGCTCATTACCAGCCTCAGCTGAAGGTGGATCTTGTGGATCTCGACCCAAAGGCATTGGCACTTGCCAGGGAAAATACCTCGCGCATGGGTTTCCAGGGCAGGGTAGAGCTTATTGAATCAAACCTGTTTGCCGGTGTGCAGGGGCGTCGCTACGACCTGATTCTTTCCAATCCGCCCTATGTCGATGCATCAGACCTGGCAGCCATGCCTGAGGAGTATCAGCATGAACCCGAGCTGGCGCTGGGCAGTGGGGATGACGGTTTATTTCTGTCTCGCCAGATTCTTGTCCAGGCAGGAAATTACCTGCGTGACGAAGGTCTTCTTATTTTGGAGGTGGGAAACAGTTGGGAGGCGCTGGAACGGGCTTTTCCCGATGTACCCTTCACCTGGCTGGAGTTTGAGCAGGGCGGGCATGGCGTGCTCGCACTAAACGCGCAGGAGTTACAAGATTACAGCTTAAGCCTGGGCGGATAAGCGGTATAATAGTCCGCTTTCATATAGGTAATACGGGAAGACCATGTCGGGCAATACCATTGGTAAGTTGTTTACGGTCACCAGTTTCGGGGAGAGCCATGGGCCAGCCCTGGGCTGCATTGTGGACGGCTGCCCTCCAGGAATGGGGCTGGATACTTCTGACCTGCAACGCGATCTGGACAGGCGCAAGCCGGGAACATCCCGCTTCACCACCCAGCGCAAAGAAGGGGACGAGGTAAAAATACTTTCCGGCGTGTTTGAAGGACGCACCACAGGAACACCCATTGGGCTGATAATCGAGAATACTGATCAGCGTTCCAAGGACTATTCCAATATCAAGGACACTTTCCGTCCCGCCCACGCGGACTACAGCTACAACCAGAAATACGGCTTTCGTGATTATCGCGGTGGCGGACGCTCCTCTGCCAGGGAAACAGCCATGCGGGTTGCCGCAGGTGGCATAGCCAAGAAATATCTTAATGAGCGCTACGGCATTAGCATTCGTGGTTATCTTTCACAGCTGGGTCCGATAAGTGCGCAACGCATTGACTTGGATGAGGTCGACAACAACCCGTTCTTTTGTCCGGACCCGAATGTGGTTGCGCAAATGGAAGAGTTTATGGCTGCTCTTAATAAGCGCGGCGATTCTATAGGTGCACGCATTAACGTAGTGGCTACTGGCCTGATGCCTGGCCTGGGTGAACCCATATTCGATCGCCTGGATGCGGATATCGCTCATGCCATGATGGGTATTAACGCAGTAAAAGGCGTGGAAATAGGCTCAGGATTTGACTCAGTTGAGCAGCATGGCAGTGAACATCGGGATTTACTGACCCCCGGGGGCTTTGTCGGCAATAACGCTGGCGGTGTTCTGGGCGGGATATCCAGCGGCCAGGACATTACTGTAAGTATTGCCCTTAAGCCTACCTCCAGTATTCGTCGGCCCGGCGCAACCATCGATACCGAAGGTAATGCCATGGAGATGGTGACTCACGGGCGTCACGACCCCTGTGTGGGTATTCGTGCAACACCTATTGCAGAGGCCATGCTAGCCATTGTGTTAATGGACCATGTGTTGCGTCACAGGGGGCAGAACGCCGATGTGCAGTGTGCTACGCCTGTTCTTCGTGCAGCTGCCCCGGATTCTGACGGCAACTGAGTTGGTAGCATGAGTAAACCCACCCGGCGTTATTACCGCACCATCTTTTTGGGTGTTGCCGCCATGGGCGTGTTGGTGTGGTCTGCTATTGAGCAGTTCAATATCGAACCAAAGGTGATGTTGCAGCTCTTTCTGGTGACGTTGCTGGTTCTGGGCTTGGTGATTGCGTCAGCGGCGGCTGTATTTTTTGTCTGGATGTGGCTGCGCCGCTTTCTCGAGAAGAAAGGCTAACTCAAAAACTTAAGGGCTCGAGGTCGATTTCCAGTGTCATCTGGTTGGCAATCTCCTCCAGGGTGTCATAGAGGTCATCCAGGTCGGTGTCGCGGGGCACGCTGGCGTCAATACGGGCTTTGAAGATCATCTCACCGCTCATGGGGGCGCTGTCTACCTGGCTGTCCATGTCCAGCACATTAATGTCCCGCTGGGCCAGGGTGCGGGATATTTCCCGGATAATTCCCAGACGGTCGGGTCCTATCAGGTTCAGGGTGATCGCTCGCCCGCTTTGCGGCAGGGCGCCGCTGGCGGTGGGCGTCACACGTAGGCTCAATCCGCTGGTGGAAAGAGCCTTCAGCTCGCGTTCCAACTTATCACCGGTATCAGATGGCAGTGAAACCAGGATCAGGCCAGCGAATTTGCCGGCGAGCTCAGAAAGGCGACTTTCGTGCCAGTTTCCCCGGTTACTTTCGATAACGCTGGAGAGTTGTTCCACAAGGCCGGGGCGGTCGTCGCCGATAAAAGTCACGATGTAATAAGTTTCCACCAATTTGGCTCCACATTGTAAGGCTCAGGCCTTATATTAACGCGCATCCGCAAGATTCAGAAGTCGAAGATTATCCGGGCATGGCGCAGTACGTCGAAATTCCACAACAACGCCTGCAAACAGAGCTGCTGTCTGCATTGCTGGAGGAATATGCCAGCAGAGACGGCACCGATTATGGTGAGCGCGAAGTTCCTCTTGAAACAAAGGTGGAGCAGCTTCGCTCTCAGTTGATTCTGGGGGAATTGTGTATCCTGTATGAGAGCGACAGTGAGCAGTGGGACCTGGTGCCCAAAGAGCAGGCACAGCAGCTGTTGCTGGATTGAGAAACCGCTAAATGAGCTTTAAACCAGATCACATCCTCGACGCCACAGGGCTTTACTGCCCGGAACCGGTAATGCTACTGCACAACCAGATACGCGATATGGAGGCTGGTGAAATCGTTCAGGTTCTGACTACCGATCCCTCCAGCCAGCGAGACATTCCCAGGTTTTGTATGTTTCTCGGTCATGAGTTGCTGGAACAGGATGAGTTTGACGGTAATTTTCGCTACCTGCTGCGCAAGCAGGGGGAGGACTGATGGGTGCGCCTGTTTCCACCTCCTGCCTGCAGGAGCCGTCGACCTTTGACGTGGGCAGGCTGGAAGCGGTATTTGCCGACTGCTTTGGCTCTTCTCACAACACCCGGCTTCTCGGTGGCGTCGATGAACCACTTTTTCGACCCGCCAATACAGACTCGCCAGAAAACAGTCTTTTTTACCGGGAGGACTTTTTTGCCAGTGCCCTGCACGAAATATCTCATTGGTGTATAGCTGGCGAGAGCCGTCGGCAGCTACTGGATTTTGGTTACTGGTATGCGCCTGAAGGGCGTTCGCCCGATCAGCAGCGGGCTTTCGAATCCGTTGAAGTGAAGCCTCAGGCACTTGAATGGTTCTTCTCCAAAGCCTGCGGATACAGGTTTCGGGTCAGTGTTGACAACCTGGATTCTCGCACTGGCGAGCTGCCCGATACACGAGACTTCTGTGCTCGCGTACACCATCAGGCTCTTGACTGGCAGCAACAGGGCCTGCCCGAGAGGGCACAGATATTCTATAGGGCACTGTGCCTGGAGTTTGGCGGCTCTCAACCTGCGGCAGAGCTCGAGCTACAGCTGGAAGATATTTCAGGATGAGCGCGAAGCGCGCCTGGTTGGTAGATGCCTCAATCTACATCTTTCGCGCATATTTTTCCCTGCCGGATAATTGGTATAGCTCCAGCGGGCAGCCACTTAACGCAGTCTATGGATACGCCGGCTTCTTGCTGGATTTCATGACCCACCCACCAGAGGGTGACTACTGTGTTTTTGCCTTTGATGAAAGCCTTGGCAGCTGTTATCGCAATGATATCTATCCCAGTTATAAAGCCAGCAGGGAATTTCCGGACGAAGATCTGGCATTTCAGTTACGAGCCTGCAAAGAGCTAACACAGCTCTGGGGCATTCCCTGCTATGGCAGTTCACGCTATGAGGCCGACGATTATCTGGCGACATTGGCGCGACTGGCCCGGGAGCAACATACAGCTGTGACCGTGGTAACCAGGGATAAGGACCTGGGGCAATTAATTCAGGGGCCCGTTGATGATTGGTGGGATTTCGCTGGCAATGTGAAACTTGATGCCCAGGGTTTCAAGCAAAAGTTTGCGGTAGAGCCTGACCAATTTGCAGATTACCTTGCCTTGGTGGGGGACAGTATTGATGACATACCCGGGGTGCCCGGTGTGGGGCCAAAAACTGCAGCCCAGCTGTTGCAGGCCTATGAGAACCTGGCGCAGTTAAAGGCAAACATTGATGCAGTGGCGCAACTGCCCATCCGCGGTGCGGCCAGGGTGCAGCAACGTCTGCAGAAATATTGGCCACAACTGGAGCTCGCCCGGCAGCTTACCGGTCTTGAATGCAGTATCCCGGAATTGCAGGTTTTACCCGAATTTACGCTGCAAGCTTCCAGGGTTGAAGCCGCGGCGAGATATTTGCAGGCTCTGGATGTGAGTGGTCCGCTAATACGACGTTATCAACAGTGTGCTGCAGGATTGACTGCATGAAGGGCCTGACAGTACTTGCCGATGAGAATATGCCAGCGGTTGAGGCGCTACTGGGAAAGCAGGTCCGGGTTATCCGCAAGGCGGGTCGCAGTATTTGCCACGAAGACCTTTCTGGGGTGGATGTTTTGCTGGTTCGGTCTGTAACCCGGATTGATGAAGAGTTGTTGGCTGGTTCTGGGGTGCGTTTTGTTGGAACCGCTACCAGTGGCTTTGATCATGTGGACAGGGATTGGCTTTCGCAGCAGGGTATAGGCTTTGCTCATGCGCCGGGCTCGAACTCGAATTCTGTGGTTGAGTATGTGCTGGCCGCCATTGCTGCGATAGAGAATTGCCTTGAGCGCCTGCTTGCAGGGGCTACAGTTGGGATTATCGGGCATGGGCATGTAGGCAGTGCCGTTGCAACCTGCCTGCGCGCCCTTGGCGGTAACGTACGGGTATTTGATCCCTGGCTGGATCAGGGCTGCCTTACTGGAGCCTGTAGTCTTGAGGCGGTGCTGGAGTGCGACATTATCAGCGTACACGCAGAACTGACCTCGCAGCAGCCCTGGCCAAGCATTCATCTACTCTCACACGATCAGCTGGGTTCATTAGGCACTGGTCAATTGTTGATTAATGCCAGTCGCGGTGCTGTGGTAGACAACCAGGCACTTCTGGTCGCATTACAGCGCGGTGCTGGTCCAAACGTAGTAATCGATGTATGGGAAGGGGAGCCTGAGGTTGATACCGAGCTGCTCGCTCTTACTCAAATAGGTACCGCTCATATCGCCGGTTACAGTCTTGACGGTAAGATGCTCGCAACCCGGATGCTTTGTGATGCACTGGTTGTCGGCGATCTTCTCCCATCGTTATCTCAGGCAGAGACACGAGCGGCAGAGCCTCTGCGGCTTGATGCCACTGGCCTTTCGTCAGTATCACTGATCAGGCAGCTGATAATGATGCGCTATGACATCAGGCAAGACGATTCGCTACTGCGTGAAGCGCTGGACTCAGCGACTCTGGGGGCATTTGACCGACTAAGGCGAGAGTATGCGGACAGGCGAGAGTTACGCGGCAGTGAACTTGCAATCAGCGGGTTGGATGACAGTCGCACTCAAGTACTGCGTGCTCTGGGTTGCAGGATCTCTGCAGCGCCGCTGCCACTATGAGTTCCATCTTGCATATAGGTTTGATAGTAAACCCGCTGGCGGGCCTGGGCGGCGCCCTGGCGCTTAAAGGTAGTGATGGCCAGGTGATGCGAAAAAGATTGTCAGAGCTCTCTCCTGAGCAACGTCAGCGTAGTGCACAACGCACTCACAGAGCCATACAGCCTCTGGTTAATACCCTGGCGGATATTACCTTCAGTACCTGGGGTGGTGATATGGGTGAATCACTGTTAGCGCAGCTGGAGCTGCCACATAAGGTATTGGGCAGCGCAGGGGCTTTACTTGCAGACGCCAGCGATACGCAGCGCGCAGCACAGGCTATGGTCGAGGCAGGGGTGGATATTATTGTCTTTGCCGGTGGTGATGGCACTGCAAGAGACCTCTTCGATGTGCTCGGTGAAACGACTCCGGTGCTAGGCATTCCCGCCGGTGTAAAGATGCATTCTAGCGTTTTCGCGGTCTCACCAGAGGCTGCCGGCGAGCTATTGCAGCAACTTGCAGAAGGCGGTCTGGTGGGCCTTAGCCTGCAGGAAGTGCGTGATATTGACGAAGAGGCTTTCCGTCACGATGTT
>ERZ1046740.1509-NODE-1509-length-16255-cov-4.565556_pt1 | contig 16255 bp, 13 predicted proteins | sample MGYA00383093_ERZ1046740 | MGnify/ENA primary metagenome ERZ1046740 (study PRJEB29581, sample SAMEA5548363) | metagenome | biome: marine; feature: coastal; material: water | depth 25 m | study: Short-term variability in the microbial, nano- and picoplankton... | reverse complement strand
GCGCCAACAGGCGATCGATGTTCTATCCAGTTTTTGTGTAACCGCACCAGCGGGCTCGGGAAAAACAGAGCTGCTAATTCAGCGCTTTCTGGCACTGTTGACGAGAGTGGAAAAACCGGAGCAAGTACTGGCCATCACCTTTACCCGCAAGGCCGCTGCAGAAATGCGTGAACGCGTGTTGATCGCGCTTCAAAGCGCCAGCACGGGAGAGCCCTGTGAGGGTGAACACGAGCTGGTGACACGCGAGCTGGCACTGGCAGCACTGTCCTGGGGGCTGCAGCAGGGCTGGCGTTTGACCCGAGACATAGCCCGCCTGAATATCAAGACCATAGACAGTTTTTGTGCCGGCCTTACCCGGCAGATGCCAGTGCTCAGCCAGTTTGGCGGCCAGGCAAAAGCGCTTGATGATGCGCGGGCCCTGTATCGGGAAGCGGTTGACGGGCTATTTTCACTGGTGGATTCAGCCAGGCCTGAGGCAAAAGATATCGCCCAGCTGATCCTGCACTTTGACAACAACTGGGACAGGTTGCGGGAGCTGTTGGTTACCATGCTGGCCCGGCGCGACCAGTGGCATGAATACCTGGGTAATCACGGTTCACCCCAGGAGGCAGAGGCTCACCTGCATGCGACCGTTGAGGCTGTTATCAACGAAGTTCTGTTGGAGCTGTCGCCGCAGCTGGATCCCTTCCAGGATGAACTGCTGGATTTGCTTTGTTATGCCCAGGGTAATCTCGAGCGGCCACTGCCGGACGATTTTCCGCTGCCGCAGGCAGGTGATGCCGAAAGCTGGCGTCAACTTCGCGCTCTGCTGCTGACCCAGGCTGGAACCTGGCGCAAGTCTGTCAATGTAAAAAACGGATTTCCTCCTGGCAAGGGTGAGAAGCAGGAGCGTAAGGATCACTTCAAGCATCTGGTAGCACGCCTGAGCGAAATACCGGGGCTGGAGGCCGAGTTGCATGCACTTGGCTGGCTGCCCGACATGAGTGACAACTCTGATTCATGGCGAATGGTCGTTCACCTGTCCCACGTGTTGCCATTGCTCTCGGCCTGCCTGTTGTTGGTATTCCAGCGGCGTGGTGTGGTGGATCACAGTCAGGTTGCACTTTCAGCGCTGCAGGCACTGGGGGACGAAGATAACCCCACAGAACTGGCTTTGCGCCTGGATTACCAGATTGAACACATTCTGGTGGACGAATTCCAGGACACCGCGATTAACCAGTACCGCCTTGTAGGTCGTTTAACCCGGGGCTGGGGGCAGCACAATGCAATAAACCCCCAGGCACCAAGAACGATTTTTATTGTCGGCGATGGCATGCAGTCTATTTATGGCTTTCGTGATGCCAATGTGGGCTTGTTCCTCAAAGCCCAGCGGGAGGGGTTTAATGGGGTGGTCCCCGTCGGGCTCGCCCTGTGCTGTAACTTCCGTTCAGACGAGGCGTTGGTGCAGTGGGTCAATAGCAGTTTCCGCGAGGCATTTCCTGAGGAAGAGAACGTGCGTCGTGGTCGGGTTCGCTTTACCGAAGCCGTGCCCGTGCGACCTGCGTTGGCAGGTGCGGGAATCGCCATGCATGCTTTTACTGGGGAACAGGCTGCTGTTCAGGAGGCGAGCTTGCTGTTGGGCGAGATTCACAAGGGCCTTAATGACAACGCCGTTTCGTCAATTGCTGTGCTGGGGCGTTCTCGTAACCACCTGGCGGCCCTGATTGATTTACTACGGGCAGAGGCTATTCCCTATGCAGCGCAGGAAATGGCGCCGCTGGCAGGTTCTGCCGTTATTACAGACCTCATGATTCTCTGCCGCGCTCTGGCCAACCCCGCGGACAAAGTGGCCTGGTTTGCCCTGTTGCGCTCCCCTCTGTGCGGGCTTGAACTGTCGGACTTATACATACTGCAGCAGGCCGGTGAGGGAGGGCGTTTTAGCAATATGGCCCGGGTTTTGATGCAAGAGCCCCCAGGCGAATTGTCCAGCTATGGAACACAGCAATTGCAGTGCCTTGCCAGGTGCTTGCGCTGGGCAAGGCTCAAACGCGACCGCCTGGCACTGAGAGTATGGATTGAACAGCTTTGGCTTATGCTCGGTGGTGCCGCGGCAGCATCAGAGCCCGGGCAGCTGCTGGATGCCCGGCAGTTTTTTGGCCTGCTGCAGCGCTCAGAGCAGGAGGGGGTTGGCCTTGATGTCGATTGGCTACACAGACAACTGGAGAGGCTCTATGCCGGCGGCGATACGCCGGACGTAAAATTGCAGTTGATGACCCTGCACAAGGCCAAGGGGCTGGAGTTTGATTGGGTGATAATTCCTGCACTGGGTAACCAGACACGAGGCGATAGCCGCGATCTTCTGCTGTGGGATGAATACAACAGTCCCAGTGGTGAGCGCGGATTCCTGCTCGCAGCAGATGATCACGGCGATGACAGTAGCCCTAGCCTGTACAACTTTCTCAAGCGTCAGCGACGAGAGAAAAGCCGTCTGGAAGTCACTCGTCTGTTATACGTGGGGGCAACACGGGCCGTGAAGCGTTTACTGCTGAGCGCCAGGCTCGAGAGTGAAGATAACGATGACCCTACTGCTTTACCTGTTCTAAAGGATCCATCAGACGGTTCTTTGCTGGCACCTATCTGGCCGGTGTTTCGTGAGCAGATGACAGTGCACTCCCCTGTTGTGGAGAATGAACAAGTTGGCAAAGAGAGCGGTCGATGCCTGCTCAGACTGACCAATGCTTCCTCAATAGAGCCGCTGTTGTCGGAGCGGGAAGCCAGCGGCGACAATATTCCTGTTCGGGCATTGAATCGTTTTGAACGACACGTGGGTACCGTCATTCATCAGGCGTTGGAAGAACTGAGCCTGATGCAGGCCTTGCCTGATTCAATTACAAAGGTTCAGGGCGCTCGCTGGCGTCATGCGCTGGCAACTCTGGGTTTGCACGGTGAACTGTTACAGCGGGCCTGGGAGGCAGTTGAAACGGCGGTTGTCCGTACTCTGGCAGATGAGCGATCCGGAAGATGGTTGCTGTCCTCTGCCCACCAGGAAGCTTACAGCGAGTTGGCGCTGACACAGGTAGACGAACAGGGCGGTTGTCGCGATATTATTATTGATCGCACGTTTATCGACGCTTCCACTGGTCTGCGCTGGATTGTTGATTATAAAAGCAGTAGCCCGGCGCCTGATGAAACCCAGGAAGACTTCGCAGCCCGCGAAGCTATGACCTACGCCCAGCAGTTGCGCGACTACCGCGATGCGCTTTCCAGTTTTGGCCCCCAGCCTTTGCGCTGTGCCTTGTATTTTACCTCTATTGCCAGGCTGCAGGTGTTGCCCTAGACCTCACCCCTTGATGCTCAGTCGAAACAACTGATGATGTCATCTGCGTAACGCTTCACACCGTCTACTTTCTTCTCCAGCTCATCAGTATCACCGTGATAAAAGGGCCAGGGCATGGTGAGAATATGACTGACGCCAGCGTCTTGGAGACGCTTGTAGCCGTCCACGTCGTAGGCGTCTGAGGGTGTAGCCATTATTTCAAAGGGTAGATCCTCACGACCAAATTCCTTTCGCCATTGCTGGATTTTCCCAATTGACTCTATGATCTCCTTGCTGCTTTGCAGGTCTGTTACCCAGCCGTCTGCCAGTCGGGCGGCGCGCTTCATTGCCGGGTTGGATATGCCACCAAACCAGATCGGCACCGGTTGGCTAGGGGCCGGGTTCATTTCCATGGGCGCAAACTGGTAATGCTGACCCTGGTATTCAACCATTTCGCCACTCCACAGCAACCGCATTATCTCTACCATTTCGTCTGCCCGTTTACCTCTGGTGCGAAAATCCTGTTGCATCAACTGGAACTCATCCTCTGACCAGCCCACGCCAAATGCGGGGGTCACCCGGTTGTTGGAAATAATGGCAGCTGTGCTGATTGCCTTGGCCACAAGGTACGGATTGCGCATGGGCAGTACGAAAACATTGTTGGTAAAGCGCAATCGGGTGGTGATGGCAGCCAAAGCGCCTATCATCACCCAGGGGTCCGGCCAGTCAGTGAATGACTGCCAGCGACGACTACCATCCTCGGTGTAGGGGTAGGGAGTATTGATGGTCTCGGGGTTTACCACATGATCGGAGAAAGACATTGCGTGCCAGCCGTGCGTGTCGGCCAACGGTGCAATGGCAGTCAGATGCGCTACTGTACTGAAGGATGTTGACAGAACAAATTTCAAGTCAGGCCCTCTTGGTTTATTGTGGACAATCGATACTTTAATCAACGTTAGAGAGAAAATCCTTGGTTTTGCACAGCGATCGTCAATTTGGTCATATTGTCATACTCACCGGGGCCGGAATATCGGCTGAGTCCGGGTTGGCAACGTTCCGGGACTCCGATGGACTTTGGGAGAAACATGACCCCATGGAAATTGCCACCCCCGAAGCGTTTGCCCGTGACCCCGGCCTGGTCTACCGATTCTACAATGCCCGCAGCGCACAGCTCAAAGAGGTAGAGCCCAACGACGCTCACCGCGCATTGGCGCGCCTGCAAGATGAACATCCACGGCAAGTATTTCTCATTACCCAGAATGTGGATGACTTACATGAACGTGGCGGCAGTAGGCAGGTTTGTCACATGCATGGCAGTTTGCGAGATACCCTGTGCCAGCGCTGCGGGGATAGAGCCACAATTAAGGCGCCTTACGACGGCAGTTCCCGGTGCAGCAGTTGCTCCAGCACAGGAGGGTTGCGCCCGGATATTGTCTGGTTTGGAGAAATCCCTTACTACATGGATGAAATCGGTGCGCAGCTGTCCCGTTGCGACCTGTTTATTGCCATCGGTACTTCAGGTGTTGTTTATCCAGCGGCGGGGTTTGTACAGCAGGCGATGCTGTCGGGGGCCACCACTGTTGAGGTAAACAGAGAAGTCAGTGAGGTGACGGGGCTATTCCACGAGCAGCGCCAGGGATTGGCAACGGTGGAGGTGGTGAAGCTGATAGAGGAGCTGCTTGCTTGAAAAACCAGGGCGAGTCAGGCTCGCCCTGGTGGGTATGAGCGTTACTCAGCCGCTGCTTCAACCGGAATCTGCTCCAGGCTCAGGGCCAGCGCTTCGCGGTAGATGACAACAATATTCTGTCCCAGTGTGACGCCTTCCATCTTCTCAGGCTCAACTTCTGTAATCAGGTGCAGTTTGCCGTTGGAGTCCTGCAGAGTGACAGTGCCCAAAGCACGGTTCATGCCTTCAATGGTGCAAACGGCACGAATCAGGCGAGCAGCGCCTGCAGTGGGCATACCTTCAACTTCGCCCGCGCCGCTGTCCTGTATAACTACCCAGGGCTCAGCCGCTTCTTCTTCAGTAGGCTCGCGCAGTTCACCTTCAATGGCAGCAAGGTAGGTGGCAACCAGTTTGTCGCCGACATTGACGTCTTCCAGCTTCACAACCTGCTCGCTGGCGTTCATGGTTACGGTGTGGCCACCGGGGCCCTGAAGGCTAACCTGACGGGTTTCCAGGTCGATAGCGGTGACCACGGCTTCAATTACGACTGCCATGGCACGGCCGGCAGGCTCGCTGGATTCTTCTTCCTGTGCCACAGTGGCGAAGGACAAGGTGGTGAGGGCGAGAGTGCCCAGGGCAGCTTTGATAACTCTGGAAAAGCTGAATGCGTTATTGCTCATGATCGGTAGTTCCTGTGATATTCGTTACTGCCTCAACGCGGCTGATCTCTCTGAACAGTTACGGGGCAGGCGTAATAACATACCGGCGCAGGGGTGGGGAATCAACCACGAGAGGCCAGCCAGATGATAAATTTCTGATTCTGGGCGAGAATATCCACACTTGAAAAGTGGTGTTTGAGCGTTGATCGGTAATCCAGGTGGCGATTTGCAACCAGACAGAGTTTTCCGCCGGATTGTAATTGCCCCTGGCATTGGGCCAGCAGGCGCCGCCCGACGAAGTCGTCCACGGTGTGCCCCAGGTGAAAGGGTGGGTTGCACAATATGAGATCGGCCCTGTCTTGAATATCCCGCAAGCCATCCCCGTGATGGAACTCAATCAGGTCCTGCTGCAGGGGTAATAGAGCTTGCGCGTTTGCCCTGGCAGCATCAATGGCCATAGCAGATTCGTCGCACAGTAGCAGTCTCTGGCAGACGTTTTTATGCAGGGCGGTAAGTCCCAGCACGCCATTGCCGCAGGCCAGGTCAATGCAGTGCTCCACTGGAGCCAGTTTCTCCAGATGCTGCAGCAGGAATCGAGTGCCCATATCCAGTTTTTCCCGGCTGAAACCATTGGCACCACTTTGTAGCTCGCCGCCGAGTTCCTCGCAGTAATAGCGCGATTGTGTAGAGCGGGCTGGCGCCGGATGGGGGCCGCGCGTAGCAGCGAAAAGACGGGCCTTTTGTCGACCCCGGTGGCGCTGGGTAGGCCCGAATGTACGTTCGATAATTTCTGCGGTGCGTGCCGACAGGTGCTTGTCCATGCCCGCTGCCAACAAATTAGAGCCCTGGGGCATTGCGCGGGCCAACTCAGTCAGCTGGTATTCCAGGTAGGGAAGTTGTTTGGGAATTCGCAATACAGCCAATAGATACGGCTGGGTCAGTGGTTTGCTGCTCCACAGGGTTTGTATAGAGACCAGCTGGTTTCGCTGCAGGTTTTCCTGCAGGGCGATCTGGGCAAGTTTTGAATCTGTCCATAGCGCTGCAGGCCCTATAGATGTGCACAAGGCGCCGTGATCATCATTGACAACTAAAGTGGACTGCGCGTGAATATTCAATGCATGGCAGGCTTCAATTAACTGGGTATCCGCCGCGCACCAGGCTCGCAGAGATTCCTCACTGCGCCTTGGATAGCGTAAAAGTTCGCGGGAGCCATAGGGCGTCCCAAGCCGGGTGCTGGCCGTTGCCATATTTTATAGGCTGATCAGGTGCCCCGGACGAACAGGGTCAGGCTCTGCCCGGGCTGCAGGTATTTGGCCGGGTCCAGGGAGTTCCAGGCGATGATGTCGTTAATCGATACATTGAATTTGCCAGCAATCTCGTAAAGAGAGTCTCCCTGGCGTACGCGATAGCCGCGCTGCCGCAGTTCCTGGTTATCCGCAAGCGCCAGGCTGGAAGCCCAGGCGGATCCCTTGGGGATCATCAGGGTGTCACCAGCGCGTATCATGCTGCCGCGTATGCCGTTAACCTCCCTGAGCATGCCAACTTCGGTGTCGAATTTTTTTGCAATAGCGATCAGGTTGTCGCCTCTTTCTATCATGTAGTGCTGCCACTGCACCCTGTCCTGGGGTGTCAGGCTGGCGATACCAGAGCTGAACTGAACACTGTGCCCCACGGGCAGTAGTAACTCCGGCTCGCGATCAGGGGAGGTGGCCCAGCGCAGCTGACCCGGGTTCAGTTTCCGTAGCGCTCTGGTGTCTATACCAGCAAGGTCAGCGGCCCTTGCCAGCTCAATCTGCCCCCCGGTATCTGCTATCTCAAAGGCAGGCTCGTTGGCTACCGTGGGTATTTCAACATCGAAGGCATTGGGGAAGGCGATAATTTGTGCAAGGGCGATCATTTTGGGTATGTAGTTACGAGTCTCACGGGGGAGCTTGAGGGACCAGTAATCAGCGGGAAGTCCTTTCTCCAGATTGGCGCGACGGGCCCTGCCAACGCGTCCTTTACCTGCGTTGTAGGCGGCGAGCGCCAGCATCCAGTCGTCGTCGAACTCGACGTGTAGTGCTTCCAGGTAGTCCAGCGCCACCCGGGTAGATTCTTGCAGGTCGCGACGTCCGTCATACCACCAGCCGCTCTCCAGTCCCAGATGCCGCCCTGTAGCGGGCATAATCTGCCACAGCCCGGCAGCTCGCGCAGAGGAAGTGGCAAAGGGGTTGAGGGTACTTTCCACTATCGGCAGCAGAGCGATTTCCATGGGCATTCCACGGGCCTCTACCTCCTCTACAATGTAATGGAGGTACAGATTGGCCCGCTGGGAAATCACCGGAAAGTAATCCGGTTGGCGAAGAATGTTATCCCGGGCCTTGCCTACCTGGGAGTTGTGGATGCGTTGCCAGTTCAGTCCTCTGCGTATGCGATCCCACAAGTCCACCGGTGGCAGTGTGGCTTCTGCCTGGGGTGCGATGGCGTACATGGTGACCTTGGCACTCTGGTCGCTGATGGCGCCCTGATTGTCATCATTGCCAGCGGGCTGTTCCAGAGACTGGCATCCGGCGAGCAAAAAAGAAAAACAAAAAGCATTAAGTATTCTATGTAACATATTGAATATAAACAACTATTATTAATTGATTGGTATTGTAGGGCACGTCCCCACCCAGGCCTCCCATTGTATTTTTGCTGGCAGGGAATACCAGCGCTATCTGCGGTTTTTACTAGAAATTATCCTTCCAGCCGCGCACCGTAGCGAACACCCCCTCGGGAGACTCTCCCTCCAGTCGTCCCTGGGTGCGCAGGGATGCCAGTAAGTCGGGCGCTTCACAGCGCAGAAAGGGGTTGGTTGCAAGCTCCAATGACAGGATGGATGGTACCGTGGGCTCGTCTCTGGCCCTGGAGGCCTCTGCCTGTCTTATACGCCGGGCAAGAGCAGTATTGTCGGGTTCCACCGCTTGCGCAAAGGCGAGATTCGCCAGTGTGTACTCGTGGGCGCAATAAACCTGTGTGTCTGCCGGGAGCGATGCCAAACGTTGTAGAGACTGGTGCATCATCGGCGGAGTTCCTTCAAAAACCCGGCCACAACCGCCGGCAAACAGGGTGTCTCCGCAAAATAACAGGGGCTGTTGGGCATCGTGAAAGTAGGCGATGTGATCCAGGGTATGGCCTGGTACTTCTATAACAGTGAAGCTCAAGCCTAATATTTCGGCTTTATCTCCGGCGCCGACAATCCTGTCAATGCCCTCTACTTGCGGGTTGTCGGGCCCATAGACGACCACGTCACCCAGTGCCTTCAACTCATTCAGACCTCCGGTATGGTCGAAATGGTGGTGGGTGATCAGTATTCCCGCCAGCTGAAGCTCCAGCTCTTTGAGTGCAGCCTTTACTGGCGCTGCGTCACCCGGGTCTACCACGAAGGCCTGTCGACTCTGCGGGTCGAACAACAGCCAGATGTAGTTATCACTGAAAGCGTTAATAGGATGTACAGACATCACGGGACACCGTTTCAATCGAGGGAAAATACAGTAACATGAGTGCTGTACTGGGTAGAGGCCACACAAAACAGCGATGAGCGGGCAGTTTAGCGACATTTCACAGGAACTGGAATCCTGGTATGGCCGGGATCGCGGTCAATACTTGCAGGAACAGATTCGTAGTCAGGTACAGCCGGTGCTGGATACTGTCTTTGGCTATCACCTGCTGCAGCTGAGCCCCTGTACAAATCTGCCCCTGTATGACAGCAGCCCGATTAATCATCGCATCTACGCGTCTACTCATACTGGCAACAAAGTTGGTGTAATAAGCCTCGAGGATGAGTTGCCCCTGGAAACAGACAGTGTGGACGCGGTCATCGCGCTACACAGCCTGGAATTCTCTGAGAATCCTCACCAGGTATTACGTGAGCTGCAAAGAGTACTGACACCACAGGGCCATATGCTGTTGATTGGTTTCAATCCCAATAGCCTAACGGGCGTAATCCGGCGATTGCAGGGCGCCTGTGGCAGTGATCTCTGGAAGGAGCATTGCCCCGTAAGCGAGAACCGGCTGGCAGATTGGCTTTACCTGCTGGGCTGTGAAGTGCGTGAAAGGAGCCGGTTCTATCATGTGCCTCCTGTCGGTGGCGGGCGGGTGCGACACTGGCTTAGCGCTGTAGACCGGTGGAGTGAGCAACATAATTTTCTTTCCGGTGGCGTATATATGATTCATGCGATAAAGCAGGTATCTGCACTGAGTCGGCCTAGACACCAGTTGCGTATGAAGAGTGAGCGCCTGATCGGCCTGGCCGTGCCAAAGGCTGGTGTCGCCCCCAGTCCTACGCCGAAGATGCCGGGCCAGCGACCTGCAGCCCTGGGACGCAGCCCGGGACCCGGAACCGGAGATGCCGCCGCTTGAAAACAGTTGAGATATTTACCGACGGTGCCTGTCGCGGCAATCCCGGGCCCGGTGGTTGGGGGGTGCTGCTTCGCTACCAGGGTGTGGAGCGCAAGTTGTGCGGTGGTGAGAAAGACACCACCAATAACCGCATGGAGTTGCAGGCTGCCATTGAAGGACTGAAGGCATTGAAAGAGTCCTGCGAGGTGGTGCTTACCACTGATTCGGTCTACGTCAAAAATGGTATTACCACCTGGCTTGAGGGCTGGAAGAAGAAGGGCTGGAAAACCGCCGGGCGCAAGCCGGTAAAGAATGTTGATTTGTGGCAGGCCCTGGACGAGCAGAACCAGCGTCACCAGGTGAACTGGGAGTGGGTAAAAGGCCACAGCGGTCACCGGGAAAATGAAATTGCTGATCAGTTGGCCAATCGCGGCATTGATGAGCTGTGAGTATAAATCTAGTGGAGCAGGTTAAAGCGTGAGACAAATTGTTCTTGATACAGAGACCACCGGCCTGGAGGTCTCCCAGGGGCACCGGATTATAGAGATTGGCTGCGTGGAGTTGGATAACCGACGCCTCACGGGCAATCACTATCACCAGTACATCAACCCGGGTCGGGAGATCGACCAGGGGGCAATCGAGGTTCACGGAATAACCGATGCCTTTGTAGCGGACAAACCCTATTTCGATAACATCGCCCAGGATTTTCTCGATTTTGTAGACGGGGCCGAGCTGGTAATACACAACGCGCCCTTTGATATCGGCTTTCTCAATAGCGAGTTACAGCGTCTGGAGCGCGGCTACGCTGGGGTGGACGCCACCTGCAGCATTGTCGACACACTGGTAATGGCCCGGGCCAAGCACCCGGGGCAGCGTAATAATCTCGATGCCCTGTGTCAGCGATACGGCGTAGACAATTCCCAGCGGGATTTGCATGGCGCCCTGCTGGATGCAGAAATTCTGGCAGATGTTTACCTGTTGATGACGGGTGGCCAGACAGCGTTTCAATTATCGGATGCCGCAGCGGACCAGGGGGAGGGCAATCGAACCGGTGGCGTTCTTAACCGCCTTGGTGAGGGGCGCTCACCGTTACTGATTATTACCGCCAGTGCCCAGGAGCTGGCAGCACATGAAGAGCAGCTCGACGCTATCGCGCAAAGCAGCGGTGGCAAAGTTCTGTGGCGGGAGTTGGCGGAGCAATAAATACTTCGCCGTTCAACCAGGGACGGGCCTAAATAAACAGTGCGACGCAGGTCATGCCCACAACGCTAAGGGTGAGAGTGTAGGGCAGGGCCATGATAACCAGACGGCCGTATGACAAACGGATCAGCGGTGCCAGCGCAGAGGTCAGCAGGAACAGGAATGCGGCCTGTCCATTAGGGGTCGCAACGCTGGGCAGGTTGGTGCCGGTATTGATGGCTACCGCCAACTGATCAAACTCCTTGCGGGTGATCGTGCCCGCATCCAGCGCATCTTTTACTTCTGTGATATATACCGTGGCAACAAATACGTTGTCGCTAATCATTGACAGCACGCCGTTTGCGATAAAGAACATCGCTGGCCTTATTGTGGAATCCATTGCCAATACAGCATCGATCACCGGGGTGAACAGGTGCTGATCATGGATAACCGCGACAATGGCGAAAAACACTACCAGCAGTGCGGTGAAAGGCAGGGCCTCTTCGAAGGCGTGACCGATCTGGTGCTCTTCCACAATGCCGTTAAACGCAGTCAGGAGTACGATAACCATCAAGCCTACCAGGCCCACCGCCGCCCAGTGCATGGCCAGGGCAAGTACCAGAATGCCCGCCACAACCGCCTGTACCAAAAGGCGAGCCCTGGTGCGGTTATTACGTTGCTCAGCCTCTTTTTCTTCATACTCGGTCAGTACCTGGCGCACATTTTCAGGTAACAGGGCGCCGTAGCCGAACTTGCCGGTGACCTCCAGTAAGGCGCAGGTTGCAAGGCCAGCGACCAGCACGGGCATGGTAACCGGGGCCATAATGGTAACGAACTTAATGAAATCCCAGTCAGCAACGGTGGCGATCAGCAGGTTTTGCGGCTCGCCCACCAGCGTACATACACCACCCAGGGCAGTGCCCACTGCACCGTGCATTAGCAGACTACGCAAAAAGGAGCGAAACTGTACCAGGTCCTCATGGGCGTCATCGTGTACACCGTCATCAGTAGAGTGATCGTGGTCTTCGCTGGAAATTTTCTTGCCAGAGGCCACTTTGTGGTAGACCGCGTAAAAGCCGACGCCAACACTGATCAGAACTGCAGTAACGGTCAGAGCATCAAGAAAGGCAGAGAGAAATGCGGCAACGAAGGAGAACAGCAGCGACAGCATCACCTTTGAATGCACCTTGAGCAGGATCTTGGTGAATACAAAAAGGAGCAGTTCTTTCATAAAATAGATGCCAGCGACCATGAACATTAACAGCAGAATTACTTCAAAATTCGCCACTGTTTCGTGGTAAACCGACTCAGGGCTGGTCATGCCCAACAACACCGCTTCAATGGCCAGCAAGCCCCCTGGCTGCAACGGATAGCAGCGCAAGGCCAGTGCCAGGGTGAAAATGAACTCGCCGATCAGAAGCCAGCCCGTTACAAATGGCCCCAAGAGCGCGAGAAATAGCGGGTTCAGGACCAGAAAGACAATAATGGTCTGCTTGTACCAGGTAGGAGAGGACCCCAGGAAGTTCTTCCATAGGGATTGCACGGGAGACTCGTTCATAATACTGAATTTCATAGTCTGAATTTAGCGCGCATTCTACGTCATTAGCGCTTGCTTTCCCAAGATTTCTCGGCAGTTTATTGTCGGGTAAGTGTATTGCGCAAACAGGAACCTTGCGGCCGGGGCAGGGCGGGAATACTATAGCCGGTCATTTTCTGCTGCCGGCCCGAATTCATGTTCCGACCAGACCTCAATCCGCCGCCTGAGGGGCTTGCCCCGGTACACATCGTTTTTCAGGCTGGCAGGCTTGTGAGCGACATGCGCTCACCGCAGCCCTGCCTGATTTCCGCCGATTGTCTGGAGCAGGATGGCTGGCAAGTGCAGCGCCGGCACTTTCTCGGCTACTGGAGCGAACACCCTTGCTGGGCGTTGGAGATTGACGAACTGCACCCCTTGGACCCGATGAAGTATCAAAGCGGTAACCTCTACCAGATTCTCGGCAGGGTGGATGACGCCTTGTTTGCACTTGCGGGCAGGGCGGCTCAGGTTCTGGCATGGGAATACGATCATCAGTTTTGTGGCCGCTGCGGGCAGACCATGGAGGCTGACCAGCAGGAGCGTGCGATGCGCTGCGCGCCCTGCGGCACCATTAATTACCCGCGTATAGCCCCTTGTATTATTGTGCTGGTGACACGCGGCGAAGAGCTATTGCTGGCGCGCAACGCGAAGTTCCCTCAGCCCATGTACAGCACATTGGCAGGTTTTATTGAGGCCGGAGAGTCCGCGGAAGAAACCCTGGTGCGGGAAGTTCATGAAGAAGTTGGTGTACAGGTGACGAACCTGCAGTATTTTCAGTCCCAGTCCTGGCCTTTTCCCAATCAGCTGATGCTAGGCTTTTTTGCCGAGTATGCCGGCGGGGATATAGTTTGTGACTTGACGGAAATCGCCGATGCCCAATGGTTTCATTACAACGAACTGCCGATGACGCCCCCTGTGTCCTCAATATCAGGCCAGCTCATCGCACATTACGTAAACAGTTTCAAATAACTCCTGGAGTAACTTTTGCAATTTATCTATGAATACGGGCTGTTTCTCGCCCAGGCTGTCACTCTCGTTGCCGCTATCCTGATCCTCGTTGCGGGCCTTTTCAGTATTGGCCAGAAGCAAAAAGCAGATCAGCAGGAGGGGCATATCGAGATCCGCAATCTCAATGAAAAATACGATCACATCAGCTCTACTATAGCGCAGGTTGTTTCTGACCCAGAGATGCTGAAAGTTCAGCACAAGGAAGAAAAGAAGCAGGAGAAGAGCAAGGCCAAAGCTTCCAAGAAGGCGGCCAAGAAAGCTGTGAAGAACAAGGATGAGGAACCGGCAGAGCATCGCAAGAAGCTTTTCGTTCTCGCTTTTGATGGGGATATGAAAGCCAGTGCCACCGATAACCTGCGCGAGGAGGTCTCCGCAGTGCTACCTCAAGTACAAGAAGGGGATGAGATTCTGGTCAAGGTAGAGAGTCCAGGGGGCCTGGTGCACAGCTATGGCCTTGCGGCCAGTCAGCTCAAGCGTATAACAGAGGCTAATGTACCGTTGACTATCGCCGTCGATAAAGTCGCTGCCAGTGGTGGCTACATGATGGCCTGTGTCGCCAATCGTATTATCGCCGCGCCTTTTGCTGTAATTGGCTCCATTGGTGTGCTCGCGCAATTACCCAATTTCCACCGCCTGCTGAAGAAACACGACATAGATTTTGAACTGCTTACTGCTGGCGAATACAAACGCACGCTTACGGTATTTGGTGAAAACACTGACAAAGGGCGGGAGAAGTTTGTAGAGGAGTTGGAGGAAACCCACGAGCTGTTCAAGGATTTTGTAGGTACAAACAGGCCATCGCTGGATATTGCAAAGGTCGCCACCGGTGAGGTGTGGTACGGGCAGAACGCCCTGGGCGCAGGACTGGTGGATGAGTTGCAAACCAGTGATGGATTTGTGCAGGCACGAATTAAGGATTGGGATGTATTTGAAGTGAAATTCACTCACAAAAAGAACTGGCAGGAAAAGCTGGGTATGGCGGCAGAAGGCGCTATGGAGCGTAGTTTTCTCAAGTTGTGGCAACGCGGCCAGGACAGGGGCAGTTACTAGTGCCATTAAGTGATATACGGGTAACCATCCTGCGGGATGTCCACCATGCCTGAGTCAGGTATTCGCGACAGGCTTGCACTGGAGCGGACCTGGTTGGCTAACGAACGAACCTTTCTAGCCTACTTTCGTACGGCGCTTTCTATGTTAGCGGCGGGTGCGGTACTGTTTGAGTTTTTTACCGGCCACCCCGCCTACACCTGGTTTGCCTGGTTTTTAATGGCCGGTGGGTTGGTGGTGTTCACTGTGGGGGTTTTTCGCTTCCAGCATGTGAGGAGGCGTTTAAGGCATTGATACTGCCGTGGCTTTTTTTATATCGAGGCCACTACATCGACCATTGCTGCCGTCAGGCTGGCAACATCTTCAGAGCCCATAACATAGGGCGGCATTGCGTATACCAGCTTGCCAAAGGGGCGTATCCAGACGCCGCGTTCAACGAACATGGGCTGCACCGTTTTCATGTCTACGGCCTCCTTCAGTTCGATAACGCCTATGGCGCCAAGCGTTCTAACTTCCTTAACATTGACTAATTGGGCAGCCGGGGCCAGGCCGGCAGCCAGCTCTTCGTTTAAGCGCGCGACGGTGCGCTGCCAGGGCTGTGACAGTAGTAATTTGATACTGGCGATGGCGGTGGCGCAGGCCAGCGGATTGGCCATGAAAGTAGGGCCGTGCATAAATGCACCGGCCTCGCCGCCAGAAATGCCATGGCTTACGCGCTCGTTACACAGGGTTGCCGCCAGGGTCATGTAACCGCCGGTAATCGACTTTCCAAGGCAGAGAATATCCGGGTCTACACCGGCATGCTCTAACGCGAACAGTTTTCCTGTGCGACCGAATCCAGTGGCGATTTCATCGAAAATCAGCAATACATCAAAAGCATCACACAGGGCCCGCAGCTTTATCAGGTAATCTGCGCTGTAGAAGCGCATCCCACCGGCACCTTGCACAATGGGCTCGAGGATGACCGCGGCAATCTCCCGGTGTTTGGAAGAGAGCAGGTCGGTCATCGCCTCCAGCTCTCTTTCCGGACAGGGCTCGCCAAAAGCGCAGTCAGGTGAAGGCACAAAGTGTTGTTTGGGCAGCACGTCGCCGAACAAGTGATGCATGCCGGTTACCGGGTCACAGACGGACATGGCACCGAAGGTATCTCCGTGATACCCGCAGCGCAGGGCGACAAGCTGCTGTTTGCCTGGTTGTCCCACGGCGTGCCAGTACTGAATTGCCATCTTCATGGCGACCTCTACCGAAACAGAGCCGGAGTCGCTGAAGAACACGCGATTAAGGCTTGCCGGTGTAATATCGCAGAGTATCTTGGCGAGCTTAACTGCCGGTTGATGAGTCAGTCCACCGAACATCACGTGAGACATTTGTTCCAGTTGCGCAGTAACCGCGCGATTAAGGGCAGGGTGGTTATAGCCGTGTATTGCACACCACCAGGAGGCCATGCCGTCAATCAGTTCTCTGCC
>ERZ1046740.1503-NODE-1503-length-16280-cov-49.778490_pt1 | contig 16280 bp, 14 predicted proteins | sample MGYA00383093_ERZ1046740 | MGnify/ENA primary metagenome ERZ1046740 (study PRJEB29581, sample SAMEA5548363) | metagenome | biome: marine; feature: coastal; material: water | depth 25 m | study: Short-term variability in the microbial, nano- and picoplankton... | reverse complement strand
TTTTTAGTATTTTTACTAAAAAAAACTTGACATAAATCAATAAACACTCTAAATTATTACTAATTCGACAAAGATGTCGGGTTACTAATATAACTAAAGAGGGGAATATATGTTTGATACTATTATTGGTACAATTAAAAAACTAACAGAAGCGGGTATCGCTTTAATTGCTTTAGCCATCGTGGTTCAGGTGATTTTTGGTACTGGCGCTGCAGGCGTTCCATTTATCGGTGGTGATGTCATTGGCACCATTACTGGTGTTGTTGCTAGTCTAGGTTCGCATGGTTTAGTAGGTTTAGCAGCAGTTGCTGTGATCTACGCGTTGTTTACACGTAACTAGTCGTACATAAATACCAAAAAAAACCCGCCGAAAGGCGGGTTTTTTAGTTTCAAAGAAAGATTAAATCCCTCTTAATAACTCATTAATACTAGTTTTAGAGCGAGTCTTAGCATCTACTTGTTTAACGATAACAGCACAGTAAAGTGAGTAAGTTCCGTCTTTAGAAGGCAGGTTGCCCGATACAACAACAGAACCTGCTGGGATACGTCCGTAGCTAACTTCGCCTGTCGCACGGTTAAAGATTTTGGTTGATTGGCCAATATAAACACCCATTGAAATAACTGATCCTTCTTCAACAATAACACCCTCAACAACTTCTGAGCGTGCACCAATGAAACAATTGTCTTCAATAATCGTTGGGCTAGCTTGTAATGGCTCTAATACGCCACCAATGCCAACGCCACCAGACAAGTGAACGTTCTTACCAATTTGTGCACATGAGCCAACTGTTGCCCATGTATCAACCATAGTGCCTGAATCAACATAAGCACCGATATTAACGTAGCTCGGCATAAGTACAGTGTCTTGTGCGATGAATGAACCACGTCTTGCGCTTGCGGGCGGCACAACGCGAACACCCGTTGCTTTAAACTCTTCAGCTGACATGTCAGAAAACTTCGAAGCCACCTTATCGTAATATTGAGTAAAGCCACCTTGCATTGGCTCGTTATCTTTAATTCTGAAAGATAATAGCACTGCTTTTTTAAGCCATTCGTTAACTGTCCAATCGCCCACACCTCTTTGCTCGGCAACACGCGCTTCACCTGAGTCAAGCATGCGTATAGCTTCATTAACAGCTTGTTTTACTTCGGTAGTAACGTTCTGAGGGTTGATGTTTGCTCTGTCTTCAAAAGCAGCTTCGATAATATCTTTCATATTGTATATACGTTCAAAAAAATGAATATTATATCAGATGCCTGTTTTTAATAGTCATTGGCGGCTTTTATCAAAACTTGGATTGTATCATTGATAAATTCGATTAATATTATTCAAAACTTTCATCTTTAAAGGAGGTATAAAGAATGGTTAAATATAAGGTGTATCTTGTGTTTATTTGACTTCAATCAAGAAAAAAAACACGAATAATGTTATGATACAAAAAGTTTTTTAAATACAGTGCAGAAGACGTAAATGAGCGATAAAAAAATTCAACTTGAAAATCTATATGATGAAGATGAGCAATGGATCCAGAATCTCGGTGATGAGACGGTTCATGCTAAACGTATGGGTGGCAAATTTCGTAATTTTAAGTGGTTAGCTGTTATTTTTTGGACACCATTTTTTATTGGCCCTTATATTACTTGGAATAATAAACAGGCCATATTGTTTGATATGGAAAATAGGCAATATCATCTTTTTGATATTACCATTTTCCCACAAGATATATGGATGCTCACCATGGTGCTGTTGTTTTTAGCTATTTTACTGGCTGCTATCACCACGGTTTTAGGGAGGGTTTTTTGTGGCTATTTCTGTTTTCAAACGATCTGGACGGATATTTTTACCTGGGTTGAGAATAAAATTGAGGGCATGCCCATTAAGCGCCGTAAGTTAGATAAAGCGCCTATGAGCTTCTCTAAAATAAAGCTTAAAATTATTAAGCATGCTATTTGGCTTTCTATTGCCTTACTTTCAGGCGTTACTTGGATGTTGTATTTTGGCGTAACTTGGTCAGATTATTTTAGCGCTAATATTACCACCACCACATTCGCCATTACGGCTGTTATTGCTTCCGGTGCTTATGTATTTGCAGGTTTTATGCGCGAACAGACTTGTTTATGGATTTGTCCTTATTCAAGAATTCAAGGCGCTATGGTGGATAATCAAAGTATTTTGCCAACTTATGATCATTATCGTGGTGAAAGTCGTGGCAAGCTTAAAAAAGGTAAGTTTGTTGATGGCAATGGTGACTGTATTGATTGTAATCAGTGTGTGGCCGTTTGTCCGACAGGCGTTGATATTCGCAAAGGTCAGGAGTACGGTTGCATAACTTGCGGCTTATGTATTGATGCCTGTGACGTGGTTATGGAAAAGGTTGGAAAGCCAAAGGGTTTAATTCGCTATACGTCTGTAGCCGAGTTAGATCTTAAGCAAGATCCAGAGCCACTTTATAAGCGCCCAAGAGTGATTGTGTACAGCGTTATTTTGGTTGCCGCCTTGTCTGTTTTGTTTTATGGAATGGGTACGATTTCATCGATGGATTTGAAGGTATTGCATGATAGACAGCCTTTATTTGTTAAATTATCAGACGGCTCTATTCGTAATAAATATGAGTTGAAAGTGATGAATAAAACAGATAAAAATATGCAGGTTGATATCAGTTTTAAGAGTCAAATTAAAGGTCTTAAATCAAATAAACCTTTAGAGTCAGTCATGATTCCAACAGGCAATGTTAAATCAATCTTTGTTTATCTATCTGCTTATGAAAATAATGTAGGTGATGATTATGAAGTAATTTTTGTGGTTAAAGGTGGACAATCCACATTAGAATATAACACTTCATTCTTTACTCCGAGAAGCATGCGATGAGTGTACAAAAATCCCCAGTTATGATGCTGATGTTAGCGTTGTTTATCACGCTTGTGAGTGCGACGGTTTATCGTATTATCACCGCATTAGAAACACACCCAGGTATGGTGGTTGAAGATGCTTATGAAACAGGTGAACGCTACGGAAAAACCTTAGAAAATCGTAATAAGCTGGTTCAAGAAGGCTGGAAGCTAGAGTTAATATTGCCAAAGATTGTTACGCACAACATTAAGCAAACTTATACAGCGATTAGCACCAAACAAGGAGCTAGGTTTAATAAAGCTAATGCAGTTGCTTATTTTTATCGACCACTTGAAATGAAGTACGATTTTTCATTACCAATGACAAAAACAGATAACGGCGCTTATCAAGTGGAAACAATACTACCCTTGAAAGGTCGCTGGGATTTGTTGGTTGAAGTATCTAAAGGTGGCTTCTTGCAGCAAGATTCAGCAAGAATGTTCGCTCAATAAATTGTCTTAGTTTTCGTGACAATGATTATGATGGTGTTCGTAAGTCGCCATCAGCTCATCCATTTGATCGGCAAATAAATCATTAAATTGAGTATCTTTTAAGATTGCCTCTGGTTGACCCATACAACAAATATGGTGATACAAACACAACACTTGGGTTGACTCTTTCATCACCCGATGAAGATCGTGCGATACCATTAAAACAGCACAGCCCTGAGTTTGATGAATATCTTGAATTAGTTGATATAAATGCATTTGGCCATTGACATCTAAATTTTGCGCCGGTTCATCCAGAATCAAAACATTCGGCTTTGTCAATAGGGCTCTAGTTAATAAAATTCGCTGCATCTCGCCACCAGACAGGTTTTTAAGTTCACTTTTTAGTAGGGTCTCGACACCAGTTAATTTTGCAGTTTCAAGTAAAAAATCAGCATCAACCTTTTGATTGAGCTGTACAAAATCCAATACTGAAATTGGAATAAACTCATTGGGGGTGAATTTTTGCGGCGTATACCCTAGGCGAATATTATCCGAGCGAACAATGCTGCCAGAATCAGACTTAATAAGGCCCAATAAAATTTTAATCAAAGAGCTTTTTCCAGCACCATTTGGCCCAATTAGCGTTATGAATTCTCCCGCTTTAAGATCAAAGCTAACTGAATCTAATACAGTTTTATCATGATGATTTAAACAAACTTGATCAACGTGAATGAGGGTTTCAGGCATAAGGCTTGGAATTAAAAAAAGTAATATCATTTTACAACTTAAGTGCTGAGTAAAAATTGGTAAAATTCAGCGCATGTCACATCAATTAATTTTGCTAGATGGATCGGCGTTTTTGTTTCGCGCTTATTTTTCTACACTAAAACAAAATTTGAGTAATCAAGAAGGGTTTCCGACGGGTGCTATGTTTGGTGTTATTAGCTCGATTAAACGCTTGCAAAATCAGCATCCTGAGGCAAAGGTGATTGCAATTTTTGACGCCAAGGGTAAAAACTTCCGTCATGAAATTTATCCTGAATATAAAGCGCATAGAAAGCCAGCAGAAGACGACCTGGTGATGCAAATTGAGCCTTTGTATGAAATTATTCGCGCTATGGGATTTCACTTTATGTGTGTGCCGAACGTAGAGGCGGATGATGTTATTGCCACCTTGAGTCGTTGTGCAGATCAAAATAATATCAAAACCTTAATTGCGAGTGGCGATAAGGATCTTATGCAATTGGTGAGTAGTAATATTTCCCAGCTTGATATGAAAGGCGGTCTATACGATCGCAATGCGGTCATTGAAAAAATGGGCGTGGCGCCAGAGCTAATTCTTGATCTATTGGCGTTAACGGGTGATAGTGCAGATAATATTCCAGGTGTACCAAGTGTTGGCCCGAAAACAGCCGTTAAGTGGCTGCAGGCGTATCAGAATATTGAAGGCATTAAGGACAATGCCCATGAAATTAAGGGTAAAGTTGGTGAGAAACTGCGTGATAACTTTGCTTTATTAGATTTGTCCCATCGGCTGGTTAGTCTTAAGTTTGACGTTGAGTTGCCGTGCAATATTTTGGATAATGAGCCGGGCCAAGATCACATTAAATTAGCCGCCTTATACCAGCAGTATGGCTTTTCATTATGGCAGAGGCAGTTGGGTGATGTAGACATGCCAATATCAACACCCAATGAAACAGATGAGCAAAATGAACCCATGGTGATCAAAACAAATTTGCTAGAGCCATATTCGCAAACGTTAGTGCTAGAACAGTCTGTTTTTTCAAAAATGGTGGAACGCTTAAGGCAGTGTCAAACATTTGTGTTTGATCTGGAAACCAATTCACTCGATTATATGAATGCCCAGATTGTAGGTTGGGTATTTTTGATTGATAAAGACAGTTTTTATATTCCAGTAGCACACGATTATCTTGATGCGCCAAAGCAATTAGATTTTGTGCAGGTAATGGATGTATTGCGCCCGATTTTGGAAGATGCTAATATTGGCAAAGTGGGGCAAAATCTAAAATATGACAGTCACATACTGGCTAACTATCAAATTGATTTAAACGGCATTACTGACGATACTATGGTTAAGTCATATGTATTAAATTCAGTGGCTACGCGTCACAATATGGACGATTTGTCCATGCACTATCTAAACCATCAAACAATTGCATTTTCTGATGTGGCTGGCAAGGGTAAAAAACAAATTACATTTAATCAAGTGTCGTTAGATGTGGCTTCGCCTTATGCCTGTGAAGATGTGATTATCACTGATCTTTTGAATAAAGTTTTGGACGAAGAGATTGCACAATATCCAAAATTAGTAAGACTATACCAGCGTATCGAGTTGCCAATAGTGAAAGTATTACTCAGAATGGAGCGCAACGGTGTCGAGTTAGATGTGCCTTCGTTAGGCTTGCAGCAAATAGAAGTTAAGTCACAGATGGACAGTATTCAGGCTCAAGCTTATGAGCTGGCTGGAGAAGCTTTTAATTTAGAATCACCTAAGCAAATTCAACAAATACTTTTTTCTGAGGAAGGTTTAGGTCTTGAGCCAAAGAAAAAAACGCCAAAAGGTGCGCCGTCAACCAATGAAGAGGCGCTTAAATTATTAGACCATCCTTTGGTGGATTTAATTCTGAGCTATCGTACTTTAACAAAGCTCAACTCAACTTATTTAGAAGCACTGCCAAAGCAGGTTGATCTTAAAACTAAGCGCTTACATACGTCGTACCATCAAGCAGTTACCGCAACAGGGCGTTTATCTTCATCAAATCCAAACCTGCAGAATATTCCTATTCGTTCAGAATTGGGTGCGCGTATTCGTGGCGCCTTTGTGGCCAGCAAAGGCAATGTTATTATTGCAGCAGATTACTCTCAGATCGAGCTTAGAATTATGGCGCACATCTCTCAAGACGCAAGCTTGCTTAGTGCTTTTGAGCATGATCAAGATGTACACAGTGCAACAGCCTCCACCATATTTAAGGTGGACATTAATGAAATTACCAAAGAGCAACGTCGTCGTGCTAAGGCGATTAACTTTGGCTTGATTTACGGTATGAGTGCTTTTGGCCTAGCAAAACAAATTGACATCTCTCGTACAGAGGCTAAAGAATATATCGATGCTTATTTTGACAATTATCCAGGTGTTGCCCAATACATGGAGGACACTAGAGAGTCTGCCAAAATTCAGGGCTATGTTGAAACGGTGATGGGCAGAAGATTATATTTGCCGCAAATTAATGCTAAAAATAAAATGCTACAACAGCACGCACTAAGAACAGCTATTAATGCACCTATGCAAGGATCAAGTGCCGATATTATTAAAAAAGCCATGCTTGATGTGCACACGTGGATCGGTTCGGGCAATAATGATATTAAAATGATCATGCAAGTGCATGATGAATTGGTATTTGAGGTGAAAGCATCAAAAGCAGATGAATTTGCCCATAAAATACAAGACTTAATGGAAAATACACACACATTAGACATTCCACTAAAAGTGGATGTAGGCGTGGGCGATTCTTGGCAACAGGCGCATTAATCAAAAATAAATATATTTAATATGAAGCAACAATTACAACAGCTATTGACTCAAGCACTACAAGCGTTAATCGATGAAGGGACAATAGAAACTCTGCCATCTGCTATTCGCATTGACCATTCTAAGGATAAATCTCAAGGAGATTTCGCCTCGAACATTGCCATGGTATTGTCTAAGCAAGCCAAGTGCGCGCCTAAAGTGTTAGCCGAAAAAATTGTTGACAAACTGGCCAGTGCAAGTGAAATTGAGCAAATTAAAATTGCAGGCCCAGGCTTTATTAACTTTTTTATGTCACAAGGTTCGAACAACCAAGTGCTTAATGACATTCTTGAGCAGGCTGAGAAGTTTGGCTTATCCACTATTGGCAACGGCCAAAGAGTTTTATTGGAGTTCGTATCTGCCAATCCGACAGGCCCTTTACATGTAGGCCACGGTCGAGGTGCAGCGTATGGCGCAACTGTGGCTAATTTATTGCGTGCAGTTGGCTTTGAGGTTGATAACGAATACTACGTAAATGATGCCGGCAGACAAATGGACATCTTGACCACCTCTGTTTATTTGCGCTATTGTGATGTTAGTGTATTCCCAGATAACGGCTACAAAGGTGATTATATTGCTGATATTGCCAAACAGATTAAAGATGTTGATAAGCACGACATTACTAAAGGCGCTTGTAAAGATGAAAAAGACGGTGGCGATAAAGAAAAGTATATTGACGAATTGATTGTTAATTGCAAATCTGCATTAGGCGAAGATTACAAATTGATCTTTAAATTGGCGATTAATAGTATTTTGAGCGGCATTAAGGCTGACTTAAAAGAATTTGGCATCGAATATCAGCAATGGTTCTCAGAGCAATCTTTGGTGGATTCCGGCCTATCTAAAACCACGGTTGAAAAACTACAGGCATCAGGCCATATTTATGAAAAAGACGGCGCCCTATGGTTTAAAACTACAGATTTTGGTGACGACTTAGATCGTGTTGTGGTACGTGATAACGGCTTACATACTTACTTTGCTTCTGATATTGCTTACCATCTTGAAAAATTTGAGCGTGGTTACGACAAAATTATCAATATTTGGGGCTCAGATCACCACGGCTACATTGCTAGAGTTAAGGCAAGTATTAGTGCACTAGGGTACAATTCTGACAAGCTAGAAATTTTATTAGTACAATTTGCCAATCTGTATCGTGGTGGTGAAAAAGTAGCCATGTCTACTCGAAGCGGCTCGTTTGTAACACTGAAAGAATTGCGCAATGAGGTTGGCAATGATGCGGCTCGTTTTTTCTATGTACTAAGAAAATCAGAACAGCACATGGATTTTGATTTAGATTTGGCCAAGTCTAAAACTAATGAAAATCCGGTATTTTATATTCAATATGCACACGCCCGTATTTGCTCAGTACTTAAACAAGCAAAAGACATGGCTGAGGTTGATGCTGATTTATCATTATTGGTGGGCGATGCAGAAGTTTCTTTGATCAAAGAGCTTAACCGCTATAAGAGTGTACTGTCTTCTAGTGCATTGGGTTACGAGCCGCACGTGTTGGCTTATTATTTGCGTGATTTAGCCGGAGAATTCCATAGCTATTACAACAACAGCGAATTCTTAGTGGCAGAAGACGAGTTACGCTCTACAAGATTACTGTTAATACGCGCTGTGAAGCAAGTGCTGGTAAATGGCTTGGGTGTTTTAGGTGTTAGTGCGCCAGAATCTATGTAGCTTGATGCTTAAGCGCTAAGTATGGATGATCAAGCACAAAGATCCCGAGCACTAGATACTACCCAATCTTTTCTTATTCAGGCGCCTGCAGGCTCTGGAAAAACAGAGCTGTTAACTCAGCGCTATTTAAAACTACTCTCCATTAGCGACTCTCCAGAAGGTGTGCTAGCCATGACATTCACTAAAAAAGCAGTGAGCGAGCTAAAGGCCAGAGTTATTTCAGCGTTAGAATCTGCCTCAAAAGAAAGGCCAACTGAAGATCACAAACAAATTACTTATGATTTGGCAAAAGAGGTTTTAGCGCGTTCGAATGCTAATGATTGGCGCTTGCTTGATATACCTCAAAGGCTTAAGATTTCAACCATTGATGGCTTGTCTAATTTAATCACCAGTCGATATCCACAAGAAAACACTTGGGTAAATAAACAAATTATTACCCAAACTTGGCAGCAAGATAAAGCCTACTTGCAAGCAGCTAAACAAACGTTGTTAAGTATAGAGTCAGATGAATTTGGCGATTGTGTTAGTAGTGTTTTGTTATATTTAGACAATAATGTTAATCGGTTTTACCAGCTGATTACACTCATGCTTTCTAAGCGTGACCAGTGGCTGGATAAACTTTATTTACAAGATTCTTTAAATGTCAAAAATTTAAAAGACAGTGCTGAGAAAATCATCAATCAGCATCTTCAAAAATTAGCAAAACAGGCTGACAATAATTTTAACAGTGAATTTTTTACCGCACTGGCTAGCAATACAGAAGAAGGTGTTGCAAGCATCAGCATATTGCCTGATGCTAATGTCAAGAGTTTGGAGAAATGGCGACTACTTGCCGATTTGTGTTTAACTGGAAAAGGCGAGTGGCGCAAAACACTCACCAAGAAAAACGGCTTTCCCGCAGAATTAAAAGTGCAAAAAGCAATTATTTTGGAAGCCTTGCTAAGTCTCTCAGGCAAAGAAGAATTAAGATCTTTATTGGGCGGTGTGCACAAATTGCCAGACATTAATTTTGATTCGATTCAGATCAAAGCGCTAGAAGACATAGCACAAGTGCTAAAAATTGCCGTTGCCCAGCTTAATGTTTTGTTTGATGAGCAACAATCAACCGACTTTATTCAAGTTGCACTCGATGCTGACCAAGCACTAAGCGAACATGAAGTTGGCGACGTAGCCTTATTTTTGGATTATAAAATTCAGCATTTACTCATTGATGAATTTCAAGATACCTCAAACACTCAGTTCGCACTAATTGAAAAGCTTATTGCTAATTGGCAAAGCGATGATCAAAAAACGCTATTTTTGGTGGGCGACCCTATGCAATCAATTTATTTGTTTAGACAATCTCAGGTTAGATTGTTTTTGCAAGTAAGGGAGTCTGGCATTGCTAATCTTAAGCCTGAATTTTTGCAATTAGTCACCAATTTTAGATCGGGTCATGCAGTGATTGAGACTAACAATGCTTATTTTTCTAGTATTTTCCCACAGCAACAAGATGCGCAAATGGGTGCTATTAGTTATTCGCCATCATCCGCTAGCAAAGTTGCACATCAGCGCGGTGGGGTGAAATTTTATCCATTTGCACATCAGTGCTATGAACAAGAGGCGCAACAAGTATTAAGTATTGTTAAAGATAATATTAATAAAGATGTGGCCATATTGGTAAGGAATCGCTCTCATTTAAATGCTATTGTGCCTGCTTTGAAAGCAGCCAACATAGAATTTGAAGCGCTTAAAACAGCGCCTTTAAAAAAGGAATTATTCACTCGAGATTTGCTCAGTTTAACAAGGGCCTTATTAGATTTTGGTGATAAACTCGCTTGGCTGGCTATTCTGCGAGCGCCGTGGTGCGGTTTAATGTTGTCAGATATTCTCGCTCTAGCTACTTATAAAGACCGCATTATTATCGACTTACTCGAAGATGAGCAAGTATTGTCACAACTTACACTAGATGGTGCGAATCGAGCAAGATCTTTGTGCCAGGCATTATCAGGTGCTATTCAAAATCAATCAAGATTTAGTTTTGTGCATAACCTAGAGTTTTCACTAGAGCAGCTTTGCCCTGCACAATCTTTAGACGCCAAGTCGGTTATGATTAAACGAGCATTTTTAGCAGTTGTTGATCAGTGTGAAACACTAGGCCAGCTTGACATTGCGACTATCAATCTTCAGCTTGAAGAGCTTTATGCGCCGAGTATTGCCAGTAATATCAAACTAATGACCATTCATCAGGCCAAAGGCTTGGAGTTTGAAGTGGTTATTATTCCTGGATTGGGTAGAGCGCCACGTGCTAACCAAGCAGCTATTATTCACCTGCAAGAATTTGCGCAAAAATCTTTGCTATTAGCACCTATCAAATCCTACTTGGATAAGAATCCTAGTAATACTTATCGTTATCTGCAACACGTAGAGTCGCGTCAGGGATATTTTGAAAGTATGCGTCTACTTTATGTGGCCATGACACGTGCTAAAACCGACATTCATTTGCTCGCAACACTGAATAAAAATAATAAAGCCAGTGACAATACTTTCTTAAAATTGCTCGAGCCATTGTTACAACATCAGTTTGATGCGCTTAGTTTAGAAAAAGAGCTAGATGACAAACCTGAAGTGCCATCACTTATTCGTTATAAAACAATGCTAACAACTCAAGATTGGGTTGAAACTGCTCATGAAAAAGTTAATCTTGATCAGAGTGTTAATGTTGGATATAAAAGCTTATTGGGTACTTTTGTGCATCAGTATTTAGAACTCGGTTGTTTTGAGCCAGATCATCAAGCACTTGAATTACGCTTACTTGAGCTAGGGTTTTCTAAAGATGACATTAGGCCGGCACTTGAGCAAGTATTAAAGTTGCTAAAGAATACATCTAGCGATATACATTTTGATTGGTTATTCAAAACTAGAAAATCCACCCAAGTTGAGGCTGAATTTATACATGATGGCAAAAGTGTTATTATTGATCGATTGTTTATTGATGAAGATACTTTATGGATTATTGATTTTAAAACAGCCAATAAAATTGGTACAGAAGCAACTAATGCGTTTATCCAAAGACAAAAACTCAAGCACGCAAAGCAACTGTTGTTTTATAAGAAAATACTGTCTAATAGCTATCAAAATCAAATAAAGTGCGCACTTTATTGTCCTGCGGTGCAAGAAATCATCGAAATTACTTAATTTGCATTATTTCTAATATTTTTTTTGCGGTTGACCGCTATATTGTTATAGTCACGGCCTTTGTATAATGCAGTTTGTTCTGGAGTATTTTTGTTACTCTCCTTTAAGGCTAATGTTTATTCTCCAGAGCTTTTCATTAAATTATATAAAAAAGGATTCACATGAACAAGTCAGAATTAATCGAGGCAATCGCAACAGCATCAGGCCTATCTAAAGCAGATGCAGGCAAAGCGCTTAATGCAACAACTGATGCTATCACATCAGCCATGTCTAAAGGTGCTGCTGTGCAACTTACCGGTTTTGGCAGTTTCGTAACAAGAGAAAGGGCTGCTCGTTCTGGTCGAAATCCACAAACAGGTGCTACTATTCAAATTAAAGCTTCTACTGTTGCCGCTTTTAAAGCGGGCAAAGCACTTAAAGAAGCTGTTAATAAGTAACTAGTTCTGTTAAGTCGATCCTCGTAGAAGGGAATAAGAAAAAGCACCTTCGGGTGCTTTTTTTTGCTTTTTTATTTTAAGAGATGTTTTTGAGGTAGACCACTATATAAGAAAATTATAATATAGATTACAATACATACTATTAAGAAAAGCCTTGGGGGTCTTTTGAATTTACAAGGAGAAGCTCTCATGATCGATACAATTTTACAAACAATGGTTAGTGTTATTTTTATTTTAGGTGTGGTGCTTGCATACAGATGTGGCAAGGACGAGCATTGCAATATCAGCGGCCAAAGATAATGATAAATTTTAAGCGCTTGAGTACTAAATTAATTTTTGCTTTGGGTTTTGCGTGGTCTTTATCAGTGGCTAGTGCAGAGCTTTTTGTATTAACAATGCATGTAAATGATGGCATGGGATCTAGTGGCTCTAAGGTTTGTGACAGTCTTTCGCACTGTATTGACTTATCAAAGTCTCTTGAATATAGAATGATTGACGACGCTTGTTTTATGATTGAAATTACACAAGCTGGCGAACTGGTTTATATGAAGCGCTACATTAAGCGTATTTAACAAATTTAGGGAAATAAAAGTGCAACCAATCAAGAAAAAATTACAAATAGTTACAGGCCTGTCTATTGCTATTGGTTGGTTAGTTATTATTAGTTTGTCTTTACCGGTAACAGCTAAAGAATCTAGCTATGCTTTTAATCTAGAATATAACACCAATAATCAGCAAGTTTTTATCGTTGATGACAATAATTTTAATGAAATTATCAGTTACCATAATCAAGGATACGGTTTTGCGCCTGCAGCTAATAAGCGTGACGATAAAATAATACCAAGTGTATTACCGGCAGTAACATACCAAAAATGACTCAGAACGTAGGTAGATTAGATGCGCAGATAAGAGTAATGTTAGGCGCTGTTTTAATCATTCTTGCTATATTTTTTAGTAACTATTTAGCGCTTTTGGGTTTGTGGCTTATTGCATCAGCACTGGCCGAATGGTGTTTTATCTATCAACTACTTCATATTAGTAGTTATCAGGTAGTTAATTCTAGTTTTAGATATAAGTGACTATAATGTTAGTATGAGTCAAATTCTATTAGATGAAAAAATCCTAAATAATACGATTTTTATCATTGACGATGACAGTGATATTTTGCAGTCGTTAACAGTATTTTTTCAACTGAAAGGCTTCAAGGTAAAAGGCTTTTCGTCAGCTGCTGATTATTTGGCAGAGCTTGATGATACCCAAGGGTGTTTAATTTCAGATGTATCAATGCCAGAGATGAATGGCGTCGAGTTATTGGAAAAACTCAACGAGATTCGTCAGTTAAGGCCAGTTTTATTAATGACTGGATTTGCCACGATTAAGCTGGCAGTTAAGGCGATGCGACTAGGCGCAGCTGATTTTGTTGAAAAACCTTTTTCAACAAGCTATTTATTAAGTAAAGTGCTTGAGGTTCTTGAAAAATTTGGCGCAGTATTTTTGATTAATGATCTTTATAAAAACCTAACTAGAAGGGAAGTGCAGATTTTTGAATTGGTTATTAATAGTTTGACTAATCAGCAAATTGCTGAAAAACTATTTATCACTATTTCAACCGTGGAAAAGCATCGATCATCAATGATGAAAAAGATGGGAGCGTGCAATTTGAGTGAATTGATGCAGAAGAATTCTTACCTTAAAAAAAGCATTAAATTACTCCCAATAAACAATGTTAACTAGATTTCTTATTATTGGTTTATTTGTTGTATCGACATCTATTTTTGCCGCGCATCCTCCTTTAGAAGATCTTGATACAGTTAAGTTGCAATTGCGCTGGAAGCACCAGTTTCAATTCTCTGGCTATTATATGGCAAAAGAAAAAGGCTTTTATCAGGAGCAAGGCTTAAATGTAGAAATTAATGAGCTAATTTCAGGTGCCAAACACACAGAATTACTATTCCAAGGATTGGCGGATTATATTGTTAGTGGTACTGATGTGCTAAACGAAAGAACATCTGGAAAGTCTGTAGTAGTTTTAGCGGCAATCGCTCAAACAAGTCCATTGGCTCTACTGGTGAAAGAAAGTTCTGGCATTAAAAAAGCTGAAGATTTACGTGGTAAAAAAATCATGATTGATCCTGCTAATCAATTTTTAGTTGTTGAAATGCTTAAAAGAGTAGACTTATCAAAACAAGACTACACTATAGTGCCGGTAAGTTTTGATATCAATGACCTAATTAACGATAAAGTTGATGCTGTAGTTGCATACACTACCAATGAGGCCCATTGGCTAGAAGAAAAAAATATTGAATATCGGCACATTATGCCTTCGGACTACGGGATAGATATTTATGATGATATTCTGGCCACCAGTCAAAATGAGGTTGATCAACATCCTATTCGAGTTTTTAATTTCAGACAAGCAAGTATCAAAGGTTGGAAATATGCACTTTCTCATATTGATGAAACTATTGATATTATTTTAAAAAAATACAATACTCAAGGCAAGACTCGTAGGCATTTAGAATTTGAAGCGCAAGCACTTAAAAAGCTAATCAATCCACAAGAGATTGAAGTGGGTAGTATGCGATATGAGCATTGGCGAAAGATGGCAAATCAGTATATAGAGTGGGGGATTATTGGTAAAAATATTGACCTAGATCGGTTTATTTACAAGCCAAGTTCGAATGTTATATCAAGGATAGCAATAACAAGTGCAGAAGAAAAATGGCTGGAGAGTCACCCTATTATTGCGTACGCTCAGAGAAATGGAATTACACTTAATATTGGCATGGTGCTCTTTATTATGTTTGCTATTTTTTGGATTTATATCGTCAGAAGACTGAATAAAAAAATTACAAAAAAACACGAAAAAAGTCTAGACGTATTAATTACACAATCTCGTCATGTAGTGATGGGTGAGATGATTGCCATGCTAGCCCACCAATGGAAACAGCCATTGACTGCTTTGATGCTAAAAACGGGTACGGTTAAAGATAAATTGAAAATGATGGATGTGCCAAAGGCTGACCAAGAGTTTTTAGAAAATCATTTAAATGGAATTGAAAATATTCTTAATGATCAAAATCATTTGATTCAAGATTTTAGAGATTTCTTTCATCCAAATAAAGACAGTATCACGTTTAATCTTGCGCAAGCAATTAAATCTTCAATAGAAGTGCTGGACGGCTTGTTCGTTAAAGGTGATATCAAATTAGATATTAATATTGATGAGAAGATTGAGATAACTGGTTTTGAGCGTGATTTACGTCACGTGATTATCAATATTTTAAAAAATTCTATTGATCAAATTGTCCATAAGGAAACTCAAAATTCACTTATTAAAATAATGGCCAGCGTTAATAATCATATTGTCAATATTACTATTGAAGATAATGCTGGCGGCATTGACGAAGATATTATAAAAACTATATTTGAACCCTATGTTTCTACTAAACAACTAAATGGCACTGGACTTGGCTTGTATATTAGCAAGCGCATTGTGCAAGAGTCTTTTAAGGGTGATATTAGCGTAGAAAATACAAAGAATGGCGCCAAGTTTCACATGTCTCTTTTAGGAAGTGGGGGATGAGTAGCCCAGTTTGTAAGTCGTTTCTATGTAACTTGGAGATGTATTAATAGTCTAAAAATTGGTGTTATCAATGAGAGACGTAGTCGCATTGAGATAGGAATAAGGTTGGCGACTATTTAAAAACATATAATCTGAGGAGAGAATAAGAAGAGCAGTCGCCAATTGAACAACAAATAATCCTTGGGGAATCGTTGTGTTGTTCAGAATATTATTATATAGTTATATTTAATAATGTATATGGCGGTTCACCGCAAAATTTTCTATTAATTAAAAAACAAAAAATTAAGCGTTATAAGGGTTGAATAATTCGCTAATCATGGCTACTGCGTTACAACCTGCATCAAAAGCTTGTTGTTGATTATTAAAGTCAATGCCACCAATGCCAACAATGGGAATGACAAGCTGCTTTTTAGCTTGAGTGATAATATTAAGTGAGCAGTGTGGTGCATCAGGCTTGGTGCTGGATGTGAATAGCGCACCAAAG
>ERZ1046740.1495-NODE-1495-length-16344-cov-23.348702_pt1 | contig 16344 bp, 17 predicted proteins | sample MGYA00383093_ERZ1046740 | MGnify/ENA primary metagenome ERZ1046740 (study PRJEB29581, sample SAMEA5548363) | metagenome | biome: marine; feature: coastal; material: water | depth 25 m | study: Short-term variability in the microbial, nano- and picoplankton... | reverse complement strand
CGGAAGCTTAAGCACCCAAGCCGAAGTCGGAAGTTGCGAAGCTTCTTGGATCAGTAAAGCCTCTCATAGATCGCGCCCTATTTTGTTAGCCAAAGCTTTGTAAAATAGGGCGTCCCCGTTGTTTTCCGTGGAAAGGGGAACAATCATCCAGTCGCCCTCAATGACGCCATCGATTTGTATTGCAGTGTGCGTATAGTAGTTGTCGTTTTCGAGTATTGAAATCTGTTTAATCTCGTCAAAATTGAATGAAATTGAGGAGAGGAGCCCATTAGGTTCACTGAAGTAGTACACAACTCCAGAGTTTGTTAGTAATACCCCCTCAACTAAAGGATCAAACATCCCCAAGAAGTAAAAGTATTCGACATCTGATGCGCTTGATAAAAGTGAAGCATTTTCAAGATGTTGATGGTGTTTTTTGTCCAAGTTTGAACCAATCGTTACCGCCGTTGGAAGACCGTGAATTGAAACGATAGCGCCAAAGAGAGAGGCGCCTGAAATAGCCACCACGAACACTATGGTTGTTGCTAGAACCACATTTTGCAAAACGCTTCGTTTCGATTTTCTTCTAAAATTAGAAAATCCCGAATAACAAGCTCTGCCATATAGTGCTATTGTGGCGATATTGATTGCATAACCTATTGGGTTAAGACCAGAACTCCCGATCCAAAAATTTGAAAAAGTATATGTAATTGCCAGAACGGCCATCAATCCTGATCGGAAAAACATTCCAATCGAGAACAGCGCGATTATTGCGACATCAAATAGACTGGTCGTACCGGATACATAGAGACTTAGGCTAAATATTAGTTGGATCGAAGCAACGATCGCAGCAGCTCTAAAAGCAGCGTTGTTTCTTCTAACACTGTCTGCTTCAGTTCTTGCCTCCATGATTAAGCATAACACGAGATGCACCTTGGGTCCATTTTGGCAAATATTTTCAAATGACGGCGTCCCCTACACACCCATCCCACCTCATGCTAAACCTGCTCAAAAGCAGGAGGCACACATGTCCTTATTCTCAAAACTCTTTGGCGGCAGCACGCCCAAGCAAGCAAGCGCCGAGGAATACAACGGCTACAAAATCACCCCAACCCCGGTGAAAGAGTCGCAGGGTTTTCGCATCGCTGCGACGATTGAAAAGGACGGCCAGACGCATGAGATGATCCGCGCTGACACTTATTCGTCCTCTGATACAGCTGAAGAGGCCTCAATTGCCAAGGCTAAGCAGGTCATCGACCAAATGGGCGATCGAATTTTCCAATAGCCTGCGTACGCAGGTGCAACGCCTTCTTAACGGGCGTTCCCGTAAAACATTTCCTGTGCACAAAAACGGTGTTCCATTGATCAACGGCTAGCGAAAGCTCGGATGCCTGAGATCAGCCAGATCACCGCAGATATCGACAGGTGCAGGGGAATACTTCCTCTGATCTATGGCCGGAATACGCCCACTCGGCGGGCCCGCCACTTTTCCAAACCCCTATATGTGTTCCCCTGCCAGGCCATTGCCTGAGTGGGGCGAGACCCTATGCGCACTTGACCGAAATAGCGCGATCCTATGGACTGAACCCATATAGGAGGATCACCATGAAAACCCCGTTTATCGCGCTGCTTGCGCTCTTCCTGCCGTCTATGGCCCTAGCTGGCTGCCCCGCCGGAACTGAAACCCTGATCAATTGCACGTTCAAGAACGGAACAAAGTCGGTGACGACTTGCATGAATGGTGACATGGCGACCTATAGCTATGGGCCCACCGGTGGCACGCCCGAGCTGCAAATGACCCGCCACATTAGGGACATCGACATGCAGCCATGGCACGGATTTGGACGCTGGATTTTCGAGGCATTCACCTTTCAAAATGGCGATTACAATTACACGCTTCGTTACGCGATCGACAAACTGTCTGAAGATCAGGCGATCGAAGGAGATTTGTGGGTCGGCAAAGGCGAGAAACAATTGGCCGAACTTATCTGTGACGCAGGCAGCGTTGATACATCCGGCTATGCTTTGCCGCTTTTTGACGCCAAAATTGCAAATGGCCAGAGCTGGGATCGCGAAGAAATGATATGGACAGCCACCGATAATCAGTGAGTTTCACGGCATTCCTGCTAGGCTGACCCTGTATTCAGTATGAATGCGCGATTGGTTTAAAGGGGTAAGGCTATGAAACTCGGCGCTTTTTCGATTTCTCTAGCGGTCAAGGATTTGGCAGCCAGCAGAGTGTTTTATCAAAATTTGGGTTTTGAGGACATGGGCGGTATGCCAGCCCAAAACTGGATAATCATGAAAAATGGGGACACCGTGATCGGTCTGTTTCAAGGTATGTTTGACAGCAATATTATGACCTTCAACCCAGGATGGGACCAGTCAGCACAGCCTGTTGAACCGTTCACTGATATTCGTGACGTGCAAAAACAACTGAAATCTGTGGGCATTGCGCTTGAGGCAGAGGCAGATGAAACCACCTCGGGTCCGGCCAGCATGATGCTGAAAGATCCTGATGGAAACGTCATCCTGATAGATCAGCACAGATAAGCCTGTGCAAACGACATTCAGCGTAAATACGCACGGGCAGGGGCTTTATGAAGCCACACGTGACGTCACCCGTTGGTTGGCCGAAACGAGCATTGGCGGCTCTGGCCTTTTGACGCTCTTCGTCTGCCACACCTCGGCCAGCTTGCTTATTCAAGAAAATGCGGACCCCGAGGTGCAAACGGATTTGCGCAACTTCTTCACGCGTCTTGTGCCACCCACGACTGATCCCAGCATGTCTTACTTGACCCACACCTACGAAGGGTCCGACGATATGCCTGCCCACATCAAAGCCGCAATGATGCCCGTCAGCTTGACGATCCCCATTGCTGACGGGCGATTGGTACTTGGGACATGGCAGGGGATATATCTGTTCGAACACCGTGACGCGCCCCACACCCGCCAGATCGCGGCACATATCTCGCGGTAACAGCTGCGCGATCATCGGTTACAGCGGCTTGCTGTTGCGGCCCACTGACTCCACTTTAGTCCTCAGCAGCTAGGAGCACGGATATGAAAAGCCAAAAGTTTGAGTTTCAGGGGCATGCTGGAACCCTTGCAGGGCGCCTCGATCTGCCTGAGGGTCCGATACGTGCAACCGCGCTGTTTGCCCATTGCTTTACTTGTTCGAAAGACATTCCCGCTGCTCGTCGCATATCGTCCCGCCTAGCGGCAGAAGGGATCGCAGTGCTGCGGTTTGACTTTACCGGTTTGGGGCACTCGCAAGGGGAATTTGCCAACACTAACTTTTCGACCAATGTCCAAGATCTTGTTTTGGCTGCCAAGTATTTGGCCGACCGCTTCACCCCGCCCCAATTGATAATCGGTCATTCCTTGGGTGGGGCAGCGGTGCTTCGGGCCGCCGAGCATATTCCCTCGGCTCGCGCAATTGTCACCATCGGGGCACCGTTTGATCCTTCACACGTCGCCCACAACTTCGGTGGTCAGCTTGATTTGATCCGCGAACAAGGCGGCGCCGAGATTGAGCTTGTCGGAAGAACTTTCCGTATCAACCGTCAGTTCCTTGACGATATCGAAGGCCAAGACATGGCCGCTGCCATAGGCGGCCTGAAAAAGGCGTTGCTTGTGATGCATGCGCCAGCGGATGCGACCGTAGGAATAGACAACGCGGCCGAAATCTTCGTGGCTGCGCAGCATCCAAAGTCATTTGTTACGCTTGATGACGCCGATCATCTAATCTCACGCTCCAAAGACGCGGAATACGTGGCTGACACCATACAGGCATGGTCCTCGCGTTATCTTGAACTTGTTGCCGTGCCTAATCCAGACGCGGCACCGGACGGCACCGTTCGCGTATCCGAGGCTGATCCGGCTGGGTTCCTGCAAGACGTCGATGTTGCTGGAAAGCATCTCTACCTTGCCGATGAACCGGCCGCTTATGGCGGTACAGACTTGGGCCCGACCCCCTATCAATACGTGGCGGTCGGACTAGGGGCTTGCACCACGATGACCATTCGCATGTATGCACGCCGCAAGGACATCCCATTGGATCATGTCTCGGTTGAGGTTTTGCACGACAAACGCCATGTCGAGGCGCTTGAAAACAAGGGCTCCCAGAAGGTCGACGTGTTCCGTCGTGAGATACGTCTTTATGGAAATCTCTCGGATGAACAGCGCCAATCTCTCATGGATATTGCTGATAAATGCCCTGTTCACCGCACCCTTCACGCCTCGTCCCATATCGAAACGGTCGAGGTCCCAGCCTTAAACTAAGACCCTATGTAGCGTGGTCCATTTCCCTCTACCCAAACTCTTGCGGCTAACCTATAGTGGCTGTGGATAAGTGGGCAAAGACCCACATGAGGCGGAAAGTTTAGAAGGGACACGGCATATGCGCTGCCCGTTTTGCGGAAATATCGACACTCAGGTGAAAGACAGCCGACCGGCTGAAGATCACGTAGCCATTCGACGCCGCCGGTTTTGTCCGGCATGTGGTGGACGTTTCACAACATATGAGCGCGTGCAATTGCGCGACTTGGTTGTCGTGAAGACAAATGGCCGGCGCGAAGATTTTGACCGCGACAAGCTGGAGCGTTCAATCCGCATTTCGATGCAAAAACGCCCCGTTGAACCAGAGCGTATTGATCAAATGATCAGCGGTATTGTCCGACGGCTTGAAAGCATGGGTGAAACCGATATCAAATCGCATACGATCGGTGAGATTGTGATGGAATCCCTCGCACGGATCGACACGGTTGCTTACGTTCGATTTGCCAGTGTTTACAAAAACTTCCAAGCCGCCGACGACTTTGACAAATTCGTCTCGGAACTGCGCCCCGGCGCGTTACCGGAAGAGTGACACCACAAGACACACGCTATATGGCCCTTGCGATTTCGCTAGGGCGTCGCGGTTTGGGCCGCTGCTGGCCGAACCCCTCGGTCGGCTGTGTGATCGTTTCAAATGGGCGCATTGTAGGCCGTGGACGTACCGCTGACGGTGGTGCGCCACATGCTGAGACTGAGGCTTTAAAACAAGCAAGCAACCTAGCCAATGGTGCAACAGCTTACGTATCCTTGGAACCCTGCGCCCACCAAGGCCGCACGCCGCCCTGTGCGAATGCTTTGGTTGAGGCTGGTATAGCCCGCGTTGTGATCGGGGCAGGCGATCCGAACCCGCAAGTGAACGGGCAGGGGATCGCCATCCTAGAGGCTGCAGGAATTGAGGTCACAACTGGTGTTCTCAACGATGCCGCCGAAGCGCTTCACGAAGGGTTTTTTAAGCGCATCACCTTGGGTCGGCCATTCGTCACGCTAAAGCTCGCCAACAGTTTTGATGGTCGTATTGCGACCGCCAGCGGCGAAAGCCAGTGGATCACCGGACCCGAGGCCCGCCGCATGGTTCACGGCATGCGTGCAACTCATGATGCCGTCATGGTCGGCGGCGGCACAGCCCGCGCGGATGATCCAAGCCTGACCGTACGCGGCATGGGGGACGTTCCCCAACCCGTGCGTGTGGTTTTGTCTAGACGGCTTGATATTCCACTGACGGGCAATCTGGCCAAAACGGCATCGGACATCCCGCTTTGGATTTGCCACGGTCCAGATGCACCGATTGAATTGCGCAGCGTGTGGGAGAATCTTGGGGCGACGTTGATCGAGTGTCGATTGTCCGGCCAGCAGATTGACCCTGACGCGGCCCTCACCGCGCTAGGCGACAAAGGACTAACCCGCATCTTCTGCGAAGGCGGCGGCGCATTGGCATCGTCACTATTGAAAGCGGATTTGGTTGATGAACTGATCGGATTTACCGCAGGGATAGCCCTTGGTGCAGAAGGTCAGGCATCAGTCGGCGCAATGGGTATCCATCGTTTGTCCGCGGCGCCTCGGTTTGAACTGGTCCAAACCCGTAAAGTCGGAAAAGACGCGCTGACCATTTGGCGACGCGCTTAGCGCCAAAGCCATGCTTGGCTGGCCAATAGACCCTGAAACTTTGACAATAGCCGCAGACCAAGCCCGGCCTTTGTCTCGCTGCCCTTGGCAAGCCGCTCGACGATGGTTTCTACCGCACAAGTTAGACCACTGACAGGGTCGCGATAGCGCGGATAGTCAATCAACGTGGCATGAACCAAGCCCTCAAGCGTTGGGTTGGCCTGTCGGCGAACTGGCGTCTTCCCGAGGTCGGTTGTTAGGCCCCACCCAGCATAAAACGGCGCGCCGAGACAGGTGACTTTCACACCTCTCAGCAAGGCTTCGAACCCTGTGAGTGAGGTCATGGTCCAAACCGCATCAACGGCATTGAGAAGGTAGTGAATGTCGGCATTTTCTGCAACTACGTCGGCGTACTCGGCTACATCTTCATCCGAGACTTGGCCATTGCGCAGTCCTTTAGCAACATCTGGGTGCGGTTTGAAAACAATAACCGCATCAGGGTTCGCGGCGCGGGTTTGCCGAAGTAGATCGAGGTTTGTTTTGACACCCGAACACCCAAATTGGATCGACGCGTCGTCTTCAACCTGTCCTGGAACCAAGATACGCTGACCGTTGGGCAGGTCGGGTAGATCACCTGACAGGTTATATTTGCTCAAGCCAGCCTTTGTCAGTGAAGCGATCAGCCGCGCCGCCCGTAATTTCTGGCCGGGCCTAAGTTCAACCGAAGTCGCGATGTGCTGCTCTAGCCTACTGGGGCGCGTTGGATCGAAGTATATCCCTAGATCATCCAGAACAAGGGACATTGGCGGCACCAATTCGGCCCCCAATCCCCGAGACCGCAAGAAACCATCCTCGACGACCGTCACACCGTGATCATCCGTTCGCCCCCAATGAAGCGTTTGACCCTCGCCCTTGTCGTAGCTGACAGGTTTATGAGACCCGAAAAACCGCTGAAAGTGACCGCGTTTCCACAAACGAATATTGTCGCCCCGCCATCCTTTGCTATCTTCCCGCCAAGCCCGTGTTTGTGCCGAAATCTGGTTCAACGCAGTTTCGAAATCGCAGAGCTTGTCCAAACATGGATCATACCATTTTGGATAAAGCAGCATGGCACCAGCAAACAACTGCACGCGGGTAAGCGACCTCTGGCGGCGTTGGATCGGATTGCGATCCTCACTCAGATCCCATCCTGCGTAAAAGGGTTGGCCAAAGACTACCGGTTTGTGGCCAGAGAGAATGGCTTCAAACCCTAACTGGGACGAGACGACGTAGACGGCGATGGCACCCTCTAGCAGCTTCCAAGGGCTGATAGGCGCGTCACAAAGCTTGATCCGGTCTGTTTCTTGGTCGGACGTATAGTGCCCCTGACGATGGCCGTTGATCGTTTCAGGGTGGGTTTTGATCAGGATTTTGGCGTTGGGATGCTCGGTCTGGGCATAGTAGAGCATCTCTTGAAAACTGGCTTCATTCGCACCGCTATAGCGGATTGAAGCATCGCCTTTGGTTTGGTCGATCACCAAAACGTAACCTGCCTCTGGTGCATTTAAGTCAGGGTCGTGTGCGGTGTACTTCGACAATTCTTCTTGACGCAGGCGCGCTATTCCTTCGCGTGCGCGTTCAAGCAGCGGGGTGTCGTCGAACGGATGTGTCGCCAAAAGCGTTTCAAGCTCAGAGGGCTGCGATGCATCAAAGTGAACGCCTTGTTGGTCTAACAGCAAACCAATCGGAGGCTCTCCGTCCCGGCCCGGATGCAAGGATCGAAGGAACGCGTCTTCGACCCGAAGGATCGGATTGCCGGTCTTGTCAGAAACCGCCTCGCCGCGCGGAGAGGTGGGGGATTTTCCCCAAACGCCAATCAGATCGCCATCCACTGGTTTGCCCAGACGAACATCATAACCTGAAAGGTGGAGTATCCGTTTGATCCGGCGCGAGGTAAGAAACCCGCCGTTATAAACGAAAAGACGCCGGGGAAGATTTTCCCCGGCGTTGTTTTCTTGGGTTTGATCAGCCTCGCGGGCCAATCGAATTAGCCGCCTGTCAGCGCAGTAGCTAGTGCATCAAGCGATGTAGCTGCGCCAAGTGATCCGGTCATAGCGGCAATCGTGCGATCCCACTGGACGGACGGTGCTTCTGTAACGTAGATCGTGTCGCCGTCACGGATAACAAAGTCACGCGCCGAGAACAGGCCATTTGGCTGCGTCAGGTCTAGAACGTAGACCATGCGCTGTGCACCAGTCAGGTCGCTGCGTGAAAGCACACTACCCGCAATTGCTGCTGGTTCGTTGCGCAACACAAAGACGCCGGTTGGATCAGCTGCTGTTGCGGTCAAACCTCCGACGGTCGCAATAGCCTCTAGCGCTGAGAGCGATTGAGTTTCAAACGAGATGCGATCCTGTGTTCCTGTTGAACCCAGTGCCGTGAAGGTCCGAGTGTCTTCTTCAACAAGGATTTTGTCACCGCCACGAAGCGCGATATCCAATTCAGGATAATCAAACAGATCCTTCAGCCAGATTTTACCGCGCGCATTGCCACGGATGACAGTAACCTGAGCAATCTCTGGTTCGATGGTTACGCCACCAGCACTTGCCAGCATAGCTGCAAGCGTGCGTGTCGGGCGCTCAATCGCGTAGACGCCTTGTCCACCGACTGCACCTGCAAGGGCAACCGTTGCACCGTTACCAGCAAGGCGACGAACCTGAACTTGTGGATCAGGGGTCTGATCTTTCAGCTTGTCGACAATTACGCCGCGAATTTTTTCAGGCGTGCTGCCTGATGCTTTGATGCGACCAGCGTAAGGAACGAAGATGTATCCAGAGCCGTCAACTTGAACTTCTTCAAGGACCGTCGAGCTTGAACCTGCGGTGGCCAGCAATCCGTCTTCAACGTTTTCCCAGATTGTAAGTCCAAGCGTGTCACCGGGCTGGATCGTATCCGATCCGACGCGGGCGGCTTTTAGGAACGCTTCCGAGAAGCCAAGCGCGGGAACAACCGAGGTCGCCTGCGTGACGCGGTCATTAACTGCAACGATGAAGGCGTCGCCCTCGCGCTGCACGGAACCTGCGAAGATTTCCTGTTTATTCGGACCCGGGCGTGGAAGGCCACAAGATACGACTAGGCCACAAGCGGCCAGAATAAGGGCGCCTTTACCAAGGCGAGACAATAATGGTTTCACTGCTCTGGTCTCCTCGACCTATATTATGATCTTTTATTATGATCTTATTTTTCCGGTTAAATTAGCGGAATCCGCATTAAAAAGAAAGGATTAAGTGCGTTGCCCCAAAGACATGTGGCTTCAAGACACTACTTTAAGCTGCCTGCGAGGTGCTGAGTGTCCAGATTTCAACGTATCATAGGGGTCTTCTTCAGCCAAAAGCATATCTGTCAGGTGCCGCAGCAACTGCCGTCTGCCGAGCGAAGAATAGTATCCACCGGGCACTTGGCTGGTCTCTAGCAAGAAGCGCCGATAATCCTTGTAAGCACGCATATCAGGGCGTTTGGGGCTTGCAAAAAAGGCCTTTAGCGGTTGATCGGACACCAGTTCGGGCTTGTCGTAGACCGAATTGCCAAAGGCTTTCAATGGTATGCCGCGCCATAATACTTGCTGACCAGACGTCGAGTTGATCGTGACCGCACTGCGTGCATCGTTCAACGTCTTGGCAAGCTTACCGCCGCGCACGTAGTGAACCCTGTCCGACAACCCCTGCTGAGCGGCCAAATCTATGACCATTTTGCGAAAAGGTCTGCGTCCCGTTTCAAGCGGATGCGCCTTGATCACCAGATGGTGATGGTTTGGTGCGCCTTGGGCAAACCCTTCAACAACCAGCGCAAGGAATTCTTCCATCCGCTCAAACGGCGAATGCTTGCGAAAGCTCTCATCATGCTCAAGCTGCAAAAGTGCCAGATGGTAGGGATAGCCGCCAAATCGAATACGCCACGTGGACAGGATCCGATCGACTGCATGCGCGGGCATAAAAATCAGACGCCCCAAATAGAGGCGAAGCTCAGTCGCAACAGGAAGCTCTCGGTGACGCTGAACCTTGCGATAAGCGCGGTTCGCGAACATGACAAACCAGTGATAGAGCGCGCCGTAGAAAATATGTTGGCGCATGTCCCCCCAATGGCTGCCCGAGGGCATGGGGGTATCTGGGTCACACATTTCAAGCGCGACACGCATTTCATCAATGCTCATCGATGTCAGGCGTGAGTGCCCGTTTGAGCCGCCACGCTCATACGTGGCCCAATAAGGGCGTAGATACCCTTCTTCGAGGACATGAACGCGAATGCCTTTGGCCTTGGCTTGCGCCACAGCCTCGGCATGGATTGGGCGCGTGTCGCCGTAAAGCAAAATATCGGTGAAGCCGCGCTGTTCCAAAAGGTCAGCCAGCGTGTCTGGCCACTTCTCAAGCGCATCTGTGAAAGCAACGTAAGACGCTTTGTCCCGCCAGAAAAACTGATCGCCTGCATTGAAACCCACTCGTGTCACATCCGCGCCTGCGCGTCTTAGCATTTTGCCAAGCCGGTTCAGGAACGGTCCATGCGGTCCTTGTAGGAACAAGAAGTGTTTGGATGTGCTCACGGTGACTGCTTCGTTTTCTTGTTTTTGTTGCCCACACCATAGCGCCAGACTTGGCCAATAATAAGACAAAAATCAGCATCCACGGGTTATTGCGTCAACGCGGCCCTTGGCGTACGTCTGATTGGCAACAAGGAGAGACGCATGTTTACCGGCATCATCACCGATTTGGGCGAAGTCATCAGCACCGAACAACGCGGCGACCTTAAGGCGCGGATCAGAACCAGTTACGATACGGCCGGCATAGATATAGGCGCCTCGATTGCCCATGACGGCGTTTGTTTGACCGTGATCGCGCTTGGCGACGATTGGTACGACGTGGAAATCAGCGCCGAAAGTGTCGACGTGACGAACATCGGCCGAAATATGTGGCATGAGGGGCGCAAGTTGAATCTGGAACGCGCCCTTAAGGTCGGAGACGAGCTTGGCGGTCACATTGTGTCAGGTCACGTGGACGGCGTTGCTGAGATCATCGACATGCGCGACGAAGGCGACAGCACTCGGTTCACCTTTCGCGCCCCAGAAGCTCTGGCCAAGTTCATCGCGCCCAAAGGCTCGGTAGCACTGAATGGCACATCGCTGACAGTAAATGAGGTCAATGGTTGTGATTTCGGCGTGAACATCATCCCTCACACCAAATCGGTGACGATTTGGGGGGATGCGAAGATTGGCGATCCGATCAATTTGGAAATAGACACGCTGGCGCGCTACGTGGCCAGACTTCAAGACTGGGCATAAGCGCCGATTTTGAGAATTTGAACAAAGATAAAATCAGTTTCATCTTTATCTTGCTCAAAATACCTCGGGGGAGTCCCGAAGGGACGGGGGCAGCGCCCCCCAAAAGGTCTCAACCGATCCCAAGGCATATCCATTGTTTGGCCGCGTTTCTTGTGGCACCCACCGAATGCTGCCATGGTCGCTTAGGCAAGTGACATGTGTCGTTGCCATATCTTGCCACAGCGCGCCCTTAAGGACCTTTCATGAACCCAAGAACCCTTGTCGTTGCAGGTGCTTTCGCTACTCAGTTTACAGTCATAGGCGCGCTATTCAGTCTTGGACTCTACGTCAAAGTATTTGAGGTCGAGTTCGGTTGGTCGCGCACTTTGATATCTGGGGCCAATGCGCTGGCTTTCTTGATGATGGGAGTTATTGCCGTCGGCATGGGGCGTTTGAGCGATCGCTTTGGTCCAAGGCGCGTGCTGATAGTGACCGGAGTTCTCTACGGCATTGGACTGGCGGCGCTGTCCCAGATTTCAGCGCCTTGGCATTTCTACGCTATCATGGCGACCCTCATCGCGATCGGGCTTGGTGCCCATGACGTCGTGACCTTATCAACAATCGCCCGTTGGTTTGACAAGCGCCGCGGGTTAATGACCGCCGTTGCAAAGGTTGGAACGGCCTCGGGGCAGATGGCTTTGCCCTTGATCGTTGCAGTCCTGATTGTTGGTGTTGGATGGCGCGAGACATTTGTCTACTGGGGGGCTGCCTCGGCAGTGGTTCTGATCCTTGGTGCTTTGCTGATGCGCAATCCCGGACCAGACGATGTAGCGATGCATGCACAAGGGAGAAAGTCTGTGGGGATGGATTTTGCCCAAGCCCGCGTGTCGCGAACTTTGTGGATGCTTTGTATTATTCAATTCTCCTTCTTTTGCACGTTGATGACATTGCCCATGCATCTGGCGGCACATGGGATGGATATGGGAATGAGTGCGGCACAAGCCGCAACGTTACTTTCTGTTGTTGGCGGCGGCAGTGTCGCCGGCCGATTGGTTGTCGGTGTATTGATCGACAGAATTGGGTGTCGCAACGCGCTGAGTATTTGCCTGCTGCTCTTGGTGCTCGCACTGGCAGGGTACACCTTCGCTTCGGGCTTGGTTTTGCTGTTTGCCGTAACCGCCCTCTATGGGTTCACTCACGGCGCACTTTTTGTTGTCATCTCGCCAACGGTGGCGCATTTTTTTGGCATGAAAGCACACGGTCAAATATTTGGAACCGTGTTGTTTTTTGGCACACTTGGAAGCGCGATTGGCCCGATAGCAACCGGTGCGACATTCGACATATTAGGAAGTTACACGCCGGCCTTTGTTGTACTTGGGGCATTTGCGGGTTTGGCGTTAATACTTGCGCGGGCCTTGCCGAAAGCGTCGCAGTTGGATGCGTGAAAAGCCGCGTCCCGCTAGGACCTCTTGCGACCTGCGCGACAGGCAGGTAAACGCTGCCTGACCGTTAAGAGAGGCACCCGATGTCGATTGATCAGAATACCGCTGCCAAAGTAGCAAAACTCGCCCGGATCAAGGTGGAAGACGATGCTCTTCCCGCGCTGGCGCAAGAATTCAACAATATCCTAGGCTTTATTGAGCAGCTCAATGAGGTGGACGTCGAAGGTGTTGAGCCGATGACTTCGGTCACGCCAATGCGTTTGAAGCGCCGCGAAGATGTTGTGACCGATGGCGGTATGGCTGACACCGTGATGTCCAATGCGCCTGATGCCCGCGAAGGCTTTTTTGCTGTGCCAAAGGTTGTTGAATAATGACTGATCTAAACAAAATGACCCTAGCCGATGCGCGCAACAATTTGCGTGCGGGTGAAATCACCTCGGTTGAGTTGACCGAAGCCTGTTTGGATGCGGTCGATGCTGCGGATGCTTTGAACGCATTTGTGCACAACACGCCGGAATTGGCGCTAGAGCAAGCACAAGCCGCCGATGTGCGCCTCGCCGAAGGTGATGCACCGTCGATGTGTGGTTTGCCGCTGGGCATCAAAGACTTGTTTTGCACCAAAGGCGTGCCGTCCCAAGCGGCCTCTGCCATCTTAAATGGTTTCAAGCCAGAGTATGAGTCGACCGTCAGTCAAAACCTGTTTGACGCAGGTGCCGTGATGCTCGGTAAGTTGAACATGGACGAATTCGCGATGGGTTCATCCAACGAAACTTCGGCCTACGGCGATGTCATCAATCCTTGGCGCCGTGGGAACGACGCCACTCCGCTAACACCAGGCGGTTCGTCTGGCGGATCGGCTTCGGCAGTTGCAGCAGATCTTTGTCTAGCGGCGACCGGAACCGATACAGGTGGCTCAATCCGTCAACCCGCAGCCTTTGCAGGTATCACGGGTATCAAGCCGACTTATGGCCGTTGCTCGCGCTGGGGGATCATTGCGTTTGCCTCATCGCTTGATCAGGCGGGTCCAATGACCAAGACCGTGCGCGACTCTGCCATTATGCTTGAGGCAATGTGCGGCCACGACGCAAAAGATTCGACCAGCGCGGACATTCCCGTGCCGAATTTTGAAGCGATGCTAACCGGAGACGTTCGCGGTAAAGTCATCGGTATTCCAAAAGAATACCGCATGGACGGCATGCCAGCCGAAATTGAGCAGCTTTGGGCCGACGGCACAGCGATGTTGAAAGACGCAGGCGCTGAAATCCGCGACATCACCCTGCCACACACAAAATACGCGTTGCCAGCTTACTACGTGATTGCGCCGGCTGAGGCGTCCTCAAACCTTGCGCGCTACGATGGCGTCCGTTACGGCCACCGCGCCACGCTTGAGGCAGGCGACGGCATCACCGAAATGTACGAAAAGACCCGTGCCGAGGGTTTCGGCCCTGAGGTGCAGCGCCGTGTGATGATCGGCACTTACGTTCTGTCTGCAGGCTTCTATGACGCTTATTACAACCGTGCCCGCCGCGTTCGTGCTTTGATCAAGAAAGATTTCGAAGACGTGTTTGCCGCCGGTGTTGACGCGATCCTGACACCAGCCACTCCGTCAGCGGCCTTTGGTCTGGGTGAGATGAAAGATGCCGATCCGGTGCAGATGTATCTCAACGATGTGTTCACCGTGACCGTGAACCTTGCTGGATTGCCCGGTATCTCGATCCCAGCAGGTCTCGATGCGCAAGGTCTGCCCTTGGGACTTCAGTTGATCGGCAAGCCGTGGGAAGAGGGTGATTTGCTAAACACCGCCTACGCACTTGAGAATGCGGCTGGTTTCGTAGCAAAACCGCAAAAGTGGTGGTAACAATCGCCAACGGGCAAGTTTTGTGAGGTTTCGATGCAGCGTTTTCTACTTTTGGGTACGGTATTGGCTTTGGCCGCCTGTGAAATGCCGCAGGAAGGTGTGGACGACGTGCCTCCGCTAGATGCGGCTATCCCTGCAGCTTCGGTGATCTCGCAGGAGATCATATTGGATGGCTCAACTGGCTTCGTGCCCGCAGAGACACCAGAAACCCGTGCTGAGACCGTTATGCTTGAGCCTTTGGATGGCGGAGATGAAAACCTTCAAGCTGATCCTAACAACATCGCTCCAACGCTGATGGGTCTTTCGGACGAAAACGATTTCGACGCCGTTTCGGACCGCCAGAGCATCGAAAGCGATGCAGAGCGTCTTGCGACCAACCGCGATAGATATAAGGTTATTGAACCAACGGATCTGCCAAGCAGACCCGGCGAAACGGGGCCGAATATTGTGGCCTATGCTTTGGCAACCAACAACCCAGTTGGAGAGCCGCTCTACCAGCGTTTCTTACTGTTCATGACCGCAGACAAGTATCGAGACAATTGCGCGGCCTATGCCTCGCCGGATTTGGCGCAGATCGCGTTCTTGGCGCAGGGTGGACCGGATAAGGATCCGCTTGGCATTGACCCAGACGGGGATGGTTTTGCCTGTGCTTGGGATCCTTCCGTGTTTCGGTCTATTCAAAGCAATTGATTTCCCTTTCAGGCTGATCTAAGCCAGCCTTCGCGTGGAGGGCTGGATGGCTGCGGGGGTTCGCCCTCGAGGAAAGTCCGGACTCCTGGAAGCAATGGTGCCGGGTAACGCCCGGGCAGGGAAACCTGACGGATAGCGCCACAGAGAATAGACCGCCGTGGTTTTTTGCTGCGGTAAGGGTGAAACGGTGGAGTAAGAGCCCACCGGGGGACTGGCAACAGGACCCGCATGGCAAGCCCCACCAGGAGCAATGCCAAATAGGGATTTCGCGTGGGCTGATCTTTCGGGATATCGCCACAGGGCCGCTTCCGTCCAGAAATCCGGGTTGGCAGCTAGAGGCGTCGCGGTAACGTGGCGTTTAGATGAATGGTCATCCAGAGGGGTTCGCCCCTTGGACAAAATCCGGCTTATAGGCTCTCCACGCGATTCACGGTTTATTGACTTTTGGGTTGTAGTCTATATGTATCTCATTTGAGATACAGAAAGAAAACTTATGAGCTCGATGATCCATATTCGCCTTGATGATGATCTGAAATCCAAAGGCAACGAAGCGCTAGAAGCCATGGGGTTATCAGCGTCCGAGGCTGTGCGGTTGCTTTATCACCGAATTGTCTCAGATCAGGCGTTTCCGCTCGAATTGAAGGTTCCCAGCAAAACAACGCAAGCCGCGATGAACGAGGCTGACGAAATTTTGGCTACGAAGAAGGCAAGATACGCTTCTGCAGAAGAGTTGATTGCAGCCGTTGAAGACTAAGGGAACTAAACGCGCCCCGATCCCAAGGGCATGTGATTTTACCAAGCAATTCCATAAAGACTGGAAACGTCTTGAGCGTAGTGGCCGATTTGACATGGGGTGCCTCAAACAAGTGATGATGCTGATCGTTGGAAATGACGCGCCACTTGGTGCCGAATGGAAAGATCATTCACTGACTGGCAATTGGAGTTCTCATCGCGAGTGTCATGTCGGCGGGGACTTTCTGTTGATCTATCAAATAGACGCAAATGCGGGGAAAAGTGGGTCTGTCGTGTTTGTTCGGGCAGGAACACATGCAGAGATGTTCAGAGATTAGGGATAGAACCCAATAACCTACCATATCCCTGTTGACTCGGGCGTGGGCATCGCTAAAAGGCAGCTTCAAGATAGA